>Ga0257111_1000836_pt1 | contig 12720 bp, 12 predicted proteins | sample LP_taG_6_FD_191567 | JGI IMG/M metagenome (GOLD analysis project Ga0257111, IMG submission 191567) | Marine microbial communities from Northeast Subartic Pacific Ocean, Canada - LP_J_2015_P26_500m | ecosystem: Environmental > Aquatic > Marine > Oceanic | place: Canada: Northeast Subartic Pacific... | reverse complement strand
GGGACGGCCGGTTCCGCCGATGCAACCGGATTCTCCGCCTCAGTCCCGACCTTGGTAACAGTTGAGTAATTGTTCGTCGATAGTCGCCCTTGCTCCGGCGTGGGACCGAGCTGGACAGGTGGAGTCGGAGCGTCCGAAGTACATCGCCCCCAATGGTGCCGAGGGCTATCACGCTGGACGCATCATCGTGATCTGATGGTCGTTGGCGGGTCACTCTGGGGAGGCGACACGCGTGGAGGGTCCGGCTCTGGAATACTCACCCCATGCTCATGCGCACAAGTACCTCCGTCGCCATCTCCGCCGCACTCCTGACTGTCGCCCTGGCCGCTACCGGCTGTGGACTTCTGGAGACCAATGACGACGAGTTGGAGACCCTCCGCGTTGAGATCATCCAGCTCCGGGAGGACTTCCTGGAGATCGAGGCCGAGGTATCCCTGATGGCCCGGCGCGTGGCCAGCACGACCACCACGCCGGCGCCGGCGACCACCGCTGCTCCGACCGCAGTCACGACCACCGTTGCCCCCGCCGATGCTGCCGATGAAGAGGTGACGACCCCGGCGGTTCCCGTCGGCCTCGACGAGGACACGATCCTGACGGCCACCTACCAGTGGGGGCCCAGTGATCCGGCGATCATCCTTCAGGAACTCCTGGGTATCACGGCTGACGGGTGGTATGGAAACGGCACAAGGGGCGCCCATCTGGCTGAACTCGAGGCCCGCGATCTGGATGCCTCTGGCGTTCCCAGCCCGCCGACCACCACGACTGAGGCGACAGCGGATGATGCCGCAGCCGCCGATGCCACCGCCGATGCCACCGCCGATGCCACCGCCGATGCCACCGCCGATGCCACGACGACCACCGAGGCGACAGAGGCGACCACCACGACCACTGGCGGTTGACCCGGGAGGCCCTGACCCGACCCTGAGCGGGTCAGGGGACGGACCGTCTGACGGATGTGGTCCCGGCGGTCAGCCGCCGAGGATGTTGTGTTCCGGACCGAACGGGAAGCCGGTGATGTTCTCGGCGCCGTCGGTACCCACGATCAGGATGTCGTGCTCCCGGTAGCCCCCTGACCCAGGCTGACCGGCCGGGATGGCGATCATCGGTTCCATCGACACGACCATGCCCGGTTCGAGCACTGTCTCGACGTCCTCGCGGAGCTCAACGCCCGCCTCGCGGCCGTAGTAGTGGCTGAGTACGCCGAAGCTGTGCCCGTACCCGAACGACCGGTACTTCAGGAGGTCGTACGAGCGGTATATGTCGTTCAGTTCGGCGGCGATGTCGCAGCATCGGGCTCCTGGCTGGATGAGTTCGAGCCCGCGCTCGTGGACCTCGACGTTGACCTCCCACAGCCGGAGGTGTTCGTCGGATGTGACATGGTCGCAGAACATGGTGCGTTCGAGCGCCGTGTAGTAGCCGAAGATCATCGGGAAGGTGTTCAGCGACAAGATGTCGCCCGACTCGACGAGCTTGTTGGTGACCGGATTGTGGGCGCCGTCGGTGTTGTTGCCCGATTGGAACCACGTCCAGGTATCCATCAACTCCACGAAGTTGAAGCTGGAGGCGATCTCGCGGACCATGACTTTTGTGACGGCCAGCGCCACCTCGTGTTCGGGTACGCCGGCGGCCACGGCCTCCACACAGGCCTCGGCGCCGAGGTCACAGACCCGGGTGCCGTGACGGATGAGGTCGTGTTCCTCCGCGGACTTCACGGTCCGCATCCACATGGTCGCTGCGCCGACGTCGACCAGTTCGACGCCGGGGAGGGCTGCCTCGAGTGCCCGGAACTGGTCGACCGAGAGGTGGTCGAACTCCACGCCGAGACGATGCACGCCCGGGGTCAGGTCCCGAACAGCTTGGTAGTAGTTGTCTCTCCGCCAGTCGGAGTAGACGACGTTGTCGCCATGAGTGCGGCGCCACGGCTGGCCACCGTCGATGCCCGCCGAGATCGTGGTGGCGTGTTCGGCGTCCACGACCATGCCGTACTTGCGGCCGAAGTAGCAGTACAGCCAGCCTGAGTAGTAGCAGATGTTGTGGAACGACGTCAGCAGGCAGGCATCGACGCCTTCGGCGGCCAGGTGGGCCCGGAGGGCGTTCTGGCGCCGGTCCATCTCGGTCGCCGAGAATGGGGACCATTCCTTGGATCCCCAGTGCCAGCGGGTGACATGGACCATGTCGTCAGTGGGTGCGGACTTCATCTCGGTACCTCCTGGAAGGAGACCGGGCACCACAGCGTTGGGTCGATCTCTCGGGAAAACAGCGAATGGGCCACCTTGTCGGTGGCCCGCACGTCTCTTGCTGATGATGCAAGGCTAGCGGAAGGCCCTGTTTCCGACGCCGGTTTACGGGCTCGATCCCGGACTCGTTCCGATGCCGGAGACGAGACGGTCGATCATCTCGTCGAGCATGGCTGTAGAGGTACCGAAGGTCAGCCGGGCATGGCCCTCGCCGCCCGGCCCGAACAGCGGTCCGTCCTTGCAGTCAAGGCCGGCTTGGTCGCGGAGCCATCGTCCGGGCCGGTCGCCGGGCCCGAACGCCGAGAGGTCCAGCCAGGCCAGAAAGGTCGACTGGGGAACGTGCATGCGAACGTCGGGCAACTCGTCGGCGAGACGGGAGGCCAGATGGTGGCGGTGGTGGTCGAAGAGGGCGACCAGTTGGTCCACCCAGGTATCGCCCTCTTCCCAACCAACGATCGCCGCCTCGCAGCCCAGACGGTTGGGGCTGCCCAGTAGGTACTCGGGAATCCTCCGGTAGCGGACCAGCATGTCCTCGTTGGTGAACGCCGTCACCGAGGCCCGGAGCCCACCCATGGCGAAGGTCTTGATGCCCGACGTGACGGTGACCGTGCAGGACGCTGCCCCAGGCACGGTAGCCAGAGGCACGTGGGTGGCACCCGGATAGGTGAAGTCGGCGTGGATCTCGTCGGACACGATCACCACGTCGTGCTCCGAGGCCAGTTCTACGATCCGGGTCAACTGGTCCGTGGTGAGTACCCGACCCGTCGGATTGTGAGGGTGGCACAACAGCAGCATCTGAATGCCCGGATCGTCGGCCAGCAGATGAGCCAGCTCATCGAGGTCGTAGTGCCATCCGTCGTCGTCCCTGATGAGGGACCAGTCCACGGTGCGTCGACCGGTGGACTCGCCGATGGTGTTGAACGGGAAGTAGATGGGTGGGGTGAGGATGACGGCCCCGGTCGGCTCGGTGAAGGCCTCCACGCACGACCAGACGCCCTGGATGACCGAGGTGTTGGGGACCGTGAGTGCCGGATCGGGTGTCCAGCCATGGCGTCGGGCCGACCAGCCGCAGAACGCCTCGATCATGTGGTCGATGGTGGAGTGGTAGCCGAAGCCACCGAGGTCGACCACCTCCCGCAGTCGGTCCCGCATGGCCGGAAAGGGGCCCAGGTCGTGTTCTGCCACGAAGGCGGGGATCCACTCGGGTGCTCGGTCGGTCCACTTGTAGCCCCTGGAGGCCACCTTCCGACCGACATCGACGTGGTCGACGAGGAGATCGTCGCCGTTGATGGGATCGGGTTCGCTCATCCGGCGACGGTACCGCGGAAGCCCGCGACCGCCAGATCCACACTTCAACAAACAGTTGACATTGGCTATGGACTCGATGAGGTGTTGGCGTTGAGCGGTCGGATAGCCGTCATGTTCGAGGGTCGGATCGTGGCCGTTATGGACACCGCCGAGGTCACCGTCGAACGGATCGGCTTCCTCATGCCGGCAGTGGGCAGGCCACTGAGGCGTCGTAGCCGGTAGTCAAACTCTCCGGGGGCTGGAACTGGGACGGGAGCGGTCAGCGGGTATGGACCGGGCGTCCGGTGAGCCCCAGTGCAGCTTCCATGAGCGACTCACCGAGTGTGGGATGGGCATGGATGGTGCCGGCCAGGTCCTCCACGGTGGCTGCCGTTTCCACGGCCAGGGCGGCTTCTCCCGCCAACTCGGCCACGTGGCCGCCTACCGCGTGGACACCGATCACCGTCCCCTCCGCGTCCGCCACCACGGTGACGCTTCCCTCGGTGTCGCCCAGGGTCCGGGCTCTACCCGAGGCGCCCAATGGGAAGCGGAAGGACGAGGGCTCCATGCCGGCGCTGATCGCCTCTTCCCGGGTCAGGCCGACCGCCATGACCTCTGGATCGCCGAAAACCACCATGGGAATGGTCGTCGGGTCGAAGGCAGCGGGTCGTCCGCAGGCCGCATCGACCGCCACTTCAGCTTCGGCGGTCGCCTTGTGGGCCAGCGCCGGACCCAGGGTGAGATCGCCAATGGCGTAAACCCCGTCGGCGGCCCGTCGGGCAACGTCCACTGACACGTGGCCTGACGGCTCCAGCTTCGCCCCGGAGCGGGTCATGGCCACCGAGTTGGCATCGGGTCGGCGCCCGACCACCACGCCGATCCGGTCGGCGGGCAGGGTGACCCGTGCACCGGAGTCTCCACCGCCCGTCTTCTCGACGATCAGACCGTGGTCGTCGGTCCCGACGGCCAGATGGCCCAGGCATAGCCCGACTCCAAGGCCACGCAGCCCCCGTTCGACGAGACGGGTGGTCCGTGCGTCGAAGCCCGCTAGCACGCGGTCCTCAGACTCGACGATGGTCACTTCACTACCCAGCTTGGCGAAGGCGCAGCCCAACTCGATTCCGACGTAGCCGCCGCCGACCAGCACCAGCCGATCGGGGAGCGTGTCGGTCGACAGCAATTCGGCCGACCCGACGACCCGATCCCCGTCCAGCGGTACATCGGGCAGTTCGATGGGGCGAGAACCGGTAGCCACGATGACGTCACGGGGATCGAGGAACTCCACGGTGTCGCCATGCTCGACCGACACCCGGCCGGGCCGGGTGAATCGTCCGTGCCCCGCGAGCACCGTCACCCCGGCGTCGGCCAACAGCCTCGACACCCCGGAGGTGAGGTCGCTGACCACGCCCGCCAGATGGGCCTGGACCCGGCCCATATCGACTGTCGAAGTGGCGTCGATACCCCACGAGCCCACTCGTCCGGTCAGGGCGTAAGCGTCGGCCACTTCGATGAGCGTCTTGGACGGGATGCATCCGACGTTGAGGCATGTGCCGCCAATGGCCCCGCGTTCGACGAGGGTTACGTCGCGGCCCAGGCGGGCGGCGTGGAGGGCCGCTGCGTAGCCGCCGGGTCCGGCGCCGATGACCAGGAGGTCGACCGGGCTGGCCACCTCGCCGACGACCATTGGTTCAGGCTCCGAGGAGCAGGTGTAGCGGCTCGGTGAGGTCGTCGACCACGGCCCTCCGAAACGTTTCGGCCAGATCGCCGTCGATGAGCCGGTGGTCGGCGCCCAATACCACCGGAAGGGTGGGTCGGGCCAGCACCTCGCCCCTGACGGCCACGGGCCGTTCGACGATCGCACCGAGTCCGAGGATGGCGCCCTGGCCCGGTGGGATAATCGGGGTGGCAAACCGTCCGCCCAGCGAGCCGTAGTTGGTGATGGTGAAGGTGGCGCCAGCGAGGTCCGCCGTCGTGAGGTCGCCGGCTCGGGCAGCGGCGGCCAGCGAGGCGATCCGTTCGGCCATGGTGAACAGGTCGAGCGTGCTGGCGTTGTGCACCACGGGTACGACGAGCCCCCGGCTAGTCGCTGTGGCGATGCCAAGGTTGACCCCCTCCGGAATGACGATGGCGTCGCCCGGGTGGCCTTCCACGTGGCCGTTGACCATGGGGAACCGTCGGAGCGCCCGTGCCGCGGCGACGGCAGCGATGACCAGAGGCGTGACCTGTGCCGCTCCCGGACGGTCCATCGAGTGGATCCGTGTCCGGAAGTCGACCAGCAGCGATGCGTCGAGTTCGTCCATGGTGTGGATGTGGGGAATCTCCGTCCACGCCTGGACCATGTTGCGGGCCACCACGCCTCGGATGCCTCGGAGGGGGTGGCGGCCCGACGGCATCTGGCCCAACGTGTTGGACAGTGGCTGGGAACCAGCGTCGTTGGAGCTCGATACGGGATGGGTGGACGGCTTTGACCCAGAGGCGGGTACCGGCATCTCTGCGTTCCGCACGTCGGCGGCGGTGATCCTCCCCGCGGGACCGGTTCCGGTCACCGTGTTCAGGTCCACCCCCGATTGGAGGGCCAGCCGCCGGGTGGCCGGAGCGGCCTTGGGCCGGGCGGTTGTCATCGACCCCTGTGTGTCCGCCAGTCGCGGAGTGGATCCGGAGACGGGGTCCCCGGCCGATTCGGTCGCCGACGGTGGTGGGTGTACTCCAGCATCCGCTGTGTCTGAGCCGTCGTCGATCTCGATGAGCACCTCGCCCACCCGGAGGCGGACGCCCTCGGCGGCTCCGAGTGACAGCACGGTGCCGGCCACCGGTGACGGCAGTTCCGAACTGGCCTTGTCGGTGAGCACCTCCACCAGAGCCTGGTCGCGTACGACGACATCACCAATCGCTACGAACCATTCGACGATCTCAGCTTCGTCGAGGCCCTCGCCGATATCGGGCAGTCGGAAGACGTGGGCCACGGAACCGACGCTCAGGCCGTCTCGAGGGTGCGACGGACCGCAGCGGCGATCCGAGTCTCGTCGGGAACGAAGGTGTCTTCGAGCATCCCCACCGGATACGGCACGTCGAAGCCCGACACCCGAACCACCGGTGCTTCCAGTGACCAGAAACACTCCTCGATAATGGTGGCCACCACCTCGCCGGCGAAACCGCCGGTTTGAGAGGCCTCCTCCACCACCACCGCCAGGCCACATCGGTCAACCGCATCGGCGATGGCCTCAATGTCGAGGGGAACCAGGCTGCGAAGATCGAGGACTGCGACCGACAGCCCCTCCTCGGCCAGGGAGTCGGCCACCCGGCAGGCCAGTTCGACCTGGTAGCTCCAGGCGATGATCACCAGGTCGTCGCCCTCGCGTGCGACGCGCGCCGACCCGAGGGGCACCACGTGGTCGCCGTCCGGTACCTCGCCACGGATACCCCGGTAGCCGCGTAGTGGTTCGAGGAACATCACCGGGTCGGGGTCGCGCACCGCCGCGGCCAGCAGGCCCTTGGCGTCGGCGGCGGTGGCCGGCGTGACCACCTTGAGGCCCGGGATGTTGGCCAGCTGGCCCTCCAGTGAGTCCGAGTGCATCTCCGGGGTCCGGACGCCACCGCCGAACGGTGCCCGGATGGTGATGGCCGGTTCGAACCGTCCCTGGGAGCGGTACCGCAGTCGGGCTACCTGTCCGGCGATCTGATGCATGGCCTGGTACGAGAAGCCGAGGAACTGGATCTCTGCCACCGGGACCAGTCCGGCCATGGCCAGCCCGACCGCCGATCCGACAATCACGCCCTCGGCCAGCGGGGTGTCGACCACCCGGGCGGCACCGAACTTCTCGAACAGGCCCTCGGTGGCCCGGAAGACGCCCCCCACGTGACCGATGTCTTCGCCGAGGAGTACCACACGCTCATCGCGGGCCATCTCCCCGTGCAGGGACTCGTTGATGGCCTGAAGCATGTTCATTTCGGAGGTACCGGTCATGGGGCGCTGTCCAGCAGTGCGGCTCGCTGGCGGGCCATGCGGGGGGTATCGGTGGCGAAGCAGTGGTCGAAGATGGCATCGGTTGCCAGGGGTTGGGTAATGGCCCGTTCGAACGCCTCGTCGATACGGATCAGGGCCTCGGCCTCGACGGCCGAGCGGGTCTCCTCGTCCCAGAGTCCGAGCCCGGCAAGGTGGTCGGCCAGACGCTCGATTGGGTCGTCCCGACGGGCGGCCTCGAGGTCCTCGGCCGGGACGTAGCGTGTGGGATCGTCGGCGGTCGTGTGGGGGCCGAGTCGGTACACCACGGCTTCGATGAGCGTTGGTCCGCCTCCATCCAGTGCTCGTCGCCGAGCCTCGTCGACGGCGTCGAACACCGCTGCGGCATCGTTGCCGTCGATACGGACGCCGGGCATTCCGTAGCCGACGGCCCGATCGGCCAACGTCTCGGCGGCGGTCTGCTGGTGCAGCGGTGTTGAAATGGCCCACTGGTTGTTCACGCACAGCAGGATCACCGGTGCCTTCAGGACGCCGGCCAGGTTGGCCGCCTCGTGGAAGTCCCCTTCCGAACTGGACCCGTCCCCGAAGAACACGGTGGTTACGCCAGGTTCGTTCTGCAGGGTCATGCCCCAGGCCAATCCGACGGCGTGGGGAATCTGGGTAGCCAGCGAGATCTGCAGCGGAGCGACGCGCACCGACGGCGGAAACCTGCTGCCGTGGGGATGGCCGATGTTGTAAAGCATGTACTGCTCGAGTACCTCAGGGCCGAAGCGTTGGAGAGCCAGAGGCTCCCGGTACTGGGGCAGGATCCAATCGTGCGTGGGGTCCAGGGCGTGGGCCGTGGCGGCCACCACGGCCTCGTGTCCGTCGATGGGGGCGAGGGTGCCGACCTGGCCCTGACGTTGGAGATTCCACAGTCGGGCGGCCTGGGTGCGGGCCTCCACCATGTCCACGAGGATGGCTCGAAGTTGTTCGTCCGACGGTCGGGTCACGCCGATGAACCTAGCCGCGGGCGTCTCAGCGGTTACCGGTCACAGGTGTCCGAAGTCACCGGTTCCGGCACGGTCCGGGGGTCTACCTGTCGGTAACTTGTTGCCCAACAGCGGTTCCCATCCCCCTCCCTCGGGAGCCGCACATACCTCCGGCCCGAACCCCCCCCGGTTCCAGAGGCCGAGAGTGACCGCACGCCCCGCCCCCCCGGTGGGGCGTGCGCAGTTTTGTGGCCATGACCAGCGATGCCTACCATTCATCGGCCGGAACGATGTCCGACCGGCGCCCGGCACTGAAAGGTGGCGGGTCGAGACGAGGGGGAGGCCCGGTGGGGGAGAGTCGACGCGACCGCATCAGGATGAACAAGGAGGAACTGGCGGCGTTCATTGCCGAGCAGAAGAGCCTTCAGGTGGCGTGCCACGACCGGGACGGCGCCATCCACCTCTCCACCCTCTGGTTTGCCATGGTCGAGGGTCGTTTTGCCTTCGGGACATACACGAAATCGCAGAAGATCGTGAACCTGAAACGTGACGACCGCATCACTGTCCTCCTCGAAGACGGGACGAAGTACGACGAGCTCCGCGGGGCGATGGTCAGGGGCCGGGCCGTCCTCCACGCCGAGGACGGTGCGGGGGGCGCTGATGAGGTCCGGCGGGTGGCTCGGGCCGTGATGCGTCGCAACGAGCCAGATATTCCCGAGGAACACTTCGAGGGCGCGGTGGAACTGTGGGCCGCCAAGCGCACCGTGGTGATCGTGGAGCCGGAAAAGGTCATCACCTGGGACCACTCCAAGCTGGGTGGGGCTTACTGATGGAGCGAGTCCTGATGGAGCCGATTCGTCCGGGATCCCCCGGGCGTCGCCGGACCTAGGGTGACGTCCATGGAATCCCTCTTCGCCGTGCAGGACGAGGACGTCGCCCGTGGACAGCTCGAACATCGTCGGGCACACCTGTCCGAACGCACCTCGTTGATGGACGCCGAAGCCGCCCGGGCCGCCACGATGACTGAGGTTGAACGCGTCGGCCTGGAGTGTCTCGACCACGTCCGACGTCAGCACAGGTACGAGGGCGAGGTGGCCGCCGTCGAGACCCGGTTGGCCGAGTTGAACGAGAAGCTCTACGGCGGTGCCATCACGTCGCCAAAGGAGGCCACCAGCCTCCAGACCGAGATGGGCCACCTTCGCAAGAGACAGGACGATCTTGAGGGGCAGGTCCTCGAGATCATGGAGATCCTCGAGCCGTTGGATGGCAAGTTGGTCACGCTGGCCGTCACCGGGGAGGCCCAGGATGCGGCCATCGATGCCGCACAGGCCATCCTGGGTGACACGGAGGCCGAGATTGTCGCCGAACTGGCGGCCTCTGCCGAGCGGCGCGACGTGGCCGTGGCTGATCTGGAGGCCGATGTGCTGGCCCGCTACGAGAAGGGTCGCCCGTCGTTTGGATCGAGCGCCGTGGTGCGATTCTCCGGTACGGACTGCAGCGGTTGCCCCTACTCCATGCCCGCCATGGAGGCCGATCGGGTCAAGTCCCTGGCGGCAGGGACGCTCTCCGATTGCAGCGAATGCGGTCGACTCGTCGTTCGCTGACCGCCGGCCTCCACCCGTGTTCGTCTGGTTTGCCGTAGGGGCTGTGGTCGCTGTTGCCCTCGTCTTCGACAGCCCGGCCATGGACTTCCGTCTTGTGGTGTTCGGCGCGGTCCTGCCGGTGGCCGAGGGTGCTGTGAGCGGGCCGTGGCTGCTCCATACGCTGCTGGCCAGCGTGGTCCTGTTGGGTGGGGTGATGCTGGTTGCTCGGGGCCGCCGCCTCGTCCAGCGTCGATGGTTGGGCGTGCCCATCGGCCTGATGGCCCATCTGGTGCTGGACGGAACGTGGTCCGACACCGAGGTGTTCTGGTGGCCGTTCGCCGGGGTGGGTGCGCTCGGCGGATCCCGGGTGCCCGAGTTCGGTCGGGGTGTGACCGGCCTGCTCCTGGAGGTGGTCGGGTTGGCTCTCGGAATCTGGGCGTGGCGCCGATTCGGCCTCCACGATCCGGCGGCCCGTCGTGCACTTCGTACCGAAGGGCGCCTGACCGCCCTGCGGAGGGCCTGATGCTGTACGTGGTTCGACACGGCCGGACCGAAGCCAACGCCGCCGGTCTGCTACTCGGGCGCCTCGATGCGGATCTTGACCTACTAGGGGAGAGCCAAGCCGAGGCCGTTGCTGCCTCTGTCGGTCCGGTGGACCGGGTGGTGTCCAGCCCGTTGCTACGAACGCGCCGCACTGCAGATGCATTCACCCGGAGCCATGGTCAGGATGGCCCGCCCGTCGAGGTGGACGAGCGGTGGATTGAGATGGACTACGGGACCTTCGACGGCCAGCCAGTGGCCGACGTGCCCCGGGAGACCTGGGCGGCGTGGCGGGCCGACCTGGACTGGGCCCCGCCGGAAGGCGAATCGCACCGGTCGCTCGGTTTGCGAGTGCGGTCCGCCCTCGACGACCTCTTCGAGGCATCCAGGACGTCGGAGATCGTGGTGGTGACCCACGTGTCGCCCATCAAGGCAGCGTTGGCGTGGACCCTTGGCGTGGGCGACGAGGTGGCGTGGCGCACGTTCGTGGCGCCGGCCTCGATCATGACCATCGGCGCCGGCCCGACCGGGCCGTCACTCCGGGGATTCAACGACGTGGCCCACCTCAGGGCATGAGCTCACCAGCGTCGAGGTCCCGGATGGCCGTGATGGACCTTTCGAGCATCCCCGCCACCAGTTGCACCGCTCGTTCGTTGACCAGTTCGATGCTGCCCCCGGACTGGATGGGGTAGCAGAGGCAGAACAGCACGGTCCGTCGGTAGTCCTCGAAGAGTTGGTCGGCCGGGTAGTCGATGCCCTCGTCAGCCAGGCAGGTCCGGTAGAGGTCGAGCAGGTGCTGCTCGTGGTCCCGCCGATCCTCGATGGTCAGGCTCTGGCTGATGAAGTAGCCGACGTCGTAGGCGCCGGCGGTACGGATGCAGATCTGCCAGTCGATGGCCGTCACTTCTGGCCCGTCGTCGCCGGGCCGGAAGAAGAGGTTGTCCAACCGGTAGTCGCCGTGGCAGAGGGTGGTCGGGCCCGCTTGGAACGACATCATCTCCTCGGCCGCAGCGGGGAATCGCTCGCCGATGGCCCGGATGTCGTCGCCGAGGTGGTCGCCGAAGGCAGCTAGAAAAGGCTCCCAGGCGGTCGCCACCCCGTGCTGGACACCCTGCGGCATTGGGGGATCCCACCCGTAGGGGACCCAGGACAACTCGGCGTCGAAGGCCGGGGACTCCCAGAACGCCGCGTGGTGACGGGCAAGGGCCCGGATGGCGGCCTCGGCTAGGTCCAGCGGGCAGCCGTCGAGTTGGCTGACCACCTCGGCGTCGGCCAGGTCCTCCAACAGGAGGACGAATTCGTCGCTCTCCGGGTCGTGGTCCGCAGCGAAGCAGTGGGGGGTGGTGAGCGGGCTGTCGTCGGCCGCCGTCCGGTAGAAGCCGACCTCCTTGCCGTAGAACATGAAGGTCCGGGCCACGAAGCGCGTTCCCTCGTCCTGAACCGGCGACTTGAGGATCACTGTCTCCGGCCCCGAGCCTCCGTCGTAGGTCGGTCGGAGCCTGTGGAGCAGGCCCATGATCCCGACTCCCTGGCCGACCAACTCGGCTTCGAAACCGGTCACCGAGCCACTGTCGAGGACGCCGGCGGAGTGCAACGCGCTGGTCAGCCAGGTCGGGGTGACCTCATCGACACCGGTGGGAAATCTCTGGTCTGCCATGTCTGTCCCCCTCATTGGGCGGCCGCGAAGCCGACCTCGAGATCGGCGATGATGTCATCGAGGGTCTCGAGCCCGACGGAGAGTCTCACCAGGGCCGGAGCGACGCCGGTGGAAAGTTGCTCTTCGGCACTCAGCTGCGAGTGGGTGGTCGATGCCGGATGGATTGCGAGACTCCGCACGTCGCCGATGTTGGCCACGTGGCTGTGCAGTTCCAGCGAGTTGACGAACTTCTCCCCGGCTTCCCGGCCCCCCTTGATGACGAAGGCGGGAACGGAACCGAAGCCCTTACCGTTGGAGTATTCGGCCATCCGGTCATGCCACGGGCTGGACTCCAGCCCTGCGTACTGCACGGCCTCCACCTGGTCGTGGCCGTCGAGGAACTCGGCGACGGCCATGGCGTTGGCGCAGTGCCGTTCCATCCTGAGGCTGAGGGTCTCGAGGCCCTGCAGGAAGTAGAACGAGTTGTGGGGGGTGACAGCTGCGC
>Ga0257111_1000834_pt1 | contig 12740 bp, 12 predicted proteins | sample LP_taG_6_FD_191567 | JGI IMG/M metagenome (GOLD analysis project Ga0257111, IMG submission 191567) | Marine microbial communities from Northeast Subartic Pacific Ocean, Canada - LP_J_2015_P26_500m | ecosystem: Environmental > Aquatic > Marine > Oceanic | place: Canada: Northeast Subartic Pacific... | reverse complement strand
GAGATCAGCAACTGCTGGGTAAATCTCTAGATAGGTAATTCCCGCTTGGTGTGCGGAAATGAAATCACGCCGAGGCGGGTGGTTGCAGGACTAGGATTATCCGAAGGGATAATTCCTAAGACCGAACCATCGAAAGGGATGAGGTCCGGGAGGGAGCAATCCTAAGGTGGAGCATCCACGCTTCCTCGTCAACGTGGCGGATCTTGTACGCCTTGAAATGGGGTTATCAGTCTAGACTGGAACTAGCAGAGCTACTACACTTTATACTTCATTTTTGCCAGCAGATTCATGACAGGATTTGTTTCATTTGGAAACAAACGTAATTATGAAGATTTTAAAAGAAATGTTCCGGAGATTATACAACCATTATTTGATAAATTACGAATGTTTTGTAATACATTAGGAAGTAAAGTGATAGAAGATGTACGGATGCATAGAGTGGTATTCTGTAAATCAATGACGTTTAGGTGGTTTGCAGATTTAGAGCCAACACAAACATCGATATTGATTAAGATACAAAAAGATAGAAAAACCCCAATTGAAAAAATTGAAATTTTTCCTAATCAAGATATAGAAGAAATACAAAATATTCTAAAAGAGGCATATGCTTGTATCCGTTAATATCTAACTTCAAAATTTTCCAATTCACCAGAATATTCTTCATTGTTTATTTGAATATCATCAACTCTAGAATTAGCAGGTCCAATGTTACACCACTCAATTACCGAATCTACACATTTGCCATCTCCTTCAATTAATATTTCCACTCTACCATCACCTAGATTTCTTACCCAACCTGTAACATTATTTTTTATTGCAATAACTCTAGTTGCCTGGCGAAAAAAAACACCTTGCACTCTTCCGTTTACAAAAATGTGTACACGTTTTTGAACCATAAAATTAGAAGATATCTCTTAGTATTATTTTTTAACTATTTGATAGATTGTTTTCTTTCTTTAATTCTAGCTCTACCAGTTTTTCTTGCTGCAATACTTCCAACCTTAGCACCTGGTGGTGCATCACGTGATACAGTAGAACTCTGTCCAACATGTTGATGTCTTCCACCACCATGAGGATGAACATATGCTGCCTGTGCTACACCTCTTACAATTGGGTATTTTTGACCTTTTGACCTGAATCTTCTCCATGCGACTCCTGCTCGCATTAGTGGTCTGTCTCCAACACCTCCACCTGCGAGAGTTCCAATCATTGCTCGATTTTTTGGGTTAAGTTTAGTAAATTTACCAGAAGCCAGTTTTAGAATAACACCATTGTCAGTGTGTGAAAACACAGTTGCGTCTCCTCCAGCAGATTTTATCAAAGTTCCACCATCACCAAATTGTTTTTCAACATTACATACAATAGTTCCATCAGGTATATTTTGAATACTAATTACATTACCATCTTTAATTTCAGACTTGAGTCCAAAATCTATTCTTGAACCAACTTTTGTGCCAAGAATGGCTGGAATAAATGAAATTGAACCATCTTCAAATCTTACTTTTGATAATGGTGCATCACGACCTGTTTCGTGAACAAGATCAATTATCTCACCATGACGATCCTCATCTAGGTCAAAACTTGGGTATTTTGCTGGTTTTAGCTTTCCAGTGACTGCAGCCCTAAATTGCATGCCTCCTCGTCCACGCCTTCTAACTAACGGTCTTTTACCCAATGTACTCGTTTTGGACTAAGATCATGATTTTAAGCTTGTGATCAATGTTTTTGAGATCACAATAATAATACGCAATGTATAAAAAAAGAACTGAGTGAGATAAGATATGAGTGAAGGTGGATTATCCCTTAAAGTATTGGAAGCTTACACTAGAGATGTTGGTAGAGGAGTAGCTAGAATAGACTATGATTCTATGGATACCTTAAATGCATCAACTGGTGATGTAATTGAATTAAAAGGCAAGAGAAGAACTGTTGCAAAATGCCTTCCACTTTATCCTTCTGATGAAGGTAAAGGAATAATCAGAATTGATGGATTAGGTAGAAATAATTCAGGTATTGCAATTGGTGATGCAATTACTGTTAAAAAGATCAAAGCCGTACAAGCAGAAAAAGTTGTAGTTGCTCCACTTGAAGCTATTCCACCAATAGACGAAAGATATCTAGCTGACGCATTGGAAAGTGTTCCTTTGATTAAAGGTGACAATGTAATGGTTCCTTATTTTGGAGGAAGATTGACATTCCAAGTAATAGGCGTTACACCAGCTGCAGACGCAGTTCTTGTTACACAAAAAACAACTTTTCATATTGCAGAAAAAGGCGAAACATTACGAGGAGTTCCTCAAGTCACCTATGAAGATATTGGTGGAATAAGAAATGAGATAAAGAAAGTTCGTGAAATGATTGAACTTCCATTAAGACATCCAGAAATATTTGAAAAACTTGGTATTGAAGCACCAAAGGGTGTTATGTTATACGGTCCACCAGGTACTGGAAAGACACTTTTGGCTAAAGCGGTAGCAAATGAGAGTAATGCTCATTTCATTAGTATTTCGGGTCCAGAGATTATGAGTAAGTTTTATGGTGAAAGTGAAGCAAGGCTTCGAGAGATCTTCAAGGAGGCGAGAGAAAAAGCTCCATCAATAATCTTTGTAGATGAAATTGACTCTATTGCACCAAAACGAGAGGAGGTAACTGGTGAGGTTGAAAGAAGAGTTGTTTCACAGATGTTATCATTAATGGATGGATTAGAAGCGAGGGGAAAAGTAATTGTGATCTCAGCAACAAACAGACCAAACGCAATTGATCCTGCTTTAAGGAGACCTGGAAGATTTGATAGGGAGATTGAGATAAAAGTTCCTGACAAGAAAGGTAGACATGAAATTCTACAGATTCACACGCGTAACATGCCTTTGATGAGTGAAGGTGATAGCACAGTAGACATTATGAAAATATCAGCAGTGAGTCATGGCTACGTTGGTGCTGATTTGGAATATCTATGTAAAGAAGCAGCAATGAAATGTCTGCGAAGACTGTTACCAGAATTAAACTTGGAGGAAGAAAAAATTCCTCCAGAGACTTTGGATAAACTAATTGTTATTTCTGAAGATTTTACAAAGGCACTACGTGAAATTACTCCATCTGGAATGAGGGAAGTCTTCATAGAAAACCCAGATGTACAATGGGATGCGGTCGGAGGACTAGCAGAAGTCAAACGAGAATTAATGGAAGCTGTTGAATGGCCTATGAAATATCCAGAATTATATGAAAAATTAGGTCATAAGATGCCAAGAGGAATTCTGTTACATGGTCCTAGTGGAACAGGAAAAACACTGATGGCTAAAGCAGTTGCAACAGAAAGTGAAGCAAATTTTGTTTCAGTACGCGGTCCTGAATTACTATCAAAGTGGGTAGGAGAATCAGAGAGGGGTATTAGAGAAATTTTCAAACGTGCAAGACAGTCAGCGCCTTGTGTAATTTTCTTTGATGAGATAGACTCTATTGCACCTATTAGAGGGGCAGGAGGAGAAACCGTTGTCACAGAAAGAGTAGTTAGTCAATTATTAACAGAATTAGATGGAATGGAAAACATGCATGGAGTTATAGTGCTTGCAGCTACAAATAGGGCTGATATGATTGATCCCGCTTTACTTAGACCAGGTAGATTTGATAAGATTATTCAAATTCCATTACCTGACAAAGAGAGTAGAAAGAGTATTTTGGAGATTAATTCTAAAGATATTCCAACTGCTGATCCAAATGGTCCAGATAAAATAGATTATGGAAAATTAGCAGAAATGACTGATGGTTTGAGTGGTGCAGACGTTGCAGCCGTTGCAAATACTGCTGTATCGTTGGTAGTTCATGAACATCTTGATAGTGCACCTGATGCCAAAGAGGTTACAGAAAAGGCTTCTAAAGCCAAAGTAACAATGAAACATTTTGAAGAATCTGTGAAAAAAGTTAGAGAGCAAAAAGACTTGAAGATTGGCGAAAAGTTGGTTGCATCTTACTACAGGTAGTTTTAATAAAATAATCAGTTTATTCTCATTACATGTCTGAACTCAAAGGATACAAAGGAAAATCACTTGAATATCTACATCAAAAAGATGTGAATGTTGGGGATTCAATAAAAGTAATTTCTGATTTAACTTACACTGGAATTCTTATGCCTAGATATGAGACTAGTGAAGATTCACATGTTGTGTTAAAACTAAAAAGTGGATATAATATTGGAATTGAGTTAGATGAGATCAAAGATATTGAAAAAATCTCATCACCGGAAGAAGTGATAGTAGAAGAAAATGTAAAGAAAACAGATTTAGCATTACCAAAAATTCTTTTACTTTCGACTGGTGGAACTATTGCAAGCAAAGTTGATTATAGAACAGGTGCAGTTACTCCTGCATTAACTGCAGCCGATCTTAATGACGCTGTTCCAGAAATTGCAGAAATTGCAAACATCGATGCAGAGGTATTATTCTCTGAATATTCTGAGAATTTACAACCTGAACATTGGGTTGAAACTGCAAAGAAGATACAGAGTGTTGTAGATCTAGATTACAAAGGAGTAATTGTTGCACATGGAACAGATACTATGCATTATAGTTCAGCATTTTTGTCATTTGCACTTTCAGGATTGAACATTCCAGTTGTGTTTGTGGGTTCACAAAGATCATCAGATAGACCTTCATCTGATGCTGCCTCAAATCTTATTGCTGCAACAAGATTTATTGTTCAAACAGATGTAAAGGGAATCTATATTGTAATGCACCATAATGAAAGTGATGAAACGATTTCGTGTCACCTTGGAACAAGAGTTAGAAAAAACCACACAAGTAAAAGAAGTGCGTTTGAAACAGTAGGAAATGATCCAGCATTTTTAATTTTAGATGCGAAAATTATTAAAAATTCTACAGATGAATTTTTCAAGGTTCGGTCCTTTAATCCTAGACTCGGTGTAGATACCAAAGTGGCACTGGTAAAATATCATCCAGGATATGAACCAAGGCAAATAGAGACATTGATCAATTTGGGATTCAAAGCAATAATTTTTGAAGGAACTGGTCTTGGTCATGTGGGTAAAACAATGTATGATGTAATAGAAAAGGCAAATGCAGCGGGTTTGTTTTTAGGTATGACGTCTCAATGTATTGACGGGCGTGTTAGAATGACAGTCTATGAAAGCGGAAGAGACTTGTTAGAACTAGGAATTACTCCTTTAGAAGACATGATTCCAGAAGTAGCATTGGTAAAAACAATGTGGGCATTAGGCAATTCTGAAGATAAAAATGGTCTTAAGAAACTACTTTTAGAAAACATTGCATCAGAATTTTCTGAGTGAATCTAAAAATGACTGAATTTAAAATAAATGAGATTGGTTTGAAGGTTGGATTAGAAATTCATCAACAATTAGATGCTAAAAAAAAATTATTCTGTAATTGTAAATCAGTTGAAGATGATGAATACACTAACAAATTTAGTAGAAATTTAAGAGCAACAAAAAGCGAACTTGGAAAAATAGATCCCGCAGCACTGTTTGAAAATACTAAAGCAAAGACAATAGTATACTATGCTAATCCTAACAGTAGTTGTTTAGTCGAAAAAGATGAAGAGCCACCACATGATTTGAATGATGATGCCAAAAATACTGCCTTATTAATTGGATCTGCACTAAATTCAAAAATTTTTAGCGAAATACACGTGATGAGAAAAACGGTGGTTGATGGTTCGAATACATCGGGATTCCAAAGAACTATGCTAATTGCACAGGGTGGTCATATTGAAGTAGAAGGTAAGAAAGTTGGTGTTCAATCAATTTGCTTGGAAGAAGACGCTGCAAAAATAATCAAAGATGAAGATGATAAGAGATTTTTTAGTTTAGAACGGCTGGGAGTGCCGTTAGTTGAGATTGCATTAGAGCCAGTAACTGATAGTGTGGAAAGCATCAGAAAGATAGCATTAACGCTTGGTAGACTACTTAGAGTAACAAAAAAGGTTGCTAGGGGAATTGGGACCATACGTCAAGATGTCAATGTATCTATTACTGGAGGTGGAGTTATTGAAGTAAAAGGAGTACAACAGTTAGATCAACTTGAGAAAATCATAGAATTTGAAGCAAAACGGCAATATGGTCTGAAGATAATTTCTGAGAGGATAAAGGCTGTCAGTAATGTAGATGTAGATAAGAACAATGATGTTTTTGTGATTACTGATTTACTAAAAGATTGTAATTCAAAAATAATAAAAAATTCACTGCAGAATGAAAACGAAGTTAAAGTTATTAGAATAAAAAAACTGGCAGGGTTGATTGGTTTTGAACCATATACTGGTATTAGACTTGGAAAAGAAGTTGGACAATTAGTCAGATTTTTCGGAATTGGTGGCATCTTTCATTCAGATGAACTTCCAAATTATGGAATTCTGGATTCAGATATTCAAAAAGTAAGAACGTTTTTAGAATTAAATCAAGATGATGCATTTTTAATTATCGCTGGAAAAACTCCATCAGTTGACTTTGCAATTGAATCAATTATTAATAGAATCAATGACGCTAAGAACGGACCGCCAGCTGAGACACGAGCTGCTACTCAAACTGGAGAAACAATTTTTCTAAGACCAAGACCTGGTGCGTCAAGAATGTATCCAGAAACTGACATTCCAACCATAAAAATTACAAAAGAAGAATTAGAGCTTGCTCAATCCAAAATCCCAAAACCGTGGGATGAATCACTATTAGAAATTCAAAATAAATATAAAATTAATGCACAGTTATCAGAACAAATTTTTGATTCTGAATATTTTGATTTATTTGAAAAAATTTGTCATGGTGGTGAAAATTCGCCTAATTTTGTTGCATCAGTATTGTGTTCTACTATTATTAATCTACAAAGAAATGGACTTGATTCCAAACTTCTCACACATGATGAGATATCTATTACATTTGAATTGTTACAAAGTAAAAAAATCACTAAAGAATCTATAGAAATAATTTTTCAACAAATAATGTCGGGAAAAGCAACAACTGCTTTAGATGCAGTAGAAAAGGCTTCTATTACTCAATTGAGCCAAGATGAACTGGAAAGAATTCTGGATAAAATTATCGAGCAGAACTATGATGAAATCAAAAAAGATGGTATGCATTCAACGAGTTCTATAATGGGTATGGTGATGAAACAGGTGAGAGGAAGAACTTCTGGTAGTTTAGTAAATCAACTTCTAAAAACAAAAATCCAAGATATAATAAAATAAGAAAAAACTAGCTTTGTACTAGTTGTTAGGTGAGAATGGCTATTTCGTGCCTTTTCTTGTTCCAGTTCCTCTACCAGTTACTCGTGTTCGGCCTTTAGCAGATGCTTTCTTAGGAGCTGCAGTTAGTTTTCTTCTTCCAGTTCCTCTACCAGTAGATATTGTTCTTTTACCAGCTGCTTTCTTTTTTGCTTCCTGATATTCTCTATAAGAGTCTCCAGAAAAGCTTGATTTTTTGCTAGTATCTGTGGTTCTTTTGGTTGTGCCTCTACCGCCGACTCTAGTTACTTTTGCCATGCAAATAATCAAAACTACAATGCTTTAAAGTTGTTCCTAACAAAATTCTAGGATTTTATGTGCGGGAAGTGGGATTTGAACCCACGAACTCCTAGGAGATAAGGATCTGAACCTTACGCCGTTGACCAGGCTGGGCTACCCCCGCAAAACTATTTGGAATTTCTAGAATAAGTTCGTTATTAGGAAAGCTGAAATTGTGGATACTAAATCAAGTAATAATGGCATTTTGGGAAGTATATTCAGAAGATATGAAAAAAATTCTGGGTAGTTATAATCAGAAATATTTTTCAGAAGCAAAAATAGGCGAGATTACAAAAATTGTTTATGCATCTTATATTCGGGAAGGACATCACCTTATTATCAGAAATTCTGCAGAAAAATAGATTTAGTCTGATTCCTTGAATTGCTGTAGTAGATCTTTCTGCTCTTTGGATAATTTTTTTGGAATTTTAACCACGACGTGAATATATTGATCACCACGTCGCCCTGAATTTTGTCTAGGTAAGCCCCTGCCTTTGAGTTTTAAGATAGAATTGGGTTGAGTTCCAGATTCGATTTTCATTTTTTCCATATCTTCAAGAGTTGGAACCTGAATCTCAGTACCAAAAGTTGCTTCAACCATTGAAATATTTATATCACAATAAATATCGGTTCCATCTCGCCTGAATTGTGTGTGTGGTTCTACATTAACGCGAACTATAAGATCACCATTTTCAGCATTAGGAATTGATTCACCTTCTCCATGCATTACATAATCACCGTTATCAATGCCAGCTGGAAGTTGAAAAGATAGATGTTTTGTTCCTTTGATTTTTCCTAACTTGCATTTCTTACATGGTTCTTCAATTATTTGTCCTTCACCATGACACGTTCTGCATGATTGAACAGTAACAAATGTAGAAAAACCCATTTTTCTGCCAACCCTAACTTGTCCTTGACCTTTACAATCATTACATCGTGATTTTGAAGTACCTGATTTACATCCAGTTCCACTACAATCAGGGCAGTCTACATGTTTCTGCAAATCAAGTTCAATTTGTTTTCCATGTAACACCTCTTCAAGTGTGACAGATGTTTGATATAGCATATCAGAACCCCTTTGCCGTCCAAAATTACCAAAGCCGCCACCACCACCACCGCCAAACAAATTCTCAAAAATTGATTCAAATCCACCTGAGCTTCTTCCTTGGCCACCAAACAAATCATTGAAAACATCATTAAAATTGCCGCCAGCACCTCTGAAAATATCTTCAGTGGAATATTGTCCGTCTACACCAGCATGACCATGTTGATCATAAAGTTGCCTTTTTGCTGAATCAGATAATACAGCATAAGCCTCTGAGATTTCCTTAAAATGTTCTTGTGCATCTGCAGACTTGTTTCTATCAGGATGAAATTTCAAAGCCAATTTTCTATACTGTGATTTTATTTCATCATTTGTAGCTGATTTAGAAACTCCTATAACTTCATAATAATCGCGTTTTGCACTCATGAATATCTCTCTTATCTTAATTCAGTACCTAAATTAGTTAATTTAGGGATTTTCTGATTTTTGTTCAGAATCTGATTTTTGTTCTTCATTGTTTTCGGGATCCGATTTCTGTTCTTCATTGTTTTCGGGATCCGATTTCTGTTCGTCTGTTGTTTGTTCGCCTGAACTGCTTTGTTCTTGGTTTGATTTCTGATCTGCTCCTGGTGGCGGTGTTGCGTTTTTGTAAAGTTCAGTTGTAACTTCGTTAACTATTGTTTTTAATGCTTCAAGTTTTAATTTTATCTGATCAGTACCCTGTGTTAGTGATTCTTTTAGTTCTTTGATCGCATCGGTAATCTTTATTCCTTTTTCTTGTGGTATCTTATCCTTTAGATCTTGACTCACAAGTTTTTCAGTAGTATAGATAAAACTCTCAGCCTCATTTTTGATATCTACTTCTTCTTTTTTCTTTTTATCCTCTTCGGCAAATTTTTCTGCATCAGATTTCATTTTTTGAACATCATCTTCTGACATTTTTGAAGAAGATTCAATTGTAATTTTTGCGTCTTTTCCTGTTCCAAGGTCTTTAGCAGTGACATTAATTATTCCATTTGCATCAATATCAAATTTGACGTTAATCTGTGGTACTCCTCTTGGTGCAGGTGGAATTTCAGTGAGGTTAAAACTTCCTAGTGCTACATTGTCAGCAACCATTGGTCTTTCACCCTGAACTACATTAATAGTAACTGCAGTTTGGCTGTCTGCTGCAGTAGTGAATGTTTTATCTTTTGAGGTAGGAATTGTTGTGTTTCTTTCTATTATCGGTTCTCTAACTCCTCCAAGTGTTTCAATGCCTAAAGTTAATGGTGTTACATCAAGTAGTACTATATCACTTGTTACATCTCCAGCAATAATACCAGCCTGTACTGCAGCACCAAATGCCACAGCTTCCATAGGATCAACTCCAGATTCTGCTTCTTTTCCAACTGCATTACTAACAAATTTTCTCACAATTGGCATTCTTGTTGGACCTCCAACTAGAACAATTTTTGTGATATCTGATATTGAGATTTTAGCATCCTCTATTGCTTTCTCTATAGATGGTTTACATCTCTGGACAATAGAATGTATTAGATCATCTAATTTTGCTCTTGTTAGTTTAATTTCCAAATTTTTGGCGCCAGAAGAATCTTGTGCTATGAATGGTAAATTAATCTCAGTCTCCATTACTGTTGACAATTCAATTTTTGCTTTCTCTGAAGACTCTCTTACTCTTTCTGCTGCTTGGGCATTACTAGATAGATCTATTCCTTCCTTTTTCCTAAATTCATCAATAACATAATCCTTTATTGCTTGATCCATATCTACACCACCCAGTTGTGTATCACCTGATGTGCTCATTACTTCAAATACACCTCCACCCATCTCCATAATTGTTACATCTAATGTTCCTCCACCAAGATCAAACACGAGAATCTTCATATCTTCTTTATTTTTGTCTAAACCAAATGCCAATGATGCAGCAGTTGGTTCGTTTATAATTCTGACAACTTCTAATCCAGCAATCGTTCCTGCGTCTTTGGTTGCTTGCCTTTGATTGTCATTAAAATATGCAGGAACTGTAATTACAGCCTTGTTAATCGTATCACCAGTAAATGCTTCCGCATCACGTTTTATTTTCTGAAGAATGAAGGCGGAAATTTGTTGTGGTTTGTACTCTTTTCCTTGAATTTTATACATAAATTCAGTTCCCATTTTCCTTTTTGCCTCTCTAATTGTGTTATCTGGGTTAGTCACTGCTTGTCTTCTAGCAGGTTCACCTACCAAAAGATCCCCATCCTTCGAAAAAGCTACAATCGAAGGAAATGCCTTACCTGCTACAGTAGTCCCTTCAGCCGCTGGGATTAGAGTTGGTTTGCCACCCTGAATTACAGCTGCTGCAGAGTTGCTTGTTCCTAGATCAATTCCTATAATTTTTTCAGCCATATTTCATTACTCCTTTTCATTTTTTTTTTGATACAATCACTTTAGATGGTTTTATAACTTCTTGAAAGGAAATATATCCTTTTGCTACTTCTTGAGTTATTGTTCCCTCTTCTAATAAATTGTCTTCTACTGTTGAAACTGCATCATGTAGTTTAGGATTAAAAATCTCGCCTATCGCCTCAATCTCTTTAATATTATTTTCAGAAAGAATAGTCTCCATGTTTTTTATCACACCTAACAAACCTTCTGTGTCAGCTCCTTCGTCTGTAAGAGCAGATTTTGCACGAATAAAATCCTCATAAATTCCAATAAAATCAAGCATAAGTTGGTTTACTTTTAATGTAACTTTTTGAGTAACATCCATTTTACTACGTCGTTCAAGATTTTGATAGTCAGCTAATACTCGTTGTAATTTATCCTCACAGAGCAATAGTTCTTCTTGACTATCTTTAACTTTCTCGATTTCTGGTGCGTCCTCTTTATCATCATTGTTTTCTGTAGAATCAGTAAAAGCATCTAATTCCTTGTTATTTTCATTTTCCATTTACTTTAGTCCTAAATATTGATAATATTATTTTTGTGTATGAACCTCACATAAGGGATTTGCTTTAATGATAATTAATTCATCATCGTTTTTATTGTTTAAGAGAGAATCATAATCTAATTGTGAACAGGCTACTACGATAACTGTCTTATCATTTTGAAAAATATCTAGTGGTTTGTGAATTGATTCAACATCACCAATGTAATCTTTTAATTTTGTTTCAAGTTCATCAAGCTTCTCATGTTTTTCACCTTTCATTTCATATGTATCTAATGACCACAAAAGTAGAATCTTTGTTCTACTAGCTTTTAATTCATTTCTCTTTAGAACCAAACGTATTTCATCAATTAATTTTTTAATGTATCCATCTACACCTTTCAAACTTCCATTGATCATGTATGTTAGTGAACTAGCACCTTCAAATGAACTACCTAATGAACGTAAGTCAAATAAATTATCAACCATGTCATCCAAGAAAATCTCATTAAGTTCATTTGAGTTTAATTCAGCTTTTGTAGCATTATCTTTTGTGAATTTACACACTTCAAGAATACAAGTGATTTCCGAAAAACGCTTCAAAATATTTATTGCGTGTAGATGTTCTGCGGTTGAAATTGATACAAATTTAATATTTTTTTTCAATGATAGTAAATTAGCTAATTTCTCATCTGTTTTCCGATTCGGTGTGCCAATAATTGGTTTATTGTTTTGCTTAGTCAAAGGATAGTAAAAATAAGAAACAGTTTTGCCTGCTTTGTATCCTGTCACATGTTCTAACAATGAAATATTTTCAGCGTTTCCGCCAAAGCCGGTTCCAAGGCAATAAACAACACTACATCCTTTTTTGATATCTGCTATAGCCTCTTTAAACTTAGAATTTAATTCTGTTTTAACATCCTGACCGGTTTTTCTAATTCTGGGAGAAAAAAACAGAATTTGTGCTTTTGAAATTGCCAAACTAATAGGAGTTAATGGTAGTAATGGCTCATCATCTTTTATTGCTTGAACATTCGGATATGTTTTTGCAATATCTGCTTTTATTGTAATTGCAGATGGTGTGGATTCATCAATAATTTGTACGTCACCTCCATTTATTGCAATCTGACGCGCTAGCTCATATCCTTCAGTACTTAGACCAAAAATGACAACTTTTGTATTCATATGAACTACTTGGGTTAATATCAAGACTAAGAAATACTTATTGCAGTTATCTAGCAAGTGCTAATACTTGAAAATCTG
>Ga0257111_1000833_pt1 | contig 12769 bp, 11 predicted proteins | sample LP_taG_6_FD_191567 | JGI IMG/M metagenome (GOLD analysis project Ga0257111, IMG submission 191567) | Marine microbial communities from Northeast Subartic Pacific Ocean, Canada - LP_J_2015_P26_500m | ecosystem: Environmental > Aquatic > Marine > Oceanic | place: Canada: Northeast Subartic Pacific... | reverse complement strand
CCAGCTGCAGGTGCTCCTTCTGCACCAGCTGCAGGTGCTCCTTCTCGTGTTGGCATTACTTTGCCTCCTTTAGCAACGCCGACCGCTCCACCCTTTCTACCAGTACATCTAGTACGTTGACCTCTAACTTTTAATCCAAACATGTGACGAATTCCTCGCCAGCTTCCACTTGTTTTCTCTCTCTCAACATCATTTCTTACTGTAAATGCAATATCAGAAGTTAGTAGATGTTTATCTTCACCGGTTTCAACATCTTTTCTTCTGTTTAAGAACCAAGATGGAAAATTAGATGCTGTTGGATTTTTTATAATACTTTCAATTGAATTAACCTGTTCTGGTGACAAATGACCGATTCTTTGATTAGGATTTATTTTTAAAACATTTAAGATTGTATTCGCAAACATATAACCAACACCTCTTATCTGTGTCAGTCCTACTATCATTTTCCGTTCTCCAGGAATATCATTCCCAACGATCCTTACTATATACTGGTATTCAACAGCCAAGTATCAAGATTTTAAGCGTCCCCATTAAAAACCATGCTGAGTTTATGAATTATTTTGGTATAATTTATGGATAGAATTATAATTTTGTATACTAAGATGAATGTCATGCCAAACAATGCTTCAAATGAAAATGAGAAAATTCTTGAATTATTATTTGAGCCTAATAACGCTGAAATTCTGGTAGAATTAAAGGACGGTCCGAAACCACTATCAGTTCTTACCAAAAAAATTGCTATTTCAAAGGAAGAACTTGACGAAAAACTTTCATATTTAATCGAAAAAAATTTTCTGAGTAAATACGAAAAAAATGATGATATTTTTTATTCGCTTGATGTTGATAAGTTATCAGAAGTCTTAGAAAATGATGATAATTTTAAAAATATTGATGATGGGCTAGCAAAACTTGATAGTTTTCTTAACTAACTGTGCAATAATCAAATTAATTTTCAGGGCTTTTTCTTACCACGTCAATTAATTTTAATGATATAAAACCTACTAAGATTGCAAACCATAATGTAAAAAATCTAACAATGACCGCAATTGCTAAGGCTGTTTGTAAGTCCAATCCTTCTAGAGTTAATAATCCTGCAAAGCTTCCTTCAGTTACTCCTAATCCACCAGGAGACATTGAGATTGAGCCTAAAATTACTGATATCGGATACATGCTCAGTAAATTAAAAAATCCAATAAAATGTATTCCTAATGCTCCAAGAATTAAAAAAATCCCAATGCATTCTATTATACGGAAAGTAATTGTTAATCCTGAACATGAACATATTGTTTTGACATCTGATGAATGTCTAATGATTTTATGTGATTCTTCTATATTTTCTGAAAATTTTTGAAGTGGTTTTATGCGATTCAGAATTTTTAATGCTATGCCAAAACCCCTCTTGGAATATAATAAATAAAAAACTCCAATAATTGCAAGTAGTATTGGAATTAAAACTATACCAAATTCAAGTCCCAAAAATGTTATTCCAATAGCTGCAATGGCAGCAGTTCCAAGCACATCGTAAAATCGTTCTAGAAGAATTATTGGTATAGACTTTGTTATTGCCACTCCACATTTATTTTTTAATAAAATTGATTTTATTAGCTCACCAGATTTTACAGGACTAATTGAAAGAGTAAAACCAGCAAAAAATACCAGTAAACTAATTTTTAGAGGAACAAGAATTTTATGTTTTTTTAATAATACAGTCCATCTTACAAACAATATCAGCCAACTAGAAAAAATTACTAATAGAATTATGGGTAATGATGTAATTTGAAAATTTTGTAGGCGGGCATATACATTATTAAAATCTGAGAAAAATAAAAATATTGAATATACTGCAATAGATCCTAAAATTATAATCAAATATCTTTTTCCTAAAAATTCTGAATATTTCATAATCTAATCAAAAAACGTTCTATTAAAGAACTTGACTAATAATTAATATGTACATAATTTGGAATAGATTTTATGTCAACAGCTTTACTTATTCTTACTTGGAATGAAGTGGATGCAGTTAGAGTAATTTTTCCTAAAATTAAGAAAGAATGGGTTGATGAAATATTAGTTGTAGATGGCGGTTCAACTGATGGCACAATTGAGGAAACTAAAAAAAATGGTTTCAGGATTATTAAACAAGAAATAAAAGGACATGGCGGTGCAATCATTTCAGGAATAAAAAACACTATTTCAGATAATATCATAATTTTTGGACCTGATGGTAATCATGAACCTGAAGAGATTCCAAGATTAATTCAGAAAATTGAAGAGGGGTATGATCAGGTTGTAGTATCAAGATTCACAAAACAATCAGTGATTAGGGAACCAAATTATGGTTTTGTAAAATTTGGAAATAAGTTTTTTACTTTTTTTGCAAATATTTTGTTTAAAGGTAATCTAAGTGATACAATGACTGATAGTCGGATTATAACAAGAAATGCATTTAATGAATTAGATTTTGATGCATTATTTTCAGATTCAACCTTAACTATGAGCATACGTGGAATGAAAAAAAAGCAAAGAATGACCGAGATTATTGGAGATCAAGGACGTAGAATTGGAGGTGAGCGCAAGATGAAACCTTTCAAAACAGGCATAGTTTTGATCAAAAGAATATTAAAAGAATTATAATAGTTATTGAATTAAAATCCAATATGATAAAAGTAAACACTTCACAGTTTAACTATCAATATGGAAACCAAATTCATTTTCCATATAGTATTGCTTCACTAGTTTCATATGTCAATAATATTGATTCTCTAAAAAATAAATTCAAATTTGAAAAGACATTTGTTTTTAGGACACAGGTTGATGAATATATTAATGAATGTAAAGATAGTGAAATTCTATTATGTTCATGTTATGTCTGGAATTGGGAAACAACAACATATCTTGCAAAAGAAGTTCGTAAAATAAATCCAACTTGTTTTATAATTTTTGGTGGCCCTCAAGTTCCAGATTTCTCTTCAGATTTCTTTGACAAATATCCGTTTGTTGATATGTTGGTTCATGGAGAAGGTGAACATATTCTTGAAAAAATTCTAACTGCTTACCTAAATGACAAAGATTATTCTAAGATATTAGGTATTCAAACTAAGGACTTTCGTACTGCACCACATCCAAGAATAGATAATCTAGGCCAATTACCTTCTCCATATTTAACAAATACTGTATGGAACTTAGTTGATAAAAAAGATGATGTTCAATGGATTGCATCTTGGGAAACAAATCGAGGATGTCCATATCAATGTACATTTTGTGATTGGGGAAGTGCAACATTTACAAAACTTCGTAATTATGAAGACGAAAAATTATTTAATGAAATAGAATGGTTTGCTGATAATAAAATACCATACATTGATTGTTGTGATGCAAATTTTGGAATATATCAGGAGAGAGATTTCCGAATTGCTAAAAAATTAAAAGAGGTTGCTTTAGAAAAACACTATCCTGAAAGAATTAGACCTGCATGGGCAAAAAACACAACAGAAAAAATTATTCCTATTGCTCAAGAATTACAAAAAGGTGGAATATTAGGTTCCGTAACTTTGGCAGTCCAATCATTAGATAATGAAACATTAAACATTATGAAACGTGCTAATATCAAATTTGATAAATTTTCAGAATTAACTGAAGAGTTTAGACGAAATGAAATTCCTACATATACTGAATTAATTATGGGATTACCTGGCGAAACATTAGAAACTTACAAGAATGGATTAGAATCAATTGCAACTACAAAGATTGACACTATTCAGATCTATCATTGCAGTGTATTACCAAATGCACCAATGAATGCTCCTGAATATAAAGAAAAATATAAAATTAAAACTGTACGCTCTCCAATATTTTTGTGGCATTCTTCAATTCACAATAGAGGTATGCCAGAATATGAGGAAATTGTTGTAGAAACTAGTACGTGTCCTATTGATGAATTAAAAGAAGTTTATCTTTATACATGGTCGTTTCTTGCATTACAAGCTTTTGGACTTCTAGAACATTTAGCAAATTTCTATAAACAAAATCATGGACTAGATTATATGAAATTTTATGAAATGTTTTTAGATTTTTGTCGCTCAAAAGAATCTGTTTTTAGTGAAGAGTTTGAAAAAGTAATAAAATTCAGGGATGATGGATATTCTGGAAAGGGTTGGGATCATGTTGATCCTAAACTAGGTGATATTATCTGGCCAATGGAAGAAGCAAGCTGGTTGAGACTTACTTATGATACTAAAAAATTATCTAGTGGTTTAAGAAAATTAGTATCATATATTGAAGAAAAATCTAATTTACATAATTCAACAAAATTGCTACATGATTTAATAAAATTCCAGATATTTACACTTACAACACGAGACCATTTGGAAGAAATAAAATCAGAAGAATTTGAATTTGATTGGAAGAATTATTTTACTAACAATTCACCTTTAAAACAAAAAAAGAAGTCGTACAGCTACAAGAATTTGATTACAGAACAAGATCCTATTTTATGGGGATTCAAAACAGTTTGGTATGGTAAACGTTCAAGGGATTATAAAATCTATATTGAAAAATTAGATGAGGCAATATTGGAGAATTTTTCTAAAGCATAAATTTGTGATTTTCTGAGTTTTGATAAAACTAAAAAAAATATTAATGGAATTTTACTATAGTATAACAAATTCACTGTAAAGGATAAATTCAGCAAATTTTTAATACAAATATGAAAATTGAAGAAATCATCCCATCATGTAATTTAGATACAGTAAAAGATGGTCGTGGTGGAATTTTCACTTTCATACCAAAAGATCCAATTGTGGAATTTAATTATAATATAATAAAAGCTGGTAAAGTTAGAGGTAATCACTATCATCCTGAATTTGATGAATATTATCTTGTGGTATCAGGACAGGGTGTTCTAGTATCAAAAGATGCTGAAGATGCAAAAGAAAATTTCATTTACTTAAGTCCTGGGAAATGCACTAGAACTCCTAAAAACATTAGTCATGTCTTTCTTGCAATCACAGATTGTACATTAGTAGTTCTTTTGACTAAAAAATGGGATGATTGTGAAAAGCCAATTGTACATGAAAATTTAGGTATGGGAAAAGGCGATCATGGTGATCCAGAATCTGAATATCATAAAGATTAGATAGTTGGATAAAATGTATCTGAAAGTTGGTTTAATTGGGTGTGCCAATACTGCATTAAAAAATTTTATTCCATTAATTCAAATTTCAGATTTTGCTAAATTAGAATTCATAGCAAGTCGTTCATCAACAAAAGCAAATGAGTGGGCAAAAAGATTTCATTGTGAAAGATTTGGTAGTTATGATGAGATTGTAGAAAGTGATGTAGATATTATTTACATGCCACTTCCAGTAGGATTACATGAAGAGTGGATTATCAAAGCAGCGAGATCAGGAAAACACATACTATGTGAAAAATCATCCACATCATCTTATGAATCAGCAAAAAAGATCTTAAAAGTTTGTAGAGAGAATAATGTTAGAATATTAGAAGCATTCTCATATAGATTTCATCCACAACATAATCATGTACAAAAATTAATTAAAAATGATATAGGAATAGTTAAAAATTTTGTAGGAAAGTTTGGTTTTTCTCCGCCATCAAAAAATAATATTAGATGGGATAAAAAATTAGGAGGTGGAGTGTTAAATGATGCAGCATGTTATCCAATTAACGCATCAAGAATGATATTTGAAACAGAACCAATTAGTGTTTTTGGGCAATTAATTTCTGATGATGAATCTAAGGTTGACATAAAAGCAGATGTTTTCTTAAAATTTTCTGATAAAAAAACAGCATTTGTCTCATCTGGATTTCATAATTATTATCAATCTAGTTATGAAATTTGGGGAAGTGAGGGAAAGATTTCTACTAACCGAGCCTATGCAGTACCAAAAGATTTTGTTACTAGTATATATTTAGAAAAAGATGATACAGTGTTCGAAACTAGATTTCCTGATGTTAATCAGTTTGAATTAATGTTAAAAGAGTTTTGTGATGTTATAAGAAATGAGAAACAAAATTCCTTCAATTTTGAGAATGAGCTTCTTAATCAATCAAAAGTAATGGAAGCAGTAAGAATGTCATCAAAACAGAACAAAGAAATTTTTCTATCTGAACTAAATTAATTCAATTCTTGGTTTTTTGACGTTTTCGTTTAGTGGTTTCTTCACTTACCCGAGTGATAATCTGAGATTCACTTGGATATAATGGTGCATCCCAAGGAAATGCTTTTCCATCTAAAAATTGTGTCCATCGTTTAATATCTTCATCTAACATGATTTTTACTAATTTTTTAAAATCAGTTTTAGGCTTCCATTTGAGTTTTTTCTTGGCCTTAGTATTATCCCCTTTTAGAGCACTGACTTCCATTGGCCTAAAAAATTTTTTATCTGTTTTTACATATTTTTTCCAGTTTAATCCAACAAGATCAAAGGCTAGTTTAACAAATTCAGCTACACTATGAGATTCACCAGTACTAATTACAAAATTATCGGGTTTGTCTTGTTGAAGAATTTTATGAATTGCATCCATATATTCAGGAGCAAATCCCCAATCTCTTTTTGCATTTAGATTTCCTAAAACCAATTTATTTTTTAGACCTAATGAAATTTCAGCAACCCCATTAGTAATTTTTCTGGAGACAAATTCCATTCCACGTAATGGGGATTCATGATTAAATAATATTCCACAAGAAGCAAATATGTTGTATGAATTTCTGTAAACATTAGCTATTTTATGAGCATATAATTTGGATACTGCATAAGGACTAGATGGATTAAATTCAGTCCGTTCATTTTGTGTTTTAAATTTATTATCACCATACATTTCACTAGTTGATGCTTGATAGAATTTGATATTGGCATTATATTGCCTTATACTTTCTAGAAGTTTTGTTACAGAAATTCCAGTTATTTCTTGAGCTACTACAGGTTCCTCAAATGATGATGCAACATAACTAGATGCACCCATATTATACACTTCATCTGGGTCAGAAACTTTCAATGCTTCAAGTAGTGAACCCATATCCAACAAGTCAGCGGGAATTAAATGAATTTTAGAATATATTCCTAATGATAGAGGGCGCCAAAAATTTGGAGTGGAAACACGTCTAAAAGTACCATACACTTTGTATCCTTTGTTTAGAAGTAATTTAGCCAAATAAGCGCCATCTTGACCTGTTAACCCAGTAATTAAGGCCCTTTTCATGTTCTCTGAACATATACCCTGTATATATAAAAAACTAAATTTTATTTTTTTAAAACCTAAAATAAAAGATTAATTTATTTCAGAATTTTTTTTGAGATAGATTTTCTTTCAATATGTTGATATAGAAATTATCATACAAATTTGTATGGAATTAAAAAGGAAAAAAATTCTGGTAACTGGCGGAAATGGTTTTCTAGGCAAATTTGTGATTAAAGAACTAGAAAAAAATGGTGTGACGGATATTTTTTCGCCTACGTCTGCAAAATTAGATCTTAGACTACATGAAAGTTGTAAAAAAGCTGTTGAAGGCATGGATATTGTTTTTCATCTAGCTGGTACAGTTGGAGGAATTGGATTTAACAATTCAAATCCTGCAGATTGCTTTTATGATAATATAATGATGAACACACAATTAATTCATGAGGCAATGAAATCAAACGTAAAAAAATTTATTGCACTTGGCACTGTTTGCAGTTATCCAAAATTTGCAACCATACCATTTTCTGAAGAAGAAATATGGAACGGATACCCTGAGGAAATAAATGCCCCTTATGGTCTTTCTAAAAAGATGATGTTGGTGCAATCAGATGCGTACAGACAACAGTTTGGTTTTAATTCAATTTCTGTTGTACCAACTAATTTGTATGGACCGTATGATAATTTTAATCCTGAGACATCTCATGTAATTGCTGGAATAATTTTAAAAATTTTTAATGCGCAACGATCTGATTTGGATAAAATTACATTGTGGGGTGATGGTCATCCTACTAGGGATTTCTTATTTGTGGAGGATGCTGCAAGAGGAATAGTTCTTGCTGGTGAAAAATATGAAGGTGAGTCAATAATAAATTTAGGTTCAGAACAAGAAATTTCCATAAAAGATTTAGCAGGTACAATTGCTAAAATTATGAATTTTTCTGGACAGATTACTTGGGATAACACAAAACCTAATGGTCAACCACGTAGATGTGTTAGTAATCAAAAAGCTAAAGAGAATTTTGGATTTGAAGCAGAAATTTCTTTAGAGGATGGTTTGCAAAAAACTATTGATTGGTATGTTTCTCAAAATAATTAAAATCCAATATGAATTTTCATGAATTCATGATCTTGTTTTTGAAATAATGTAATTAGTAATGACGTCAACAATGAATTTTCTTTGTTCATCAGCAATTCCGTGATGGTTTCCAATTAAAAATGAATTTTCTTGAATATAATCTGCATTTTTTAATTTTCCTGACTTTTTATATTTCATATATTTAGAAACAGGCTGGTTAATCATATTTCCAGTCATTAACGGTCTGGTTTCAACACCATTTTTTTCTAGTTCTTTAACTAAGCCTTTTTTTGTAAAAAATTTGTTTTTAATCACAGTTATTGGATAAAGCAAGTATGATTTTCTATGTTTTTCTTTTTGAGGTAAAATGAGAAAGTTTGAAAAATTATTTAATTTTTTATTCCAATAATCTGCATTTTTTATTCTTAATTTAACTAATCTTTCAAGTTTATCAATTTGATGTATTCCAAATGCACCTTGAATTTCCGTTGGGCGGAAATTAAACCCCGTATTCACAAATAAAAATCTAGAATCAATATTCGGGAATTTTTTTTCTAATTGTTTTTTAGACCCCAATTCTCTAGACCAACCAAATGTTCTCATTGATCTGCCTAATTCATTTAATCCCTTATTGTTTGTTGTTAACATACCTCCTTCAATCGTTGTGATATGGTGTGATGCATAAAAACTAAAAGTGGATATATCACCAAACGAACCCACATACTTTTCATTATATTTTGCGCCGTGTGCTTCACATGAATCTTCTATTAACCAGAGATTGTGTTTTTTTGCTATCTTAGTAATCTGATTCATATCACATGGGTTACCAAGTAAATGAACTACCAAGAGAGCTTTTGTTTTTTTATTTATTGCATTTTCAATTTGAACAGGATCTATAGTACAATCATTTAATTTAACATCTACAAATCTAGGTATTGCATTAATATTCAAAATAGGATACACGCTTGTTACCCAAGTAACTGCAGGAGTAATTATTTCATCTCCAGATTTTATTCTATTTTTTAATGATGGATGTGAGAGGATTGAAAGTGCAAGAAGATTTGCCGATGAACCGGAATTAACCATTATTCCATGTTTTCTTCCAATATATTTTGCAAATTTATTTTCAAATTTTGAAACCTTTTTGCCACCAGTAACTTTCATGCTCATTAACGATTCAAGTGATTCTGTAACTTCATCTGAATCATATGGAGGAATTGCTAAAGGAATGTTAGATTTTCCAGGAATAAATTTACCCTGTTTGGATTTAAGAGATTTAAAATATCTCTCAATCAAAATTTTACATTTAGCAAAATTTTCATCTTTCATTTTTATTACTTATGTGCATATTTTTATTGTATTATTTATAATAAATGGATTTTAAAATAATAGATTTGATTATATCCCATTATTAGGTTTCAGTATTATGAAATTACATGTTGGATGTGGTTTCCTTCGAATTTTTTGATTTAAATTTGTAAATCAAAATTAATGAAAAAACAATAATGTAAATAATTCCCAAAAATATAACAAATGGGTCTAATAATGCCTCTCTAAAATTAACAAATAAAGGTAAATTTCGTATCAGCAAAGGTTCAAAATAAATTATTTTCCAAAATATCAGGAATGTAACTGCATGAGCACACATTGTCAAGCTAAAAAAGAAAATTTTTGTTTTGTTATGGGAAAAATTTTCTATGAAACGCCATAACCCATATGACATGATTAAAGCCATTGGAAAGATTATTGGCAAAAAATTCTTGCTTGAATTATACGACTCAAGCAGAGGTGTAAGGGTTATGTACACACTTAGATACCAAACAAAAATCATTAATTCTGCATAAACAATTTTTCTAGTTTTAAATCTCCAAAACAGATAACCAAGACCAATAATAAAAAACAAAGATAAAGGAATACTCGTAAAAGTATGTCCAGATTTTAGAGAATCAGGAATTTCTTCTGGTGAAAAAAAGTAATAGTATGTATCTATAATTGGTGCAATCGTTGCACTTTCAATTATAGGCAAAAATATTTTTTTTACATTAATACTAGTTGTTATGACACCATAATTTTCAGAATCTTTCAAAGAGCTGATTTGTAATTCCATCTGTCCAATTGGGTCTGGCCAATAATAAGGGAATGTAGCAAAAAGCGAGGCAAAAAATACACTTGAAAAAATTAAAAGTAACCAAATTGATTTTGCTAGATTTTTTTTATTTATTATTTTTGAAAGTTCTATTTTATTTTGAATGAAAACATTAAAAAATATTATAACCAACAAAAAAGGAAGAATTTCTAACGAAGTAACTTTAGTGTTGACTGCTAAAGCAAAAGTAACTGATGCTAAAAGAAAAAATTTAAAATTAATTTTTTGTTTTTTCAGAGATAGTAATATCAAAAATATTGTTAATATTATAAAAAAATTCTGGAAAACTTCTGGGAGTAAGGTTCTACTATGGTGTATCCATAAACCGTGGAATAGTATGATAGTAGCAAATGAAACTCCTACAAATCTGTTAAAGAGTATGTTTCCAACTAAGAATGAAATAACTATGGTAAGAGAACCAAATATTGGAGAAAAGAATCTTGCAGCGACAAGCTCTGACTGGGTTGGTGTATTAACTCCACGAATGTCTAAACCATTATGAAGCGGGCGGCAAGGCAAATCAGTTGATGTGTAATAAACTCTTTCACTATCTGAAAATAAATGGTCACCTAGTCCTACAAAAATTTGTTTTACCATCCCTCCTGATCCTACATGATAGATTTCTCCCGCACAGGACAAATCATTTATTTCACAATCCCCTTGAAGAGTAATACAAGGATCTAAAAATTTACCTTCTTTAATTAAATCAAAAGATGTTATTGCAAAACCATAATGAAACCATTCATCAATGTCTATTCCTTGTCCATCTAAATTGAATGAAAGAATGCTATAGGAAGCTACAAAAATTATAATCAAAATAATTATTGATTTTTTATTTGATTTGTAAAGTAAAGAAAATTCTGTCAACCCTAACTCAATTCCACTTTATACATATAATCTCATTTTGAAACAAGGCATAAATAATTGTCTTATACGACTATAGATTCCTTTAAGTCTTTGATGTTGAGAGACAACCAGAAGTTTCAAAAAATGGTGATGACTTTGAAAACATCTATAATTGATTAGCAGAACTTGATAGTTTCCTTAGTGGGAGGATGATCAAATTAACAAAAAAAGTTACTTTTTTTTCTAATTAATACATAAATACTCTAAAAATGTCGTAGCAATATCACTATGAAACTTTGGGGAAAATTATTCTTGGCAGTATTCACTCTTTCACTCTTATCATATGGAGTATCTGGTGCGGCATTTGCAGCAATAGAACCTCTTTCTGTTACAACAAATAAGGAATTTTATGTGGAAGGCGCAACAATTGAAATTTCAGGACTTGTAAAAGATTTTGATACGTCGGATGTTATGAGGAGTGGTGATGTTACAATTATAGTTATTTCACCTAATGGTAATCTTGTGACAGTTGCTCAGGTGCCACCAAACTCGGATGGAAATTATTCTACTACTATCGTTGCTTCTGGTATGATTAATGCTGAAGGTGATTATACTGTTAAAGCAAAGTGGGGCGCACAAGCAAACGAAACTATGTTTAAGTTTGGTGGTAGTACTAACGCAGCATCTACATCTCCATCTCCAGAACTAGAACCAGAAGTAATAGAAATAGATGAAGAGCCAGATGTAGATGAAGAACCAGTTATGGAATCATCTGAGCCTGTTTGTGGACCAGGTACTGAATTAAAAAATGGAGTTTGTGTAGTTGAAGATAAAAAGAAAGGTGGTGGATGTTTGATTGCAACTGCAGCATTTGGTTCTGAAATGGCGCCACAGGTTCAATTCCTGAGGGAAATTCGTGACAATACTGTGTTGCAAACAGAATCTGGAACATCATTCATGGGAGGATTCAATCAATTCTATTATTCATTCAGTCCAGCAGTAGCTGACTATGAAAGGGACAACCCAGTATTCAAGGAAGCTGTCAAAATTGCAATAACACCAATGCTTACCTCACTGGCAATTCTAAACTATGTTGATATAGATTCAGAAGAGGAAATGTTAGGATATGGAATTGGAATTATACTTCTTAATATTGGAATGTATTTTGTTGCACCTGCAGTAATAATATTTAAAATAAGAAATAGAAAATAACATCTACGTTCTTATACTTTATCAAATTCATGAAACTTGATGAATGTAGAATTTGAAGAATTTGATACTGCCGAAGAACTATTTCTGTACATGTCTTGTGTTGCAATGCCAATGAAAAATATTTTGCCAATTAATTCTTACAAAGGATATATTTGCTCTATTATACCGTTGAGCCATTCAGACACTGATACATATCTAATGGTTTACACAAAGGGTACGCTAGAGAATCAAATTTTGGAATTTGACGTGAACACTAAAACTTACAAAAAGGTTGAATCCATAGAAAGATC
>Ga0257111_1000832_pt1 | contig 12776 bp, 10 predicted proteins | sample LP_taG_6_FD_191567 | JGI IMG/M metagenome (GOLD analysis project Ga0257111, IMG submission 191567) | Marine microbial communities from Northeast Subartic Pacific Ocean, Canada - LP_J_2015_P26_500m | ecosystem: Environmental > Aquatic > Marine > Oceanic | place: Canada: Northeast Subartic Pacific... | reverse complement strand
GAGGCCGAGGTCGCACGCCTGTGTGGCGGAGATGGTGAACTCCAGACCGCTATGGGTCTGGCCGCCGACGCCTTCCACCAGGTGATCAAGCAGGTCGGAAGCTATGGCGAGGTCTACGACCGCAACCTGAACCCGGTGGGCCTGTACCGCGAGGGCAGCGCCAACGCCGGATGGCTAGACGGGGGCCTTATCTACTCCCCGCCGGCCCGCTAGGACCGGTTCACACTGATCAATCGGTCGATCTGAGATCGACCGACACGTGATGGTCCCGCTGCCCGAGGTGGATTGCACCTCGGGCAGCGGGACCTTCCGCGTGAAAGGCTGAATACTCGTTCCTGATCACCGGATCCCGGCGACGTTCCGGGCTCCCGATCACCGCGCTCCCCCACGATGACCCCCCCCACTGACTCCGACGCCCCGAGCACCCACGCTTCGGTGTCGGCGCGCGTCCCGCTGTGGCGCGACGTGGTGGTCCTCAAGTGGGTTACCCAGGTCTTCCTGCTCCTCGTGGTCCTGAGTTCCATGTGGTTCCTGGCCAACCAGGCCGGGGACAACCTGAGAGCCCGGAACATCAACACCGAGTTCGACTTCATCGGACGCCCGGTGGACATCCAGCTCGGCGAGGGCATCGATACCCACCCCGACACCGGCGGGCGTGCGTTGTGGACGGGCATGGTCAACACCCTCCGCCTCTCCATTGCCGGCATCGCGTTCGCCACCATCCTCGGCGTGATCGTCGGCCTGGCCCGCCTCTCGGATAACTGGCTGGTCAACCGGCTCGGCAGCATGTGGGTCGAGACGCTTCGCAACATCCCGTTGCTCGTGCAGATGATCTTCTACTTCTCGGTTCTGACCACCCTGCCCAGGGTCGGCCTCGACACCGGCCCCATCAACGGCTGGCTCCACATCTCCAACAAGGGCATCTCTCTACCGCGGGTGTTCATCGCCGACGGTTTCTACCAGTGGCTGGTCGTGATGATCATCGGCGCGGTGATCGCCCGCTTCGTGCACCGCCGTCGCTCCCGAATCCACGACGAGACGGGAGCCGAGACCTCGCCCATCCTGTGGGTGCTGGGCATCATGGCCATCTTCGGAGTGGTCGGCCTGGTCGTCCACCCGGCGTTCACATGGATGGGGGCAATCTTCGGCGCCGTTGCCGGCCTCCTCGACTCGCTGCCCATCATCGTGCCCCAGATCCTCCTCTGCGGTCTGGTCCTCGGTGCAGCAGTCAACTGGATTCTGCGATTCCTGGGCGCCCACCGGAGTCCAAGTGGCCACCTGTCGCTGAGCGATGATGACTGGTTCCGTGTGATCTTCGCCGCTCTGGCCTCGTTGGCCGTTGTCCTTCTGGTGGTCCGATGGACCGGCCTCTCGTCGTGGATTCTGAACAGCGGCCGCGACCTGTTCGAGGTCATCGAGGACAAGTTCGACGTCGACGGCGCTGCCCGCCCGTTCGATGCCATGCGGCCCGACATCGTTCAGAAGGGGAAGTTCCCGAACTACGGCGTGAACGGGCTGACTCTGTCCCTCGGCTTCGCTGCGGTGTTCTTCGGCGTCGTGTTCTACACCTCGGCGTTCATCGGTGAAAACGTCCGGGGCGGCATCCTCGCCGTGCCCAAGGGTCAGACCGAAGCAGCCTTGGCCGTCGGCCTGACCCGCGGACAGGTGCTCCGCCGGGTGGTCCTCCCACAGGCCTTCCGGATAATCCTGCCGCCGACCGGAAACCAGTACCTGAACCTCGTCAAGAACACCTCTCTGGCCGTAGCCGTCGGCTACAGCGAGATCGTCCAGGTCGGTACGACGGTGTTCAACCAGACCGGCAGGACTCTGCCCGTGGTGGCCATCTGGATGCTCTTCTACCTGAGCTGCTCGTTGACCATCTCGGTCGTCGTCAACTGGTTCAACATCCGGATGAAGCTGGTGGAGCGGTAGATGAGCGAATTCTCGAGCAACGCGGGGAGCTTCACCATTCCCTACACTCCGCCGCCAGCGACGCCCAAATTGCCGCCGCGGAAGTGGGTGCGGGCCAACCTGTTCTCAACCCCCTTCAACGCGGTGCTGACCGTGGTCTCCAGCCTGATCCTGTTGACGATTATTCGTGGACTACTGGCCTTCCTGTTCAATCCGACCCGCCAGTGGAACGCCACGGCCACCAACCTCCGCCTACTCATGACGCAGGCCTACCCCGAGGAGCAGTACCTCCGGATCTGGGTGTGCACTGCTGTGATCCTGATACTCACCGGCTTCTCGATGGCCGTCTGGCGAGCTGGTTCGGCCATACCCGTCGTCAAGGTGGGCCAGAACCTGTTGGCCACCGGTGTCGTGCTGGCCCTGATGACGCTGCTGGCACCGTTCAGCGGCTCAGCAACCGTTCAGTGGCTGATCGTGGCTGGCGTGGTCGCTGCCGTGGGCGAGGCCCTGCGGCGCGGCATGGGCAGAGGCGACATCAACGCCTCGGGCACCACGGGCGACGCTGGCAGCACGGGCGGCGACGCTCGGACGGTGAGCACCCTGACCCTGCTGACCATCGCCCTGGGTGGCCTGGTGGCGTCGTTGTGGGTCGTGCCCTACGGTCACCACAGTTTCCTCCTGCATCGCACACCCCGGGTGCTGGCCGAACCCGGGACGGTGGCCATGACCACCAAGCTGCCGTGGACGGTGATGCTGCTGATCGCCGTGGGCGCCACCTACGCCGGTCGAATCCTGCGGGACCGCCTTCCAGTCAACCCGGTGCGGGTCACCCTGCTCGTGGCATGGCTGCTCGCTCCCCCGGTGCTCTTGTTCCTGGTACTGCGCGATCCGTCGTTCGACGCCGGCCACGTGTTCGGCACCGACCTGCCCATCTTCGGGGCGTACGCGTTCTTCGGCGTGTTGCTGTTGTCATGGTTGACACGACCCACCACTGGGGAACTGGGTCGTGTCGTTGCAGCCCTGGTCCTGCTGGCCGCCTTCTGCACCTTCCTGACGCCGATGCGGATGATCGTCCGAATCGACATGTTGATGCTGGCCAGCTTCGCCCTTGCGGCGCCCACGTTCGCCGGCGGCCCTCAGGCCCGTCGGCGCTACGTATTCGGGTGGCTGGGCATGTTGGGCGTCTCGTCGTGGCTGATCACGGCCGTGAACACCCCGTCCACCGTGGACGTACCGGGCGACTTCTTCATGGGCGGGCTCTCGCTGACCCTGCTGGTGGCCATCGCCACCATCGTGATCTCGTTCCCGCTGGGTTTGATGCTCGCGCTGGCCCGGACGTCGACCATGCCGATCTTCCGACTACTGGCCACGTGGTTCATCGAATTCGTGCGGGGCATTCCGCTCATCACCATCCTGATCTTCTTCTCGATCATGGTGCCGCTCTTCCTTCCTCGAGGCATGGTCCTGAGCGAGGTGGCTGCCGTGATCATTGGCTACTCCCTGTTCTCGTCGGCCTATCTGGCCGAGAACGTGCGAGGTGGCCTGCAGTCGATCACCCGCGGCCAGCACGAAGCAGCCGAAGCGGTCGGCATGACGACCGCACAGAAGACGGTATTCATCGTGCTTCCCCAGGCCCTGCGGGCGGCCATCCCGCCGCTGGTCGGCCACTGCATCGGGGTGTTCAAGGAGACGTCGCTGCTAGCCATCATCGGCCTGTTCGACGTGCTCTACATCGCACGGAACGTCATGCCGAACCAGACCGAGTTCCTGGGCAGCACACGGGAAAACGTGCTGTTCGTGTCCCTGATCTACTGGATCTTCGCCTACCAGATGTCCAAGGCCAGCCAGCGCATCGAGCGCCGCACCGGCCTTGGCGAGCGGTAGGACCCGAGCAACCGAGGTGATGTCATGACTGAAGCAGCCGAGACCCCCGAGTCGGAGACCGCCGCGCCCGTGACGGGTGCTAGCCAGACCCGGGACCTATCCGAAGCCCGCGACATGATCATCTGCGAGGACGTGTCGAAGTGGTATGACGACTTCCAGGCCCTCGACAAGGTCTCGGCAACGATCAAGGAGCAGGAAGTCGTCGTGGTGCTGGGCCCGTCGGGGTCCGGCAAGTCGACGTGGATCCGGTGCATCAACCGCCTCGAGATCCATCAGGAGGGCCGCATCGTCGTCGACGACGTGGAGCTAACCAACGACATGCGAAATATCGAAAAGGTGCGCTCAGAGGTCGGGATGGTGTTCCAGCAGTTCAACCTGTTCCCCCACCTGACCATCCGGGACAACGTCTCCCTGGCCCCCATCTGGGTTCGCAAGAAGCCACGGGCCGAGGCCGAGGAGCAGGTCATGGCGTTGCTGGAGCGAGTTGGGATCCCCGAGCAGGCCGACAAGTACCCGGGACAGCTCTCAGGCGGTCAGCAGCAGCGGGTGGCCATTGCCCGGGCGTTGGCCATGGAGCCTCGGATCATGCTGTTCGACGAGCCGACGTCGGCTCTGGATCCGGAGATGATCAAGGAGGTGCTAGACGTCATGAAAACGCTAGCCCTGTCGGGTATGACCATGATGGTGGTGACCCACGAGATGGGCTTCGCCAAGGAGGTGGCCGACCGGGTCATCTTCATGGAAGGTGGTCAGATCGTCGAGCAGAATACGCCGGAGTTATTCTTCTCGAACCCGACCGAGGACCGTACGAAGCTGTTCCTGTCGCAGATCCTCTAGTTTCCTGGGACGGCTTCGCCGCTCCGAACCTCGAACACATGACCCCCGAGACACCCGTCTCAGTCGCCGGCTCGGCCGGCCACGACGGTGCCGTTCTGGATGATGGTGCGGATGCGGGACCGCATATCTCTCACGTCGAGGCCGGGGCCTTCCCAGATGACCAGGTCGGCCAGTTTGCCTGTCTCGATGCTGCCGAGATCCTCGGAGACGCCCAGCAGGTCGGCGGCCACCGACGTCGACGACCGGAGCACCTGGTCGTCGGACATGCCCAGCTTGGACATCTCGGCTAGTTCTCGGAGGTTCTGTCCGTGGGGGGTCACCCCGGAGTCGGTGCCCATGGCGATCTTCACGCCAGCGGCCATGGCCCGGGCCACCGAATCCCGGTGGGCCTCGATGGTCTCCGTGGCCTTGGCGATGACCTGGGGCGCCAGCTCGACACCCCGGTCAGCGGCTTCCAGGACTCCCATCGGAGCAATCAGCGTCGGCACGAGCCAGGTGCCGGCGGCCAACATCATCTCGATGGTCTCCTCGTCGAGGTAGATCCCGTGCTCGATGGAACGGATCCCTGCGGTGATGGCATTGCGAATGCCCCGGGTGCCCTGGGCGTGGGCCATGACGAACCGTTCAGCCGCTGACGCCTCGGCGACGAGCACCTCCAACTCGTCGGGGTGGAACTGCGCCTGCTGCGGTCGAGACCGGGACGACATGACGCCACCGGTGGTGGCCACCTTGATGACGTCGGCGTCGGCCCGAATGAGTTCTCGGACCTTTCGACGCATCTCGTCGGGGCCGTCGACGATGTTGTGGGGGCGCCCCGGGTGAGCATCGCCCATCCCCGGCATGAAGCCACCGCAGATCTCCCACGAGTCGCCGTGGCCGCCGGTCTGGGAGAGCATGGTGAGCGATATCTGCATGCGTGGGCCGGCAATGAGACCCCGATCGCGGGCCTCTCGGACGCCTGCGTCGGCACCGCCGGCCTCACGGACGCTGGTCACGCCCACCGCGAGGGTGCGTTCCATACGTTCGGCGGCCTGGAAGAACTGGAGTGAGAACGGCGACTGGAGGTGAGTCTGGGCGGAAAAGTCCCCGTCGACCATGAAGTGAACGTGGCAGTCGAACAAGCCGGGGGTGATCAGGCGACCGGTGCAGTCGATCTCTTCGTCGCCGTCGAGCCCGGAGCCGACGTCGACGATGCGGTCGTTCTCAATCACAATGTCTGCTGCGAGTGGGCCTGCTTCGGGTGAGCCGGCCGAGGTTCCGTCAAACACGTGGCCGTTGCGGAGGATCAGTCGTGACATGGCTGGAGATTAGAGGCAGGGTGCGAGGCGTCGTAGGGTCCGGCTCATGGCCGCAACCAGTGGAGTCCGGATTTCTCGACTGACGGGGGTGCTGGGCGCCCGGCTCGACGGGGTCGCGCTGTCTCCGGACATGGATCCGGACGACCTGGCAGTCCTCCGGTCAGCGCTGGTGGACCACGAGGTGCTGGTAGTACCGGGTCAGGCCTTGTCTCCAGAAGAACAGGCCGGGTTCAGCCACCTGCTGGGCGACTACTCGCCGGTGCCGTTCGTGCAGCCGGTGCCCGAGCATCCCGAGGTGATCAAGGTCGTCAAGGAGGCCAGCGAGACCGAGGCGTTCAATTTCGGCGGGGTGTGGCACAGCGACTTCTCCTTTCTGGATGCGCCGCCGGCGTTCACGGTGCTGCATGCCCTGGATGTTCCTGACGTGGGGGGCGACACGGTGTGGGCGTCGATGACGGCGGCCCATGACCAACTCCCTGCCGACATGCGCGAGCAGTTCGAGGAGATCACGTGCGTGCACTCGGCGAGCGCCAGCTACTCTCCCGCCCAGCAGGAGCTCCATTCGGGGCTGTCGGGCATGGACATCCGGACATCGGAGTCGGCTGAGGAGACCCGGGAGCATCCGCTGCTGTGCACGCATCCTGAGACGGGCAAGCGAAGCCTGTTCTACAACGGCACTTATGTTCGGGCGCTCCGTGGTCCGGGCGTGGGTGATGGGACCGAGGCAGGTTCCCGGGAGGAATCCCACCTTCTGAAGTGGCTGCACGAGTTCACGACCCACGTGCGGTTCACAGTGCGGCACCGTTGGTCCGACGGCGACGTGGTGCTGTGGGACAACCGTTCTACGCAGCACGTGGCACTCAACGACTACACCGGCCAGCGCCGCGAGTTGCACCGCACCACGGTGGCGGGGTCAGAACCTGCCACCTGACGGTCCCACCTGGCCCGGCGCTCGGCCCGAATCTTGGTCGTCGATCCGAATCGGAACAGTCGACCCCCACCAGTTCGATGGGAGAAACAGGGTCAATCGTCTCGAAGGAGCTCGATCAGGGCGCTGGTGTCCCAGCGACCGTGGCCCTCGCGCTGGAGCCGGGCGTAGAACTGGTCGACCATGGCGGTGACGGGCAGGGTGGCGCCGATGCGTTGGGCCTCGTCGAACACGATGCCGAGGTCCTTTCGCATCCAGTCCAAGGCGAAACCGTGGTCGAAGTGCCGGTCAAGCATGGTTCGGGCCCGGTTGTCCATCTGCCATGACCCGGATGCTCCGGCGCTGATGGCTGACAGGACCTTCTCCTCGTCGAGGCCGGAGCGGCGCCCGAAGTCCAGAGCCTCGGACAGGCCCTGAATGAGACCGGCGATGCAGACCTGGTTGACCATCTTGGTGAGCTGCCCGGAACCCGTGTCGCCAATGAGGACCGTCGCCTTTGCGTAGACGTCGATGACCGGCTCTACGCCGGCGAACACATCGGCGTCACCGCCGCACATGACGGAGAGCTGGCCGTTCTGGGCGCCGGCCTGCCCACCGGAGACCGGCGCGTCGATGAAGCCGACCCCGAGTTCGTCAGCGGCCGCCCGGATCTCACGGGCCACTTCGGCAGACGCCGTGGTGTGGTCGACCAGTGTGGCCCCGGATGCCATGCCGGCCAGCGCTCCGTCGTCACCGAACACCACGGATCGCAGGTCGTCGTCGTTGCCGACGCAGACCATCACGAACTCCGCGCCCGCTGCGGCCTCTCGGGGCGTGGGGGCCGAAATACCGTCGTGCTCAGCGACCCAGTCGTCAGCCTTGATGGCGGTGCGGTTGTAGACGGTGGTGGCGTATCCGGCGGCCTGGAGGTGGCCGGCCATGGGATACCCCATGACTCCGAGGCCGATGAATGCACAGTTCGGCATGGTGATCTCCTTCTCGGGTTTCGAGTTCGGGCTTCGAGTAATGAGCCTTGGACCGGCTCAGTGACCCGCCGCCAGGTTTGCCATTGCCTCGAACAGGTTGGGAATGCTCTCGTCGCCGCCGTCGATCTCACGGTAGGCGGCCCGCACGTTCACCGCGAGACGTTCCCACTCGCCCCACTCGCGGTAGGGCTGGAACGCCTCGCTGGCCGCCAACTCCAAGACTGCGTCTGCCGCGGTCAGGCCGGCAGCGTGGGTCTCCCGACAGGCGCCCTCAAGCCAGGTGAGGTAGCCACGGACGGCTCGGACACCAGCGGCGTCGGTGAGCGGCCCGTGTCCGGGGACGATGATCGCGGCGCCGTTGGCGGCGTCAGCATCCAGTTCCAGAATCCGGTCGCAGGCGGCGACCCAGTTGGAAATGGGGCCGTCCCAAACGATCGGGGTGCCGTTCACGAACAGGATGTCGCCGGCGAACACCACGCCAGCGTCAGGCAAATGGACCAGCAAGTCGCCAGCGGTATGCGCGGGACCTACCTGCTGCAGGGAGACACAGCGGCCGCCGATCTCGAGGTCCAGCATGCCGGTGAAGGTGCGGGTGGGCTCAGGAACCTCGATGCCCTCGAAGGTGAACTCGCCAAAGGCCCGCTGGACGTAGTCGTTGGTGACCTCACCCATGTCGGCGGCCAGCAGGGCAACCAGGGCCGATGGCGGCACGGCGCCCATCTCGCGGGCGGCAGCCTCGGTGGTGACGATCTCAGCCTCAGGAAACAGGCCGTTGCCATAGCAGTGGTCACCGTTGGCGTGCGTGTTGACCACCGTGCCGATGGGGCGGGAGCCGGTGATCGGGGCCATGGCGTCGAGCATCTTCCGGGTCAGGACCTGGTCGAAGAGGGTGTCGACGAGAACCGAGCCGTCGTCGGTGGCCAGCAGGCCGGCGTTGGACCAACCCCATCCCCCGTCGGGCTGTAGGTACGCGAAGACGCCGTCAACCACCTCGTGGAGGCCGATCTCGTAGGGGATGTCGGCGGTTCTCCCGCCTGCCAGTCTTCCGCCCGCTGCCACGGGCCGACCCTAGGTGCCGCCGACCGGGTACTCCTGACCGACCGACGATCGGAACATCCGTTTTGGGCCGCCGTCGGACCGGTCACGATCTCCGGCATCGACCCCGACGAGCAGGGCGGCGACAGACCGGGCCAGGTCCTCTGGCGTCGTGAGGGTGGTCGTCGCATCCATGGAGCAATCATTCGCACCGGGTGCGACAGTGGTCCCCGGGTCATCCCCGCATAGGCACCGACCCCACCTCGGTGGCAGGCTCAGACCTGATCTCCAGAGACCACAAATCCGCACCAGATACAGGAGCACTTCCCATGGGAAACATCGTTGAAGGCCGCGTGGCCATCGTGACCGGTGCCGGCCGAGGCATCGGGCGCGAGCACGCCCTCATGCTCGCTGAGAATGGCGCCAAGGTGGTCGTCAACGACCTGGGTGGCGATGCCACCGGCGAGGGTGCCGATGTCACCCCGGCCCAGTCGGTGGTCGATGAAATCGTGGCCATGGGCGGCGAGGCGGTCGTCAACGGCGCCAACGTGGCCGACTTCGACGCGGCCGGCGAGATGGTCCAGCAGGCCATCGACACGTTCGGCAGCTGCGACATCCTCATCAACAACGCCGGGATCCTCCGTGACCGGATGATGTTCTCGATGACCGAGTCCGACTGGGACGCGGTGATCAATGTCCACCTGAAGGGCACCTTCGCCCCCAGCCACCACGCTGCGGTCTACTGGCGCGAGAAGGTCAAGGCGGGCGGCGAGGCGTTCGGTCGGATCGTCAACACGTCGTCGCCGTCGGGCATCTACGGCAATGTCGGACAGTCCAACTACGGGGCAGCCAAGGCGGGCATCGCGGCATTCACCCTGATCACGGCCATGGAGCTCACCAAGTACGGCGTGACCTGCAACTGTCTGGCGCCGGGCGCCTACACCCGGATGACCAAGGACCTGCCGGGGTTTGCCGGGATGGACGAGGAGACCCAGGAGAAGATGGGTCCTCGTTGGATCGCCGTGACCACGGCATGGCTGTGCAGCGAGGCCGCCCAGAACGTGACCGGCCGGGTGTTCGACATCATGGGCCAGCGCGTCGGGATCTCCGAGCAGTGGCATCTGGGCCCGACGGCCATGCAGACCGACGAGCCGGCCGACATGACCGATGTGATCGCCGGGCTGATGGCCGAGGCGCAGCTCAACTCGGACATGGGTGGTAACCCGGCCGAGGGCCCGGGACGCCCAGGCAAGACCATCTAGCCGGGTTTCAAACCAACTGACGGAGCACCCCGTGTCCATCGACTTCAGCCTGACGCCCGAACTGGAGGCGATCCGGACCCGTATCCGCACGTTCGTTGACGACGTCATCCGTCCCGGTGAGGCGGCCATCGACGGCGGGGGCGAGACACCGGCCCTCGACGGCGAGGACCGCATCCGTGCGCTGATCGGGATGCGTAAGCAGGCCCGGGCGGAGGGCCTGTGGCTGCCCCACATGCCCACAGAATGGGGCGGGATGGGGCTTGGCCACGTCGAGTTGGCCATGGTGCAGGCCGAGGCGGCCCGCTCGCGCTACGGGCCGTGGGTGCTGAACTGTCAGGCGCCAGACGAGGGCAACATGCACACGCTGCTCCACTGGGCGACCGACGCCCAGAAGGAGAAGTACCTGAAGCCGTTGTGCGAGGGCGCCACATGGTCGTGCTTCGCCATGACCGAGCCCGAGGTAGCCGGGTCGGATCCGACGCTGATCCGCACCAACGCCTACCAGGACGGCGACGAGTGGGTGGTAAACGGTCACAAGTGGTTCATCTCCAATGCCCACCGGGCCAAGTTCGCAATCTTGGTGTGCCGCACCGAGGAGGATCCGGACCTTCCGCAGGCCGCCAACACGGCGTTCCTGGTGGACATCCCGTCCGATGGTTGGACCGAGGTGCGCCAGATCGAGACGATGCACGGTTCGACCGGGCACTCAGAGATCCTGATCGAGGATCTGCGGCTCCACGAGGACCAGATGCTGGGTGGACGGGGCCAGGGCCACCTGCTGGGTCAGTACCGGCTCGGACCGGCCCGTCTCGCCCACTGCATGCGGTGGATCGCCCAGGCCGAGACGGCGTTGGACATGATGGTGGAGCGGTCACTAGAGCGCTTCAGCCACGGGTCGCTGCTGGCCGAGAAGCAGGGCATCCAGTGGATGATCGCTGATTCGACAATGGAGCTGTACCAGTCGAAGCTCATGGTCCTGCACGCCGCCTACAAGATCGACCGGGGCGACGACTTCAAGTCCGAGGTGTCGATGGCCAAGCATTTCGTGGCCAACAGCTTGAACCGGATCATCGACCGGGCCATCCAGGTGCACGGGGCGTTGGGGTATTCGACCGACACGCCGCTGGCCCACATGTTCCAGCAGGCCCGGTGGGCGCGGTTCGCCGATGGGGCCGACGAGGTCCACCAGATGCGGATCGCCCAGCGTTCGATCGCCGCATGGACCGACACCGGTTCCACGGCCCGGGCCACCGGCGACCTACCGATCTAGAACAGGCCGATCCAGAACAGGTCGATCTCAAATACTCGTGCCGCCAGCGAGGTGGCCGTCAGTCAAGGAAACAGGAGCAACAACATGCGTGAAGTCGTGATCGTGGATGCCGTACGGACCCCGGTGGGTCGTCGAAAGGGTGGCCTGTCGACGTGCCACAGCGTGGACGTACTGGGCACCGTCCAGAAGGCCCTGTTCGAGCGGACGGGCGTCGACCCGTTGGAGGTCGGCCAGGTGATCGGCGGTTGTGTCGGCCAGGTGGGCATGCAGTCGATGAACGTGACCCGCACGGCGTGGCTGACCGCCGGGCTGCCGTTGGAGGTGCCGGCCACAACGGTCGACACCCAGTGCGGTTCGAGCCAGCAGGCCACCAACCTGGCGTACGCACTGGTCGCCGGCGGCGTAGTGGACGCCGCGGTGGGTTGCGGCGTGGAACTCATGAGCCAAGTTGGCTTCGGAGCGACGTCGCCCAAGGAACCGAACTCGGGTCGGCCCGTCAACCGCAACTACTACGAGCATTTCGAGTTCACGTCGCAGTTCGAGGGGTCGGAAAGGATCGCCGACCAGTGGGGCATCACCCGGCTCGACACCGACGCGTTCGGCGTGCAGTCCCAGGCCCGGGCGGCCCGGGCGTGGGACGAGGATCGCTTCGCCACCCAGATCGTGCCCGTCGACGCGCCTGTGCTGGGCGAGGACGGCAAGGCGACCGGTGAGACGACGACCATCACCCGCGACGAAGGTCTCCGGGAGACGACCATGGAGTCGCTCGGCAACCTGAAGCCGTCGGGCCGTGAGGATGGCGTGCACACGGCGGGGACGTCGTCGCAGATCTCGGACGGTGCGGGCGCCATCTTGTTGATGACGGCCGAGAAGGCCGCCGAACTGGGCGTCAAGCCGCTGGCCCGGATCGTGGACTCGTGCCTGGTGGGGTCGGATCCGGAACTCATGTTGACCGGCCCGATCGGTGCCACCCAGAAACTGCTGGCCGACAACGACCTGACAATGGACGACATCGACGTGGTCGAGATCAACGAGGCGTTCGCCTCGGTGGTGCTGGCGTGGGAGAAGGAACTCTCCCCGGACATGGAGGTCGTCAACCCCAACGGTGGAGCCATCGCCCTGGGGCACCCACTGGGTGGGACGGGCGCCATCCTGACCACCAAAGCCGTGCACGAACTGCACCGGGTGGACGGCGAGTACGCCGTGGTGACCATGTGCTGCGGTGGCGGCCTGGGTACCGGCACGCTCATCCAGCGCCTCTGAGCGGTTGCGGAATCTCCGAGAGGCTGCAGACAGATGACTGACATGTGCCGGGCGGTGGTGTTCGGCGGCGACGGTACGTGGGAGTTGCGTGATGACTTCTCGGTGCCTACTCCCCCGCCGGGT
>Ga0257111_1000830_pt1 | contig 12779 bp, 13 predicted proteins | sample LP_taG_6_FD_191567 | JGI IMG/M metagenome (GOLD analysis project Ga0257111, IMG submission 191567) | Marine microbial communities from Northeast Subartic Pacific Ocean, Canada - LP_J_2015_P26_500m | ecosystem: Environmental > Aquatic > Marine > Oceanic | place: Canada: Northeast Subartic Pacific... | reverse complement strand
AGTGTTTCTTTGTCTGTAAATTAATTTTATATAGAGAGGTTAGTTATGCAATTAAACGCTTCTGAAATCAGTGATTTAATTAAAAAAGAAATAGAGGGCTTTGACTTTTCAGCAGAAGCTCGGACAGAAGGCACAGTAATAAGTGTAAGTGATGGAATTGTTCGTATTCATGGCTTAGCAGATGCTCAGTTTGGTGAGATGCTAGAATTTCCAGGAAATACTTTTGGTTTAGCGCTTAACCTTGAGCAGGATTCTGTTGGTGCAGTTATATTGGGTGACTACCTTCACATTTCAGAAGGTGACACTGTTAAGTGTACAAATCGAATTATGGAAGTACCAGTTGGTAATGAGTTGCTTGGTCGTGTTGTTAACCCTCTTGGTGAAGACTTAGAAGGCAAGGGAGAGATTAAAACTTCTGTCACTCGTCCAATCGAAGTTGTTGCCCCAGGTGTAATTGAAAGACAATCAGTCGATCAACCGATCCAAACTGGTATTAAGGCAATTGATGCGATGGTTCCAATCGGTCGTGGTCAGCGCGAGCTTATCATTGGTGATCGTCAAACTGGGAAAACAGCAGTTGCAATTGATACTATTATTAATCAAAAAGGTACTGGTGTTAAGTGTATATATGTTGCTATTGGACAAAAGGCATCTTCAATTGCTACTGTTGTTCGTAAGCTTGAGGAACATGGTGCATTAGAACATACTATTATTGTTGCAGCGGCAGCCTCAGATTCAGCAGCTCTTCAATATATTGCTCCTTATGCTGGATGTGCGATGGGCGAGTATTTCAGAGATCGCGGTGAAGACGCACTAATTGTTTATGATGACCTCACAAAACAAGCATGGGCTTATCGCCAAGTATCACTTCTTTTAAAGCGTCCACCAGGACGTGAGGCTTATCCAGGAGATGTATTCTATCTTCACTCTCGTTTATTAGAGAGAGCATCGAGGGTAAATGCTGATTATGTAGAAAAAATTACAAATGGAGAGGTTAAAGGGAAAACTGGGTCATTAACCGCTCTTCCTATTATTGAAACTCAAGCTGGAGACGTATCAGCTTTTGTTCCAACAAATGTAATCTCAATTACAGATGGACAGATCTTTTTAGAAACAGATCTTTTTAACTCAGGTATTCGCCCTGCTATTAATGCAGGACTTTCAGTTTCTAGGGTTGGTGGTGCTGCACAAACTAAAGCAATTAAAAAGCTTGGAGGTAGTATCCGTCTTGATTTGGCGCAATATCGTGAATTAGCGGCTTTTGCTCAGTTTGCATCAGACCTAGATGCAGAGACTAAAGCACAAATTGATCGAGGAATTCGTGTCACTGAATTAATGAAGCAGGCACAGTATTCTCCTCTAAATGTCGCTGAAACTGCAACCTCACTTTTTGCAGCTAACTCTGGCGCACTTGATGATGTTGAGGCAAATAAGGTTGTTGCATTTGAAGCAGCACTTCTTGCTTATATGAATACAAGCCAGTCTGAATTGATGGTTACTATTAATGAATCTGGTGACTACAACGATGATATAGCAGCGAAACTTCAGGCCGCTATTGATGACTTTAAAGCTAATAATACTTGGTAGAAAGATATGGCAGTAGGCAAGGAAATTAGAACGCAAATCGCGAGTATTAAAAATACTCAGAAGATTACTTCGGCCATGGAAATGGTTGCAGCTTCTAAGATGAAAAAAGCACAAGACAGAATGCAGGCTTCCCGACCTTACGCTGAAAAAATACTTAATGTTATTGGACATCTGACTCATGCTAACTCTGAGTTTAAGCATCCATATATGACTGCTTCAGAAAAAAATAAGCGAGTAGGTATAATAATTATTTCAAGTGATAGAGGGCTTTGTGGAGGTTTAAATACTAATTTATTTAGAAGTCTTTTAAAAAATATAGCGACGTGGCAATCAGATAAGGTTGATGTTGAGCTTTGTACAATAGGTAAAAAAGCTACTTCATTTTTTAAAAATACTGGGCTTAAAATTAACTCAGTTCTTACTGATATTGGCGACAAACCTCATTTTGATGATCTTCTAGGTGCGATTAAAGTAATGTTAGACCGTTATGATTCAGGCGACATTGACCAAATTATGATTGCTTATAATAGTTTCGCAGGAACTATGACACAGGTTCCAACTGTTAAACAAATTGTTCCAATGGAGGTCACTGATGAAGAAAGCAAGGATCACTACTGGGATTATATATATGAGCCAGATGCAGAGAGTGCACTAAGCGCTTTACTAGTCCGATATATCGAAGCATTAGTATATCAAGGTATTGTAGAAAATATTGCTTGTGAGCAATCTTCTAGAATGATAGCTATGCATAGTGCAACCGAAAATGCTGGTGATATGATTGATGAGCTAGAATTAATTTATAACAAGGCAAGGCAGGCAGCTATTACTCAGGAAATCTCTGAGATTGTAGCAGGTGCTGCTGCTGTTTAAAGATTTAAAAAGAGGAAAAGCAAATGAGTATAGGCAAAATTACACAAATTATTGGTGCGGTTATCGATGTCGAGTTTCCATCTGACTCAATACCTAAAGTATATAACGCGCTTCATGTGACTAAAGCGAATCTTACCTTAGAGGTTCAGCAACAGCTTGGCGATAATGTCGTTAGAGCGATTGCTATGGGAGGATCTGAAGGACTTCAGCGTGGATTAGAAGTAACTAATACTGGCAAATCAATCACAGTGCCTGTTGGTACAAAGACTCTTGGTCGAATCATGAACGTTCTTGGTGAGCCAATTGATAACGCTGGTGAAATTGGACAAGATGCTGAGTGGGAAATTCACCGTGCGGCTCCTGCATATAATGAATTAGCTCCTGCAACAGAATTACTTGAAACAGGAATTAAAGTAATTGACTTGATTTGCCCATTTGCAAAAGGCGGTAAGGTAGGGCTTTTTGGTGGTGCCGGTGTTGGAAAGACAGTAAACATGATGGAACTTATTAGAAACATTGCTATTGAGCATTCAGGTTATTCAGTATTTGCCGGTGTTGGTGAGCGAACTCGTGAAGGTAATGACTTCTATCATGAAATGAAGGACTCAAATGTACTAGATAAAGTGTCGCTAGTTTATGGACAGATGAATGAGCCTCCGGGCAACAGACTTCGTGTTGCGCTAACTGGTTTGACAATGGCTGAATACTTCCGTGATGAAGGTCGTGACGTTCTTTTATTTATTGACAATATTTATCGTTATACATTAGCAGGTACTGAGGTATCAGCTCTGTTAGGACGTATGCCTTCTGCGGTTGGTTATCAGCCTACACTTGCATCTGAAATGGGTGCACTTCAAGAGAGAATTACATCAACTAAAACTGGCTCTATCACTTCAATCCAAGCGGTATATGTTCCTGCGGATGACTTAACTGACCCATCACCAGCAACAACATTTGCTCACTTAGATGCAACAGTAGTACTTTCGCGTCAAGTTGCAGAGCTTGGTATTTATCCAGCGGTTGATCCACTTGATTCAACTTCTCGTCAGCTTGATCCTCTAGTTGTTGGTCAGGAGCATTATGATGTAGCTCGTGGAGTACAGGGTGTACTGCAGAGGTATAAAGAATTAAAAGATATTATTGCAATTCTGGGGATGGATGAACTGTCTGAAGAAGACAAACAAATTGTATCTCGTGCTCGTAAGATCCAAAAATTCTTATCTCAACCTTTCTTTGTTGCAGAAGTATTTACTGGCTCACCTGGTAAATACGTATCTTTGAAAGATACTATTTCTGGATTTAAAGCTATTCTTGATGGTGAGCATGACTCTATTCCTGAGCAGGCTTTCTATATGACTGGCTCTATTGAAGAAGTTAAAGAAAAGGCATCGGAGAAAGCATAAATGTCAGTAATACATGTTGATGTAGTTAGTGCAACTGAGGAGATATACTCAGGAGAGGCGAAATGTGTTTTTGCCCCCGCCTCTATGGGTGAGATTGGTATTTATCCTATGCATGTTGCATTAATTAGCACACTTAAGCCTGGAGAGGTTCGAGTTGAAACTGAAAATGGCATGGAATCCATTTTTGTTTCTGGTGGCATTATTGAAGTTCAGCCTGATACTGTTACAATTTTTTCTGATACAGCAATCCGTGCCAATGACCTCGACGAGTCAAAAGCCCTTGAAGCTAAGCAGCGTGCTGAAGAAGCAATGTCTAATGCTAAAGGAGAACAGGATGTTTCAAGTACACAAGCGGCATTAGCTGAATCACTGGCACAGCTTCAAATGATTTCTAAGATGAGAGGGAAGAAGCGCTAAGGTGTTTTAAATAGCACCGACTGAAAATTAACAATCTTATTGTTCGATACTTTAACGCCTTCTTCTTGAAGGCGTTTTATTTTGAGATTGATGTCATCCGCAAAACCACCTAGCTCACCATTTGATTTAACCACTCGATGGCAAGGAACTATAGGGGCGAATGGATTTTTATTCATTGCACTTCCAACTGCGCGATGCGCCTTAGGTCGTCCTATCATTTCAGCAAGACCACCGTATGAAATTACATTTCCAGGGGGAACTTTTTTCAACGCTTCATAACACTGAGACTGAAAAGAGGTCATTTTAGATATGACTCCATTAAAGCATCATACTTTCCTTGAGACTTAAGCAAAAAGTCACACACCTCTCGAACTGCTCCAGAACCACCACATTTTTCTGAAACCAATATTGAATGCTCTTTCACAAAAGAGTGGGCATTAGCAACTGCAATTGGTAAGGCTACTTTAGTCATAACGGCAAGGTCAATTACGTCATCGCCAACATAGCACACCTGGCTTAGTTCAATAGATAATTTATCAGTCAATTCAGTTAAGGCAATACTCTTATCAGAGATACCATGATAGTAGTGTTTTACACCTAAGTCTTTGAGCCTATAGCTCACCGATGAAGTGCTTCTTGCAGTTATTACTCCGACCTCAATGCCAGAAGAGAGAAGCATGTTAATGCCATGTCCATCTAACGAATTAAATTTCTTGAGCTCTTTGCCCGTGTCATCAAAATAGATTCCTCCATCAGTAAGAACGCCATCAATATCTAAAATTAAAAGCTTAATTTTTTTAGCTATCTCAGTTACTTTTTCAGTTGAATGCATGGAGTTTTATTTATTTAACTATTAATTTTTTTATTAATATACACTTGCTGAGTAATTGAGAGTACGTTGTTAGTAACCCAATACAGAACTAGGCCTGACGGGAACCACAAGAAGAAGACAGTAAATACTACTGGAAGCATCATCATAATCTTTGCTTGAATCGGGTCTGCCGGTGGTGGGTTTAAGCGTTGCTGAAACCACATCGAGGCACCCATAATTAAAGGCAATATAAAGTAAGGGTCTTTCATAGAAAGGTCTGGCAAATATAAGAAAGGTGTTTGTCGCAGCTCAACCATCTCTATAAGCACCCAATAGATAGAAATAAAAACTGGAATCTGAACTAGAATGGGTAGACAACCAGCAGCAGGATTTATTTTTTCTGATTTATAAAGCTCCATGGTTTTTTTACCAATCTTTTGTTTATCGTCTTTATAGGTTTCTTTGATTTTTTGAAGTCGTGGTGCTAGCTTCTTCATTCCTGCCATTGAGCGGAATGATTTTTCTGAAAGCTTATAAAAAGCAAGTTTGATGATTAATGTCAAGACAATAATAGACAGAGCCCAGTTACCAATAAAACTATAAATCCAGTGAAGGAATATTGCTACAGGTTTGGCAATAATAAAAAGCCAGCCATAGTCTACGGTTTTATCGAGTCCAGGAGCGAGTAGCTCAAGACGAACATGCTCTTTAGGGCCAATATAGAGTTGGTTTTTTCCAAGGCTAGCTGTTGTGCCAGCAGCAATTTTTGAACTTGGGTTAACTGTTGTTAATAGGTACTTGCCTCTGCTAGATTTAGTTGAGTAGGTGTGCTTTTCATCATCATTAGGTATCCATGCTGCAAAAAAGTAGTGCTGAATCATTGCAGCCCAGCCACCTATTGAAGTTGTTTTGGGCGAAGAGTCAAAGTCCTCAAAATCAATTTTTTCAAAAATCTCTTCGTCGTTGTAGGTTGCACCACCACTAAAGTTTTGCATACCCATCATAAAACCACCACCAGACTCTTCTTCACTGCCATGAGACAGTTGTGTGTAGCTACTAACAATTTGATCAGTGTTACTGTTGTTGCTAATCAGGTAGTCAACTTCCACAATATAGCTATCTGGCTTGAAGTGGTATTTTTTAGTTACTACTACACCGTTATCACCTTTCCATATTAGTGGCACAATCAGCTCACTATTGCCTTGAAGGAAATACTCTTGTCTCTCAGAGGTATATTCAGATTGATGAGTTGGCATTTGTTCTGCGGGGATTAATCCACTTTGAGCATGGAAAATCCTATCAGGGGAATTACTAAGTAATTGAAATTTCTCTTCTGACTTTAGTTCTTTCGGGTATTCATTTAAGTAGGCATTAATTATTGTTCCACCCTTGTGAGAAATTTCAACCGTTAAAAGATCAGTAACAACAGTAGTAAAAGTACCTTGAGTGAAAGAGTTATCAATTATTGGTGTTGTATCTATAGAGACAGTTGAGGCAACATTGGGAACATCGCTGGGTGATGGAACATCAATAGCTGCATCTTGAGAGTCAACAGCAACTATATTAGTTTGGGTTATAGTATTTCCATTTTCATCAGTTGATTGCGTAAGCTCCCACTTATCCCAGAGAATAAATATAGTTAAAAATATTGCAATAAAGAGGAAAATTTTTTGTGTATTCATGGATGTTTTTAGCTATTAATTGGTTAAATTATCTTTTTTGGTACTGGATCAAAGCTAGCTTCAGACCACGGGTGACATTTACTGATTCTTTTTGCACCAAGAGAAACCCCTTTGATTGCTCCATGGTATTTAATCGCATCAAAGGTGTACTCTGAACAGCTCGGAATATGGCGACAGTTATTACCTAATAATGGACTAATTAGCCATTGGTATAGTTTAATTAGTGGTAGAAGTATGTATTTCATTAGGTTTTAGCGTTGCTTTTGACGTTTTTCATTAGCGAAAGAAGGTCTTGGATGATTGCTTTATTAGTAGCACGAGCCGTTTTTTTTATCATTACTACAAAGTCAAGTGTCTCTAAATCTTCTTGATTTTGTCTAAAGGTTTCTCTTGCTAAGCGCTTAAATAGGTTTCTGTCAACCGCTCTTTTGTATACCTTTTTTGAGATTGCAAGTCCTAATCTCGAATTAGAATTCCCAGAATCGTTAGCTATTAGTTTCCAAAACTTACCATGGGTATGTGAGCCGTTTTGAAAGGTGTGAGCGTAATCTCTAGCTTTATTAATGCACACACATTTAGCGAGTGAGCTCGGCATGATATTAGGCTGCTAAGCGTTTACGCCCTTTTTTTCTACGAGCACTTAGAATAGCACGACCAGCACGGGTCTTCATTCTAGCTCTGAAGCCATGGTTACGTTTACGCTTTAGTACGCTTGGTTGAAATGTTCTTTTCATAATGAATATCTGCTAACAAAAAATTTTGCAATTTTACCATACTTGGTCTTAGATGGTATATTTGTTAAACTAGAGTTTATAAGCTATTACTGAGTTATTAAACCCCAATCTTAATAAAGATGTGCATAATGACAGTTAAATAATTAAAATACTTATCATGAGGTTCAATATAAACCATGCAGATGGTTGAAAAAGTGATTCTTGCCCACAAGTAGTAATCAAAGTGTTTCCTCCTTGTCTCTGCAGGAGTCATGTAAGAATGATTTTGAGACAAATGTATTAATTTGCCGAGGCTTTATGACTAATAATATTCTAGATGTACTTACTTTCATGTTTGACTTTCTTTTTGAGTCTGCCGAACAAGACTCATCTCAAGAGGTAGATGATGACCTTTTAAAACTCCATCTTTCAGAGGCTGGTTTTGATTCTGATCGTATTGAAAAAGCATTGATTTGGTTAGAAAATATTGCTGCGCTTCAGGAAGGAAAGATCGCAAGTTTTGACACATTGCACAATTCCATGCGAATTTATAGTGAACATGAAAAAACTAAACTTGATTCTAGAGCAAGGGGTTTTATTATGTTTATGGAAAATATGGGCCAACTTAATGCGAGTCAGAGAGAAATAGTTATCGAGCAAGTTATGTCACTAGAAGACTCCAAATTGAATATAGATGACTTGAAATGGGTTGTTATGATGGTCATTGGAAATAGTAGTGCTGAATCAAGTGTTTCATCACAATGGATAGAATCCATTGTGTTTCATGACGATAACCCTACGCTACAGTAGGAATTTTATGTCACAGAATCTTGTTATTGTCGAGTCCCCGGCGAAAGCAAAAACGATTGAAAAGTTTCTAGGGCCTGGCTATATTGTCAAGTCAAGTATAGGCCATATTAGAGATATGCCCAAGAAAGACATGGGCATTGATATAGAAAATAACTTCCAGCCAACATACACAATCAGTACTGACAAAAAGAAAGTAGTTGCAGATCTAAAGAAGTCAGCTAAGGCGGCCACAAAAATTTACCTAGCAACTGATGAAGACCGTGAAGGTGAAGCGATAGCTTGGCATTTGCAGCAAGCGCTTTCATTAGCAGAAGACACCCCAAGAATTGTCTTTCATGAAATTACGAAAGGTGCTATCACAGAAGCAATTAGCAAACCCAGGACAATTAATACTGATCTTGTGAATGCGCAACAAGCCAGACGTATTATTGATAGACTTGTTGGCTTTGAAATCTCACCAGTGTTATGGCGAAAGATTTCAGGTGCACGCTCTGCAGGAAGAGTTCAATCACCCGTAGTTCGATTGGTTGTGGAAAGGGAGCGTGAAATTTCTGCGCATAAACCTACCAGCTCACATAAAGTCAAGGCTACATTGACTAATAGTATCGGAGAATCTCTAGAAGCTAGACTTAGCGAAGATTTTAAATCTAAAGAAAATGCGATGGATTTTGTACAGAGCATTTTAGATTCAACTATGAAGGTAGAGTCGGTTGAAACTAAACCCTCTAAGAGATCTCCTAAGGCTCCTTTTATCACCTCTACTTTGCAGCAAGAGGCTTCTCAAAAGTTAGGTTTCTCTGTCAAACAAACTATGTCGATTGCACAGAATTTGTATCGAGAAGGCGTGATTACCTATATGAGAACTGACTCTTTAACCCTTTCAGAGCTTGCAATTACTGCAGCCCAGGAGGTTATAGTTTCAAAATTTGGTAGTGACCATCATCATGCTAGAAGATATAAAACAAATTCAACTGGTGCCCAAGAGGCTCATGAGGCAATTCGGCCAACAGATCTAACTAAACCAACTATTTTAGGTTTGGATGAGCAATCAGCAAAGCTCTACTCTTTAATCTATAAAAGAACTCTTGCTTCTCAAATGAGTGATGCACAATTACAAAAGACAAAAATCAATATTAATATCTCGAATCGAAGTGAGCGATTTATAGCTGATGGTGAGATGCTGACTTTTGGGGGCTTTCTAGAGGTTTATGATTATATGGCCGCTGAAGACAAGTTGCTACCAAAAATTGACAAAGGGGACGCTTTATCGTTGATGGATTTAACTTCAAAGGAGTCTTTTTCTAGGGCCAAACCAAGATATACAGAGGCATCATTGGTTAAAGAGATTGAACAGATGGGTATTGGTAGGCCTTCGACTTTTGCGACAATGATTACTACAGTTCAGGATAGAAATTATGTTCTCAAGGATACTCGTGAAGGCATTCAGCGCGATTATCAGCTCATTGAAATTGTTGACGGAGTCATCTCAGAGTCAATCCAAACCGAAACGACTGGTGCTGAAAAAAACAAACTATTCCCAACTAATGTTGCCTATTTATTAGTTGACTTTTTAGTTAAAAACTTTAGAAATATTATTGGCTATGAGTTCACCGCAAATCTTGAAACTGATTTTGATTTAATAGCAGAAGAATCTAAGTCATGGGCCGACGTTATACGTAACTTTTATGATCCATTTCATAAGCAAATTGAGCTTGCAAAGGATATTTCACGAGATGAAACTCATGGCAAGAGAGATTTAGGCGAAGACCCTGTTTCTGGGAAAAATGTAAGTGTACGTTTTGGTCGTTATGGCGCTTTTGCACAAATTGGCCATCAAGATGATGAGGAAAAGCCAACATTTGCCTCACTTAGAACTGGTCAAGACATTGAAAATATTACGCTTGCTGAAGCTATAGAGTTATTTAAAATGCCAAGAACCATTGGCGAGACAGATGATGGCGAGATAATTAAAGCCAACTATGGGCGCTTTGGTCCGTATATTCAATACGGAAAAAAATATGTTTCTTTGAAAGAAGTTTCGCCAGAAGAGGTGACGCTTGAAACCGCATTAGAATTAATCATTGCTAAAGAGAAGTTTGACGCTGAAAGAATTATTAAGGTTTTTGATGACTCTGATATTCAGGTTTTAAATGGTCGCTTCGGGCCTTATATTTGGAATGGTAAAAAGCGTGGAAAGGGACAAAAAAATGTCACCGTTCAGAAGGTCTTTGGGGATAAGGCACCTATAGATTTAACCCTTGAAGAGTGCAAAAAGGCTATTGAGGGCAAAATTAAAGCTAAAGCCAAGGCAAAAAAATCTAAACAGAAATCAGCTGTTAAGAAAAAAACTTCCAAATAAAACTTACTTGTTCTAAGCTAATTGTCTGGAAAACCCTTCTAGGCTATGAGAAAATCTATATTTTAAAGACTTGATTGCAATTCAAATGACCAAGATTAAGATTTGCGGATTTACTAATGCTGATAATGCTAGAGAGGCAGCTCTTGCAGGTGTCGATGCAATTGGTTTGGTTTTTTATGAAAAGTCACCTCGCAATGTCGACATCAATACTGCTCGAGAAATAGTTGCTGCTCTCCCTCCATTTGTTAACAGGGTTGGGTTATTTGTTAATGCAAATCCGAGCTTTATTGATGAGGTTCTTTGCGAAGTTCCCCTAGACACCTTGCAGTTTCATGGTGATGAGGGGGTCATAGATTGTACTCAATACCAAATGCCCTTCATTAAGTCTGTTCGTGTTTCGTTGGATACTAATGTTGCCCAAATAGCTGATGACTTCTCTCAGGCAAGTGCCCTACTACTAGACTCTTATAACTCTCATACATATGGCGGAACTGGAGAGGTGTTTGACTGGTCTTTAGCGTGCGTAGAAATAGAGCTCCCAGTAATTCTTGCAGGTGGACTAAATTCTGACAACGTAGCAGAGGCTATAAAGCAGGTAAGACCATATGCAGTAGATGCCTCAAGTGGTGTGGAAAGTGAGCCAGGTGTTAAAGATGTTGATAAAATAAGAGCTTTCATTAGACAGATTCATTCATGAGTTATAACCTACCAGATGACAAGGGCCATTTCGATCAGTATGGCGGCATTTTTGTTGCAGAGACACTGATGACTGCTGTCACAGAACTAAAAATTGCTTATGAAAAATTTAAAGATGACCCTGACTTTATTAAGGAGTTTGAGGATGATTTAAAGCATTATGTTGGCCGTAAGACACCTCTTTATCATGCAAAAAATTTAAGTGATCAAGTTGCCGGCGCTCAGATCTACTTAAAGCGTGAAGATTTAAATCATACAGGTGCTCACAAGATTAACAATACAATTGGTCAAGCGCTACTTGCACAGCGTATGGGTAAAACACGCATTATTGCAGAAACAGGAGCTGGCCAGCATGGCGTAGCCTCTGCAACCATTGCAGCTAGACTTGGATTGGAGTGCGTTGTATATATGGGTGAAGTTGACGTCGCTAGGCAGGCACAAAATGTTTATCGTATGAAGCTGCTTGGTGCAACAGTTGTTCCTGTATCTTCTGGCTCAAGAACGTTAAAAGATGCACTCAACGAGGCAATGCGTGACTGGGTAACTAATATCGATGATACTTATTATATTATTGGAACAGTTGCAGGACCTCATCCGTACCCGATGATGGTTAGGGACTTCCAAAGTGTTATTGGTAAAGAGACAAAAGAGCAGTTTAATGAGCAGGTTGGTGGCCTACCAGATGCGTTAGTTGCTTGTGTTGGTGGCGGCTCAAATGCAATCGGACTTTTCCATCCATTCATTGAAGATACATCAGTCAAAATTATTGGCGTTGAGGCGGCAGGACACGGAATAGAAAAAGGTCCTGAAGCACATGCAGCCCCGCTTTGTGCTGGAAGTGTAGGAGTATTACATGGAAACAGGACATACTTATTGGAAGATGAGAATGGACAAATTATCGAAGGCCACTCTATATCAGCTGGACTAGATTACCCTGGCGTTGGACCTGAACACGCCTATCTCAAAGATACTGGAAGGGCAGAGTATGAATCAATAACAGACAAGGAAGCTTTAGAAGCCTTCCATTTACTTACAAGAGTTGAAGGAATCATTCCAGCACTTGAGTCATCACATGCGGTTGCTTATGCAGTTAAACTGGCAAAGCAATGGCCAAGTGATAAAAGCATTGTCATTAACCTGTCTGGTCGTGGCGACAAAGATATGCAGACTGTTGCTGAAATTGAAGGCTTAGAGTTCTAATAAACGAATAAGAAATTAAACCATATTTCAGTCTTTATTCTCTTATACTATTTATTATATAAATTATAGTTTGGAGGGGTATGCAGGAAGATCAACAAATTGGTAGAGAACGCTCAATCATATTTTCCATTTACCTAGTTGCAGTCTTTCTAAATGCATTTGTAGACTTAGGTCATAAGATCATAATTCAAAATACAATCTTTATGATTTATGGTGAGCAGCAGCAGATTA
>Ga0257111_1000829_pt1 | contig 12781 bp, 10 predicted proteins | sample LP_taG_6_FD_191567 | JGI IMG/M metagenome (GOLD analysis project Ga0257111, IMG submission 191567) | Marine microbial communities from Northeast Subartic Pacific Ocean, Canada - LP_J_2015_P26_500m | ecosystem: Environmental > Aquatic > Marine > Oceanic | place: Canada: Northeast Subartic Pacific... | reverse complement strand
CACCTTCAAGGCCGACTTGCTATACTTGACCAAGCCCGCTTTGCAGAACATAAAAAATCCGGCGCATCTCCATCAACTTATTTCTTTACACATCCTTAATTTCTTTACACGCCCTTAGAATACCGCGTGACTGTCAACATGTCCGCCGCGGCGATCACATCCCAGTGGGCTTGCAGAAACGTAGACCATTTCATCGAACGCCTCGGTGCCGGATCAATGCCTTCTTCCTTTAAGATCCGGGCAATGGTCGTACGACCAACTGTAATTCTCAGATTCATCAAGGCCCCCTTGATCCGTGTATACCCCCAAGTCTCGTTCTCCTCGGCCATACGAATAACCAGTTTCTGATCTCTGCTTTACCAACATGCCGCCGATGACGTTGGGCATAACCGACGGCCCTTCAATGAAATCGGCTGAGCACTAAGCCGGCATATTAAAATCAAACACCACAAAGCGTTCGAGATTGGGGACTACCACCAGTTTCACATCTTCGTGCACCGGGTGGGGCAGGTATTCGTCGCGGGCCTGGGGGCTTTCAAAGGTCATGATGAAGCCGTGTGTGAAACCATCGTTCAGGCCTTCGGCTGAATCGTAAGGGCCATAGTTAAAATCGATCAGTCCGGGAATTTTACCGACCATGCCTTCCATGGAGGTAAAGCATTCGCTGATGGTGGCGTCGGTGGTTCCGTCTTTGAATTGAAAGCATCCGTAGTGTTTTACTTGCGGCATAAGGGTCTCGCGGGTTGGGGTGAATGGATTTTACTTCAGATTTTTAAGTAGCGCGTTTGCGCAGGCGGTAGAAAATTCCGGGTCATTGAGTTCGGCATCGACCTCAATCAGTTCAATCTTTGGATCGAGGTGTGACTTAATCGCATCAAATAATGCCTGGTCGGCATCCGCATCGTAAAAGGGCTGGCCCTCGGCCGAGATGATGCTGATGGCTTTGGTGGGAAGCAATACGCTTACCGGGCCAGTGTAAGCATTCACCTTTTCGGCGAGAATCTTACCGAGTTGGGCACATTCTTCCGGGGAGGTTCGCATGAGCGTAACCTGTGGATTATGAATGTAGAAATTTCGTTCTTCGAACTTTTCTGGAACCGTTTCCCGCGCGCCAAAATTTGCCATGTCGAGACAGCCGGGGGTGACGATGGCAGGGATGCCGGCCAGGCCTGCAGCGTCAAGTCGAGTAGGGCCCGCAGAAAGGGTTGCTCCGACCAATTCGTCGGCCCATTCGGTGGTGGTGATGTCGAGTACACCATCGAAAATGCCATCCGCGACCAACTTCTCCATGGTTTTTCCGCCGGTGCCGGTGGCGTGAAAAACCAGTACTTCGTAGCCGGCCTGCTCGAGCAGTTCGCGCGCTTGATCTACGCAGTCGGTGGTGTTCCCGAACATGCTGGCGGCAATCAAGGGACGCTCGTCGTCACCACGGGGCACAATATCCATGGCAACCATCCCGCAGATCGCGCCAGCCGCGCGGGTGAAAATGGTTTTTGATATGCGATTCAACCCCGCGACGTCGACGATGCTCGGAACCATGGTGATGTCGGTGGAACCGACATAGTGTGCGGTATTCCCACTCGCGAGCGTAGACACCATGACTTTGGGAAAACCTACCGGGAGGGCGCGCATGGCGGCGGTACCCAAGGCGGTGCCACCCCCTCCCCCGAGTGAAAGGATGCCGTGAATTTTTCCGGCGGCGGCGAGCTGGGCAACTAGTTTAGGTACAGCTTCACTCATGGCGACCACGCATTCGCCGCGATCTTTTCGCGCCATCAGGGCTTCGAGATCGATTCCTCCGGCTTCCGCCACTTCGTATCGCGTAATATCGGGTTGGACGGTCGGTTCAGATCCGGTGCCGACGTCGATGAGCAAGGGGGTATGGCCGAGCTCGCGAATCACGTCCGCGACGAAGGCGTGTTCCTGGCCTTTGGAGTCGAGGGTGCCGAGCACCGCGATAGTCTTGGGGACTGGGGTCATGGTTAAGAGATTCCTAGTTCGTGCGTTTGGGTGGGATCGCTTTAAACTCTTTGGTCAGGTTGGTCAGAGATTCTTCTACGGCCATCCGCTCGAGACTGGAGGCTCCGACGAAGCCTACCGCATCGGTTCGTTCGTTGATAAAGGCCGCATCTTCCGGGGTGGCGATCGGTCCGCCGTGTGACAGGTAAATGACATCTTTTCTTACGGAGTTACCCGCGTCGATAATGGCCTGGGTGGCGACCGCAGCATCGTCCAGCGACATCGCCGCGCTCGTGACGCCAATGGATCCGCCGACGGTACAGCCTACGTGTGCGATGATGACATCGGCACCGGCCTCGGCCATGGCTTTGGCTTCTGCGGGTGAGGCCACGTAGACGATGGAAAAAATATCCATTTTGCGGGCAAGTTGGACGGTCTCAACTTCCTTGTGCGTGCCCATGCCAGTTTCTTCGAGCTGTTGTCGGAAATCCCCGTCGATGATGCTGTGGGTAGGAAAATTATTCATCCCGGAAAAACCCATGGCTTTGACCTGTTGGAGCCAATGCCACATGCGGCGGCGGGGGTCGGTACAGTGTACGCCGCAAATTACCGGGATCTCATGGACCACGGGAAGCACTTCGAATTCGCCAATTTCCATGGCGGTCGCATTGGCATCGCCGTAGCCCATCATACCCGCGATGGAGCCGTGGCCCATCATGCGGTAGCGCCCGGAGTTGTAGATAATGATCAAGTCAGCGCCGCCTTTTTCAATAAACTTGGCACTGATTCCGGTTCCTGCACCGGCCGCGATAATCGCCTCGCCTTTTGCAAGGGTGTCTTGCAATCGCGCGATGACTTCTTCTCTCGTGTAGGGGTTTCCGACCCCGGTCCATGGATTTGGCATGGGGGGAACCTAGGAGATTGAGGAGCGAAAAGCCATAGTCGAAATGCACAATCGAATGACGAAAAAGATTGCAGGCTCAGAAAAAAGAAAAGAAGTTTGCGGAAACTAGCAAGACGATCGAAAAATTGAAGTTGGAAGAACAACTGCAGCCGAGGAATGGGTAAAGTAGCAATCGCCAGTCTGTATGTCGGAGGCCTTGTCAGCATCTCAGCCCACGTATATTTTCGATTTAATCGGAAATCGCCGGCTAAATCAATATGAGGGAACATGCTTCTTCACGAAAATACGAAACTCTTTTTACTGCCCGCATTCCTGCTGATTAGCTCGTCCCTTTCTGGCGGAACGAAACTCGAAGATGTGACCGATCTTAAAAAATGGCTGGTCGAGCACCCTGATTACTTTACCAACTGCATTGCCAGTAAGTTGTTGACGTATGCCACAGGGCGTCCGCTTAATTTTCGTGAACGAAAGCTCGTTGAAGCGATTACCGCCAAAAACATCCAGCAAGGCAATCACTTTCAAGACCTACTGCTTGAATTAATCAATAGCGAGATTTTCAAAGCCAGATAACCGAATGTCCATCAGTTTTTAGAGTCTGGGACAAATAGTATGAACCTAAAGCGATATATTCTACTGCCATTTCTGTTTACAGGAAGCCTCTTTGCCAAGGAGCTTCCCAATATTGTCATGGTTATCGGCGACGACCATGGTGTGTATCATTCCAGCCCCTACGGCGCCAAGTGGATGCAAACACCTAACATGCAGTCGCTCGCAGACGAGGGCATGATCTTTCACAACGCCTTCGTCGCCTCACCCACCTGCTCGCCGAGTCGAGCTGCGATGTTCACCGGTTTAATGCCTTACAGAAACGGCGTGGTCGGCAATCATGAAAACCATAAACTCAAGCCGGGCGTGAAGTCACTGTTGAGCAACATGGCCGAGTTGGGTTATGACATTATCTGGCGTGGCAAGGTCGGGCATGGAGATAGAGCTCCGGGATGGACCTCCGACGTTAAGATCCTGCCCGGGCGAACGAAGCCGCTCGCCCTGGAATCGGTTGAGAAATTCCTCGCCACACGCAAAGACAAGACACGACCGGTGCTCGCCTTCATCGGCTGCAGGTGGCCGCATCGCCCCTGGCCGAGCCCCGGGAAAGCGCGTATCAAATCGGAAGAAATCGTGGTGCCGGAAAAAACCTTCGACACGCCGGAAACCCGAAGCGAAATGACGCGCTATGTCGAGGCCGTCGAAGGCGTCGACCGCACGATTGGCCAGATGAAAAAAATAGTGAAGCAATACCTCGACGAAGAAAACACCGTCATGCTTTACACCGCCGATCACGGACAAGCCTGGCCGTTCGGAAAATGGTCGCTCTACGAAACCGGTATCCGCACTCCGCTGATCATCCAGTGGCCGGGAAAGATAAAGCCCGGCTCATCAACCGACGCCATGGTTAGTTGGATCGATTTGATTCCCACCTTCATTGACATTGGAGGCGGTAAAGCGCCGAAAGGCATCGACGGGTTCTCCTTCCAGGAGATCCTGCTGGGCAAGAGCGATACGCACCGCGATCGCATCTTTGCGATACACAAGGGCGACCGGGTTATGAACGTTTACCCGATCCGCTCCCTTCGTATGGGAAAGTGGAAATACATCCTCAACCTCCATCCCGAATTTTATTATACTTCCGCCATGGATGTCCTGGGGCCGAAATCCGGTTACTTCAACCGCAACTGGGCCTCCTGGATCGAAGCCGCCAAGACCAGCGGAGAAGCCGCGGCCTTTTTGCGCGCCTACCACTCACACCCCCCGGAAGAATTGTACAACGTGGAAGCCGACCCATTTGAAAAGATTAATCTCGCCGAACATCCCGAATACAAAGAAAAACTCGATGAACTCCGCAGACTGGTAGAGACGCGCATGAAGGAGGTTGGCGACGATAGATCCCTCAGCGGCAAACCCAGGCTACTTAAAGATTATGTGCTTCCATAGGCGAGAAATATCATGAATAAAAAGTCATTAGTATTTATCATTACATTCGCCATCAGCATGTCCTCATACGCGGCGGACAAGCCGATTAACGTGCTCATGCTAGGCGGGGGCAAAAGCCATGACTTTAAGCTGTGCTACGATGTACTGGATCGGAAAACTCTGGAGGATGCCGGTATTGCCAAAGTGACCTATACACAAGACATCGCCGTGTGCGCCAAGGAGCTTCCACATACAGATGTGTTTGTGCCTTGCGGTAATGTCAAATATGATGCCGCCCTCAAGCAGGCAATTGTGGACTTCCTGGATGGTGGCGGCGGCATGCTGGTTCTGCACGCCGGGGTATGGACACGCAAAGGATGGCCAGTGCTGAATACCAAAATCGTAGGCGGCACGCCAAAAGGCCACGAGAAGAGAGGCAACACCTTTGACGTGAAGAATCTCATGCCTGATCACCCACTGATGAAAGATGTTCCCGCCACCTTTGCAATCGTTGATGAACTCTACCGCATGGAACACCATCAGAAAGAAATCAAGTGGACCATCCTTGCCGAATCGAAGTCGCGCCAGACTGACCTGGTCTGTGCCTCGATCTGGATATCGGAGCGCAAGAAAGGAAAAGTTCTCTCCTGCAGTCTCGGCCATGACCGACTGGCCCACGATGTACCCGCTTATCAGCAATTCCTCCGCAATGCAATTGCGTGGTTGAGCGAGACGAAACCTCAATGAGGATACCGTATTATATTATATCTGAGGCAGTTATGGCCTGCTCCGACACTTCGGAGACAGAACATCTGGTGCCGCCGGGCGAAAGAAAGAGGAAGAAAGAAACCGCATGCTGAAATCTCAAGTCACAATCAACCAAGGTAGTGCTGCATTTGTCGTGGCACTTTGGTTAACCGTGATTACAGCACAGGCGGATGAAGCGATGCCACCTCCCGTCTCTTCGGTCGTCAACAACACCTGTGCCGAATGCCACGATAGCGATGTTGCAAAAGGTGAATTTGACATCTTTACGGTTCCCTGGACACTCGGGGAATCGAGCGCTCGGGCGAAGTGGATACGCATTTTTGATCGGGTGGCTGGCGGTGAAATGCCACCAGATGCGAAGGACCTGGATGACGGTGGTCGGAAGGCATTCATGGCGTCTCTACGAGCCAAGTTGCTGCAAGCAGATCGCGCTGACATTGTGGCCAATGGGCGAGCGCCGTTGCGTCGTTTAACAGCTGCCGAGTACGAATCGAATTTACGAGATATTCTACACCTACCGCGTTTGGATATTGCCGGTCGTTTACCCGAAGATCGACAGTCCCATGGATTTACCAAAGTATCCTCGATCCTTGATATGTCGCGTATACAGCTTGCTGGATACTTGGATGCTGCCGACGCTGCTTTGCGGACAGCGATCGCGCCTGGCTTAAAGCCTGCAGAACAACGGACAATGAGAGCTGTTGGTACACGGCTGTTTCCAGATAGAAAGACATTCGGTGGAGTGGAAGCGATGTTTTTTACTCGCGGAAATAGGATGTTGACGGGGGCGGATTTTTCAAAGGAGAGTAACAAGGACGAGTCTATCGAGCTGGCCTTGTTCCGGTCGGCCACTTGGCCATACTTCGGTTATCCCATGGGGCTTCGTGCTCATCGTGATGGTGAGTATCGCGTACGCTTCGCAGGCAGGTCCGTCAGGCAAGTGCCAGGCTTACGTATTGTCCCCGGACATGATCCACTACCCATGACCTTTCGGACACGTAGACCAACAGGGCCGGATATAACGGGTGAAATCAGTGAAACGGGTGGTTGGATCGATCTGCAACCGGAGGAACAAAAGTTCGAAACGACAGTGTTGCTGAAAGCCGGCGAAGCCATTGAGTATAGCCTTCTCGGTCTACCCGTACCTTTTATTCGTACGGAGGATAAGAAATTCTACTACGATTATCCCCCAATTCCACCGGAGGGGCATCGAGGAGCTGCCTTTCGATGGATCGAGATGACTGGCCCAATCCAACCTAAGGAATGGCCACCAGTCTCACATCGTGTCCTCTTTGATGATCTACCTCTGATCCGTGCACCAAAGGGCAGCACCTTGCCGATTGGTGTTCAGCTGCCGCAAGACAGCGACGTAAAAGAGGTTGCCAGAAGGCTACTGCATCGCTTTGTGAATCAGGCGAGAAAAGGGGCTGTCACTGACGAGTCATTACAGGTCTACCATAGCCTCGTGGCGGCGAAGTTGGATGCAGGAATGCCGTTTGAAGATGCCATGATTGAAGGGTATCAGGCCTTCCTCTGTTCGGGGTATTTTATCTACTTAAAAGAACCGCAGTTCAGTGGTCAATATGGCGTAGCAGCTCGGCTATCACATCTGTTGTGGAATTCGGGTCCGGATAAGAAACTGTTGGATGCAGCTCAATCGGGTCAATTACACGGGCGCAACTTACAGGACATGACTGAGCGCATGATCCAAGACCCCAAATTCAAGCGCTTTATTGCTGAATTCAGCAACCAATGGCTGCAATTGGACAACGTCTGGCGGGATATTCCGGATCCTCGACTCTATCCGGAATACCGTAAAGACGACTATTTGACCGCCTCCATGGAGATGGAGACGCTCGCCATGGTCGGGGAAATGTTTAGTCAGAACCTACCCAGCAGCGTCTTGGTGGACAGTGACTTTATCTTTGTTAATGATCGTCTCGCCGCTCATTACGATCTGCCGCGACAGCAAGGTAGCACAATGCGTCGTGTCACCTTACCACAGTGGAGCCCTTATGGTGGGATCATGACCCAAGCGGCGATTATGAAATTGACTGCCAACGGCACGACAACCTCGCCGGTCCATCGAGGCGTATGGGTGATGGAAAAAATACTGGGGGACCCACCGCCACCGCCACCCAAAACGGTGCCAAGCATTAAGCCTGACGTCCGCGGCGCGACCACCATACGCCAACAACTTGCCAAACACACCAAGTCGAAATCCTGTGCCGCTTGCCATGCGCGCTTTGATCCGGTCGGCTTTGCCTTGGAGAACTTCGATGTCATGGGAGCGTGGCGCGATCGCTATCGAGGGTTAAAACAGGGGCAGCTGATCACCGGCACTGATCCGGCTGGACACCCGTTTGAATATCGAATAGGGGCACCGGTCGATGCCGCCGGCAAGTTGCCTAACGGCGACGAATTCAAGGATGTCCTTGAGTTAAAAAAGATCCTTCTTGGTCAACCATTTCAGCGTCAGGTTGCTCGCAATCTTCTGACTCACCTGACGCTTTACGCAACAGGAACGCCTGTGCGTTTTGCCGATCGCCCAGAAATCGAACGGATTCTCGATGCCTGCATGGCTGAAGGATATCGAAGTAAAGATCTGTTTCACGGGCTGATTCAAAGCCCAATTTTCTTAGGATATAAATGAACATGCCACATCTTTCTGTATCCGGGGCGGTGGTGAACCGTCGCCGCTTTCTACGCGGAATTGGCGTTGGATTAGCCTTGCCAGCCCTCGAGTGTATGACGCCCGTTTTTGCCAAGTCTGTAGACGCTCCACCCAAGCGTATGCTGCTAATCTCTAATAATCTGGGGGTTTTACCCAAGCCATTTTTCCCAACCACATCCGGGCCCGGTTACACGTTGTCACCTTACCTCAAAGAATTGGCAGAGCATCGGCAAGACTTCACCGTGTTCAGCGGTCTGTCGCATCCAAATGTCATTGGTGGTCATATGACCGACAACTGCTTTCTGACGGCTGCAAGAGATCCAACGGGCAGCGCTTTTCGTAACAGCATTTCGCTTGACCAGTATGCCTTCGATCATCTTGGCCAACAGACACGCTTCCCCACATTGAATCTGGGGGTAAATATTGACAGGGCGAATCGCAGTCTATCTTGGACGCGTGACGGAGCCATTATTCCTGCAGAAGACAGCCCTGCGGCGCTGTTTCGTCGACTGTTTATTATGGGGAGCAAGACCGAGATTGCCCAGCAGCAGCACCGCCTGCAGAAGCAGAGGAGTATCCTCGACGCAGTGGCCAACGATCTGCAAGGGTTTCAACGTGGCCTAGGTCACGGGGACCAGCAGCGTCTTGATCAGTATTTCACCTCGATTCGCGAGTTGGAAACAGCGCTTCAGAATGCAGATGAATGGATCACCCGAGCAAAGCCCGCAGTAGACCGCGAGTTACCGGTGGACATTAAAGGCAAGGCAAAATTCTTCCCCAAGATAGAGCTCATGCTGGAAATGATTCGCCTGGCATTCGAGAGTGACTCAACCCGAATCGTGACCCTCATGATAGACGCATTTGCGACACCTGCGTTTGAGATCAGCGACGAGGAAAAGTCGTCTGCTACGTATCATCACTTAACTCACCACTCTGAAGCCAAAGGTAAAATGGCACAGTTGGAACGTATTGACTTTCGTCAGATGCGTGTGTTGCAGAAAATGTTGCAGGCATTTTCGGAGAGGTCGGACGGCGGTCCCAGGCTATTGGATAGCACCATGGTGTTGTTTGGCAGCAGTATGGGAGATGCGAACGTCCACAATAACACCAATCTGCCCATCCTACTGGCTGGTGGTGGCTTTAAGCACGGACAGCACCTTGCGTTCGATCAGGGTAACAATGCGCCCTTGTCAAATCTCTTTGTTAGTATGCTCCAGAATATGGGCATAGAGACGGATCAATTCGGTAGTAGTACGGGCCTCATCGATATGACGAGTGCCGCCGGGCGAAAGTAAAGACTTCATGAGAATCAGCACCAATAGATCGAACAACGAATAACGACTTTGGAGAAGCACTATGTGTAAGGATAGATTTTCGGCAGTTATGATTGCGCGCACCAGAATCATCGTGCAGCAAGGAGGACTTCTGGCCGTCGTTTTCTTTGTCGGTCTCTTCACGATCCAATTGGCCGAAGGCGAGGAAGCAGGGAAACGTCCCAATGTTGTCCTGATTATCAGCGACGATCACGCCTGGACGGATTATGGTTTCATGGAAAACCCAGAGGTTCGTACGCCAAACATTGATCGGCTGGCAAAGGAAGGGCTCACCTACACGCGTGGCTACGTCACGACCGCGATTTGCAGCCCCTCGCTGGCCACCATGCTCACCGGACTACATCCGCACAGCCACGGCATCACGGGCAACGATCCGATTCGCGGAATGGATCGAAATGACTGGCTTGAGCCGTTTTTCAAGAAACCGTTGTTGCCCAGGCTGCTTAAGGACGCGGGTTACCTTACGCTGCATACCGGCAAGCTCTGGATGGGAATACCAGAGCGTCTTGGATTTACGGACGACATGGGCCCTACTGGACGGCATGGCGGTCAGGCCTTGGCTATTGGGCGTAAAACCATGGAGCCGATTTATCAGTTCATCGACAAAGCCAAGCAGGAGGAAAAGCCGTTCTTTGTCTGGTACGCCCCGTTTCTGCCGCATTTACCTCACACGCCGCCCGCGCGGCTGCGGGAAAAATATGCTCATTTGAAGGACGGCAAGAAAGCCAAGTATCTAGCGATGATCGAGTGGCTTGACGAAACCTGCGGCGAGCTGATGGGCAAGCTCAAGGAAAAGGGGGTCGACGACAACACGCTCGTGCTCTATCTCGCGGACAACGGGTGGAACGCGTACGGGAAGGCGCATCCCTACGAAAACGGCGTGCGGACCCCGGTCATTGCCTGGTGGCCGGCGAAAATCAAACCGCGAAGCGACAAGCGTACGCTCGTTTCGAACCTGGATATAGTGCCTACGATTCTATCTGCTTGCAGGGTGACTCCGCCCAAATCCATGCCGGGAATCAACGTGCTTGATGCTGAGGCGGCTGCCGCGCGGGACACGCTCTTCCTATCCAATTTCGCCCATGATATGGTTTCTCCCAGCGAACCCGAGAAGAGTCTCTGGACGCGATCGTGTATTCACGAGAAGTGGAAGCTGCTCGCGTGGCGGAAAAACCCTCCGAAACAGCGTCCCTGGAACAGGGGTCATCGTCACAAGAACCCGGATGCCATGCTTGAACTGTTCGACCTGACAGCCGATCCCCATGAGAAAACAAATCTTGCGGCCAAACATCCCGAGGTCGTCGAGAAGCTGCAAGCGAAACTTGACGGATGGTGGGATCTGGGGGAGAAGGATTAAGAGGATGGATATTATAAAGGAAGGATTCAGGAGATTAATGAATGGAGGGGCGCGGGCTGCCTCACTGAATAAAAACTGCCACCGTGTTCTCGGCCTCCTGCTTTCCATCGGTGCGTTGCTGACGCCCTCCCAGGCATCTGCAACACCACCGAATATCGTCCTCATCATGGTGGACGACATGGGATACTCGGACATCGGATGCTATGGAGGGGAAATCGAGACCCCTCACCTGAACCAACTGGCGGAAAACGGGATTCGCTTCACCCATTTCTACAATTCCGCCCGATGCTGCCCCACCCGCGCCTCCCTGATGACTGGACTCGCCCCCCACCAAACCGGCATTGGTCACATGACCGAAACCCAGGGCAGACCGGGGCAGAGTGCCCGTGACCGGGGTCTTCCTGGATACCGGGGGTTCCTGAACGAGAACTGCGTCACACTCGCGGAAGCCCTGAAGCAAGCCGACTATCACACCCTGATGACGGGCAAGTGGCATCTTTCCGGGTCAAATAAATCCGCCTGGCCCCTGAAACGCGGCTTCGACAAATATTACGGCTGCATCTCCGGCGCAACGGAGTTCTTCATGCCCGTCCATCCCCGAGGGATATACCTGGGCAATGATCCCGTTGAAATCACCGACCCCGAATTCTACACCACCGATGCCTTTACCGACCGGGCCATCGGCTTCATCGACCAGGTCGGCAAGGAGGATGACAAGCCGTTTTTCCTCTATCTCGCTTACACCGCACCGCACTGTCCCCTACAGGCACCGAAGGCAGTCTTCGCGAAGTACCGCGGGAAATACCTGGAAGGCTGGGACAAACTGCGCCATCAACGCCATCAACGCCAAATTGAAATGGGCATTGTCCAGAAAGAGTGGGATCTCCCCCCCAATGATGGCGGGGAATGGGATCGACTCAGCGATCGGAAGAAACAGGAAAACGATGTGCGCATGGCCCTGCATGCTGCCATGGTGAACCGCGTCGATCAGAACATAGGCCGACTAATCCAGCACCTGAAAGAGAACGACCAATTCGAAAACACCCTGATCCTGTTCCTGAGCGACAATGGCAGCTCCGCCGAAGGCGGCGCCGGAGGCAACGGCAAAATCGATTTGGAAGACCCGCTCATCCACAATAATCGCACCAACGTGAAATTGGCACGCGGATGGACGAACATGTGCAATACGCCATTCCGCAAATACAAACGCCTTACCCACGAAGGTGGCATTGCGACACCATTCATTGCCCACTGGCCCCGGGGCATCACAGCCAAGGGCCAACTCTACCACCAGACAGCCTCGATTCAGGACATTATGCCAACGTTCCTTGAGCTGGCAAAAGCAACTTATCCTGAAACCCGGTCCGGCAATCCGATCCCTCCGCTGGAAGGATTCAGCCTGACCCCCTCCTTTGCACTGGATTCCCTGGAACGTTCTATCCCCCTTTGTATTGAGCATGAAGGCCATAACGCCATCATTGATGGACCCTGGAAACTGGTGAAGCTGAAAAGCACCTGGGAGCTCTACAATCTGGGCACCGACCGGACCGAGATGCACGACCTCGCCGCGAGCATGCCCGAACGGGTGAAGGAAATGTCCACACAATGGGATCGATGGGCTGAGCGGTGCCAGGTCGTTCCCAACAGAAAAACTAGTTCTGCTCCGGAAAAAGCAGGCAAAGAAAAAAGAAACGGCAAGGAACTCTACGAGGAGCCCGGTTCGTGCGTGACCTGCCACATGGCAGATGGCAAGGGGCAACCCGGTTCCATTCCGCCGCTGGCCGGGAGCACCTGGCTGCAGGATCCAAACCGCA
>Ga0257111_1000828_pt1 | contig 12794 bp, 19 predicted proteins | sample LP_taG_6_FD_191567 | JGI IMG/M metagenome (GOLD analysis project Ga0257111, IMG submission 191567) | Marine microbial communities from Northeast Subartic Pacific Ocean, Canada - LP_J_2015_P26_500m | ecosystem: Environmental > Aquatic > Marine > Oceanic | place: Canada: Northeast Subartic Pacific... | reverse complement strand
TCTTGTAGCCAAGGAGGCATTTGTTGACCAGATGACATAACAAGTTTTTGATTATTGTTTTATTATATCTTTACAGAGTTGATTGAATCATAGGATGCCTGTATAAGCCTCAAAGTTGAATTTAGATTTGCACGAAGATGAGGAATCTGATCTGAATCAATTTGAATTATAATTTTGTTTTGGTGTGAGATTTTCGTTTTTGTTGGGTTTTCAGGATAAAATTTATTATCAATTGAGACTGAATCAAAAATTGCTTTAGTGGATGAACCAGCAGAAAATTCTATCTTGGTACTAAAATTTAACGTCATAAGCTGTTCCAGCTATTTTGAAGGTGCATTTTTTACAAAACCAAATTCCAACGACTTCTCTTATAACTGGACCACCACATTCAGGGCATTTTCTTTGACTTTTCATCAGATGGTGGACTTGTGAATATTGTTTTCTTATTTTAATTCCATATCTGGCACCTAGACCTTTTAGACGTCCTTGTTTTTTTGCCATCTAATTTACACCAGAACTACTTTGTTTTATAATATCTCGTATTTTTGAACCAACTCTAACAGAAATTTCTGCACACTTGATAAGATCATCTTGTGTAAATCCACCACTACCACCTTTTTGAAGTGCAACAACATTTCCATCTGAATTTGTGGTAATAGTAATACGTGCATCCATGATTGACCATTCATCTAAATTTGGATCAACAACTATGTAGTCACCAATTTTTGCCATTGTGACAGATACGGGCAATGTTGTAAGTGGTGGAGTAATAAATTCATTTTCAATTTTTACTGGTGCATCATCTTTCATTTCATATTTTGGAATTTTACAAGAGTTGATTGCTGCAGTTGCTGCATATGAACATGCATCAAAAAGATTTCCATCATGGTCAGTTACTGCATTATCACAAAAAATTCCTATCACAGATTTATCTTTCTCTAGAACTAATTGTTTCATGTCTAACATCTTACTTTCTCTAATCCCCCTATCTGTTACTCGTGCAAGCTCAACAACAGGTGGTTGTGGTGGACCAGTCTCAGCACTTGGGTGAGCAATAGGTAAAATCTCGGCAGTACAAATTAACATTCCTTGATCTCCAGTATCTGGAAATGGTCTTTCAGGTTGCACTTTAACACCAGATACAACCTCAGTATCACCAAGTCTTACTCTAGCAGAACCTTCTGCTTTAGGTATTACACCAACATCAATAGTAAGCTCACGTACTTCATCAAATATGCGACCATCAATACGTTTTCCTTCTTTCAATAATTCAAGAATTTGAGTTTTTTTCAGCTGATCAATAATTTTAGAGTTGGTCATTGTTTATTTTCACCATTTGAAAAGTATTTTTCTTGTAGTGCCTTCTTTTGTATTTCATAAACTTGTTTGCAACCATCTATTCCTATTTCAATACATTTTTTGTATTCATCAGGAGTTAAGACACCATCTAATTGTAAGAGAGTTATTTTTTCAAGATTTGGCATATAACCTATTGGTAAATCAGCTTGTCCTGCTTGATCTTCTTCATTATTTACATCAAGTATAACAGTATCAGCTGCTTTTCCAGCAGCACATCCAGCTACTAAATCACGCATAGGAATTCCAGCATCAGCTAATGCAACAGATGCACCAGTAAGTGCAGCACAACGAGTACCTCCATCTGCTTGTAAAACTTCCATGTAAACATCAACTGCAGTTCTTGGGAATTGTTTTAACATTACCGCAGGTTCAAGTGCTTCTTTGATCACCTTACTGATTTCTATTTCTCTTCTAGAAGGGGCTGGATTTTTTCTTTCACCTACTGAGAATGGTGCCATATGATATCTACAACGTAATATTCCTGTATCAGTATCGGACAAATGTTTTGGATGAACATCTCTTGGGCCATAAACACCTACCAGAATTTTGTTTTCGCCAAATTCAATATATGCAGAACCATTAGCATTCTTTAAAACACCGGCCTTAATACTCACTTTTCTTGTTTCATTAACTTTTCTTCCATCGGAACGAATTCCGTTTGCGTCTAATAGAACAATATCTGTATCTCTTCCACCCATTTTAATCACTTTTTATTTCTAGCATATCATTTATTTGATCAGTCAAATTTGCAACATGTGCTTTCTCTTCAACTAATTCAATTGCCTTTATAGCCTTTAATAATCCATCTGAATCTTCACACGATACAACTACCAATCCATTCTGTCCAATTGTAATTTGAGCATGTGTCCCACTTTCAATCGTCTGAATCATTGAACCACGTTTACCAATTAATCTTGCAACTTTACTTGGAGATATATTCACTAATTCACCAGAATCAATTTTACCTAACTCTCTGCCAGAAATTGTTAATAATGGATCACGTGTTTTATCAGCGTTTACAATTCTAGTAACAATAAGATCACCGTTACCAAGTTTAGCTGTGAGATCATCAGAATGTGATGAAAAATCTCGTCCGAAAACATCAGTTGCTGGAAGCATACCTGCATAACATGAATTGATGTTAACCTCCCAGGACATGGCAGAATGAGAAACTATTTTACCAATTACTAAATCATCATCTTTGGGATAATATCCACCAGTTAGAGGAATTACTCTTACACTTCCATCATGTACATCAGAAAGACCAACAATGGTTGCAAATATTTTATCTCCTTCCATGACTGTATTTTGTTCAGCTCTGTATGGACCAGAAACTATCAGTTCGCCTGGAATAACATGGCGCTTTTTATCATTAGTCATATAGATACCTCAACTGTAGCAGTGCCCTTTGTAATTGATCCTAATCTATCTATCACATTTGGTCTTGCGGCTGCAGGTATTTCTAGTATTGCTTTTAGTGATCCATTTGTTTGCCACTCTTCTTTTTTTAATGTGCCAATAGATTTTAAAACAGTGTATGATTGAGCAACAAATTGTGCTGGAATTAATATAGACAAAATAATGTTTTCAGATTTTAATGGAATTATAGGTCTTAATTTTTCAACAATATCTTTTACCTGTTCATCAACATTCTTGAAAGGATCAATTGAGATTCGTCCATCATTCATCGCCTGCTCAATTCTTAATGGAGGATGTGGTAAGTGTGAACGTGGATCAACGTATGTTTTTGCGATAAAGGTTACTAACTGTTTTCGTTTTTCTGTTGTCATTTTTCTTCTCTGTTCAGTAGTAAGATTGAGTTCACCTTTTTTCATTATTATTTGTGCGATTTCTGTTAAATCATCAGTCTTGAATACTTGAATGAGTTTTTCATTTGTTGCACGTGTGCCTTTATTAGAATCAGTGTATATATCATCAGAAATAAGAACTTTGGATATTTCTGTGATCTTTCCTAATTTATAATCAAGAGCGGGATCAGGTTTTACTAAAAGTTCAAATTTATCTCCACTAAACGTATATCTAACTACGGTGATTTTTTCGGTCATTTTATAACTAATTAAAGTATAATTCGTATTTAATTCTGATGAATTCCAAGAAGGTATTTATTTGGACTTTAGAAATTTTTGATTAAGATTTGTCCTTAAATATTATTTCTCAGAATGACGAAAAGGTTTCCGTTAAACTAAAGGGTATTCCATTACAATATGCTAATGCGTTAAGAAGGCTCTGTTTGAACGGAGTTCCAATATATGCTATTGACACCGTGGATATCTTGATAAATTCATCAGTTTTAGCAGACGAAGGAATCGCACATAGATTAGGATTAATTCCTATAAAAACTGAACTTTCTGCAGTGCAGCAAAATAATGAATCAGACAAGATCATGTTTACACTTGATACTGGGGAAATTGATGAAACACGAACTGTTCTATCTGGTGAATTAAAATCTCAAGATGACATAATAAAACCAATTTCAGATAATATTCCTATTATAACACTAGCTCCCGGTCAGAGATTAAAAATTGAAGCATATGCTAGACTTGGTAGAGGTACTGAACATGCAAAATGGAATTCTGCCAACATTTCAACCCTTACAGAATCAGAGAAGGACGATGAAAAAGTTTTAACAGTAGAAACTACTGGAGCACTTGAACCACAACACATTATTCTTTCAAGCATTGAAGAATTATCAAGGCGATTAGATGAATTCAAAAATCTGTTGTCTGATTTAAAGTAGAACGACATAGGCATTATATTTGGGTAATTTTGTGATTTGACTTATGGAACGCAAACTAATCCAACTAATAAAAGAACTAAAAGATGCATCTAAAAAGAATGAAGCACCTATTTGGTCAAAAATTGCAAAAAATGCGTTAAAATCAAACTCCAATAAAAAATCCATCAATCTAGAAAAAATTGATAGACTGACTAACGATGGAAATGCTATTGTTGTTTCAGGAAAAATACTAGGAACTGGTAAATTATCACATAGTGTATTAGTTTCTTCATTTTCAATTTCTAGTTCTGCTGCAAAAAAAATTAAAGAGTCAGGTGGACAAATTCTACAATTTTCTGATATGATTAAAAAATTTCCAAGTGGAACAGGAGTTAAAATAATTGGTTAGTAAGCAAGAACAGATAATTGATCTAAGTAAACCAATAGTTGTGGATGGTACAAATCTTATTGCTGGAAGAGTTTGTTCAAACGTTGCAAAACTATTACGAAAAGGAAACAGAGTGTCAATAGTTAATTGTGAAAAAATTATGATGAGTGGAAAAAAATCAAGTATAATTGGTGAATACGAGGATTTTTTAAAAATATCGAGTATTATTCATCCTAGACACGGACCATTTCATCCTAGAAGACCTGATACTATCATTAAAAGAATGATTAGAGGAATGCTACCAAAAGAAAAACCATCAAAAAAAACAGATCTTGCAAGATTAAGAACATACATTGGAGTTCCAAAAGAAGTAAAAGGTTTCGAAAAAATTCAATTTGATAATTCAAAAATTACTAGAGTTTCTTCAAAATATACGACAATGGCAGAATTAAGTAGATACATTGGAGGAACTAACTTTTGATTCCAAAAACTGAAATCTATTTTGCATCACGAAAAACATCTAGCGCTCATGTTTACATTACTAAGGGTAGAGGAAAAATTAGAATTAATAATGTGCCAGTTGAAATGATTAATCCTGAAACCGCTAGAGAGGTAATTCTTGCACCATTGGAAGTAATTGGTGAAGAATTACGTGATAAAGTTGATATTTCAGTTAGAGTACGAGGTGGCGGATTTATGGGTCAAGCATATTCATCTGCAACAGCCATTTCTAGAGCACTAGTTGGTTGGACAAAAGCAAAAAAAGAACCTAAAGATCATCCTTTCAATAAATCAACTCGTCAACAATTAAAAGATAAAATTGCTGAGTATGACAAATATCTAATTAGTGGTGATGCAAGAAGAAAAGAACCAAAGAAATTTGGTGGTTCTGGTGCACGTAGAAGAAAACAGAAATCGTATCGATAGAAAATCGTTTTTTAGTTAAAAATTGATGGTGTGTTTGAATTTTTTTCAAATATTTCTATACTGCTATCTAATTTCATAGTAATGGAAATATCATCTAATCCCTCAAGTAATCTCCGTTTTTTGTCAGGCTGTATATCAAAATGCTCTTGTAAATCATTTGCACATATTGTTTGGTTTTCAAGATCTACTTCTAATTCAGATGTATTGGTAAAAATCCGCTCAACTGTATTTCTGCTCATTTGTATTGGAAGTACACCATTTTTGAAACAATTACTATAAAAAATATCAGCAAAAGAAGGTGCAATAATAACTGAAAAGCCATAATCTTTTAGAGCCCAAACTGCATGTTCACGAGATGACCCACACCCAAAATTTTCATTTGCAACTAGAATTCTTGAATTTGCATATTTTGATTCATTTAAGATAAAATCTTTTTTTGGATTTCCATTACTATCGAATCTCCAGTTATAGAAGAGATATTTTCCAAACCCTGTTTTTTGAACAAGTTTCAAAAATTGCTTTGGAATGATTTGATCCGTGTCTACATTTGCCTTATCAAAAGGTGTAATAACACTAATAATTTTTGTAAATTTTTCCAATTTTTAGTACCACTCTCTTATGTCAACAAAATGTCCTTCAATTGCAGCAGCTGCTGCCATTACAGGACTAACTAGATGTGTACGACCACCTACACCTTGTCGCCCTTCAAAATTTCTATTAGAAGTACTTGCACAACGTTCACCTGGATTTAAAATATCCGGATTCATTCCTAAACACATACTACATCCAGACTCTCTCCATTCAAAATTTGCATCTTTGAAAATTTTATCAAGACCTATTTTCTCTGCTTCGTGTTTTACCATTTGTGAACCTGGTACTATCATAGCATGTAAATCTGAAGAAACATGCTTTCCTTTTACAACTTGTGCCACATCAACTAAATCTTCGATTCTAGAATTTGTACAAGATCCTATGAACACTCTATCTAATTTAATTTCTGTAATTGGGGTACCTGATTCTAGATCCATGTATACTAATGCTTTTTCTGCACTATCGATTTTCACCAAATCACCTTTTCCAAACTCTTCTGGAGATGGAACATTATCAGTGACATCACACACCATTGCAGGATTTGTCCCCCAACTTACTTGCGGAGCAATTTGATCAACATTAATTGTAAAACTCTTATCAAACTTTGTATTTGGATCAGTTTGTAAATTTTCTTTCCACTCACTAACAAGTTGATCATAATTATTTGGTGTGAATTCACGTTTATTCAAATAATCAAATGTTTTTTCGTCAGGAGCAATAAGCCCTGCTCTTGAACCTGCCTCAATGGACATATTACAAATTGTCATTCTCTGTTCCATTGATAGTTCAGATATTGCATCTCCGCGATATTCCAATACATGACCTGCTCCACCGGAGGTTCCTATCTGACGTATTATGCTGAGGATTATGTCTTTTGAAGTAATTGTAAATGAATTTTTTCTCTTTCCAGTAGCAATTATTTCAAAAGATTTTGGCTTCTCTAGCCATAATGTCTGGGTTGCCAATACATGCTCTACCTCACTTGTTCCAATTCCAAATGCAAATGCACCAAATGCACCTTGCGTTGATGTATGACTATCTCCACAAACAATTGTTGCGCCAGGTAAAGTAATTCCCAGTTGTGGTCCAATTACATGAACAATTCCCTGATTTTTACTATTCTTACCAAAAAGTCTGATGCCGAAATCTTGACAATTTTTTTCTAATGTTTGGATTTGGATAGATGAAGTTTCGTCTAATATTGGCAATGATCTATCTGTAGTTGGTATATTATGATCAACTGTAGCAATTGTAAGATCAGGCCTTCTTACTTTTCTATTATTGGAACGTAATCCATCAAATGCCTGTGGTGATGTAACTTCATGAATTAAGTGCCTATCAATGTAGATTAATGATGCTTCATTCTCTTTTTCTTTCACAACGTGTGAATTCCAGATTTTTTCAAATAATGTTTCAGACATTGTAAATAATCACTTTTTATATTTGAACAAACCGCCTGCAGAAATTATTTTAGAAATTATTTCTGAAAATGGCTTCATTGAATAGGTTTCATTTTTTGAAATATTTTTTATCTCATTTTGTTCCAAGTTTATTTCTAATTCATCATTGTTTGAAATCGTTTGATATGTTTTTTCATCTATTTCTATTGGTAGAAGAAACGCTCCATCAACCGAATTTCTATAAAAAATTCTTGCAAATGATATTGCCAAAACTGCTTTGATTCCGCATGTAGAAAGAGCAATTGGTGCATGTTCCCTTGATGAACCACATCCAAAGTTCTTTCCTGCCAAAAGAAAATCACCTTCTTTTACTTTTGAATGAAAATCAGGGTCTATCCCCTCCATGGCATGTTTAGATAATTCATTGTAATCATGAATTTTAAGATATGTGCCTGGAATAATTACATCTGTATCTATGTTATCTCTTTCATATTTTATTACATTACCTTTCAATTCAAATCCCTCGGATCAGTTATTTTGCCTGTCACTGCAGATGCAGCTGTAACTAGTGGTGATGCAAGATAAGTTTGAGAATCAATATGCCCCATACGTCCAGGAAAATTCCTATTGGTTGTACTAATACAAATTTCATCTTTTGCTAAAACACCCATATGTGCACCACAACACGCACCACATGTAGGTGGACCAACCATTGCACCCGCATCTATGAATATTTGCAACAACCCATCTTGCATTGCCTTTTTGTATATTGATATTGCAGCAGGTAATACTTCTGTCCTTATCTTCACTTGTTTACCTTTGAGAATTTTTGCAGCTGCCAAAAGATCTTCATATTTTGCACCAGTACAAGATCCAATGTATGCTTTATCTAATTCAACTGATGATACGTCTCTGACTTGTGTTATATTCTCAGGAGAGAATGGCTTTGCCACAACTGGTTCAATTTCAGATGCCTCATATTCAAAAACTTTTGCGTATTCTGCATCATCATCTGATTTTATTTGTTTAAGGTTAGTTGCACCACGTTGTTGCAAATAGTTTATTGTTTTTTGATCTGCTTCAATTATTCCATTCTTAGCACCAGCTTCGGTGGTCATATTTGTTAATGTCAATCTACTCTCAATTGACATCTCATCAATTCCACTACCACCAAACTGCATAGTATTGTAGGCACCACCGTCAGTCCCAATATCACCAATAATCTTTAAAATGAAATCCTTAGCCATAACATGTTCTGATAATTTACCATTTAGTTTGAAATAGAGAGTTTCAGGTACTTTAAACCATATCTCACCATTAAGTAATACATATGCAACGTCTGTATGACCTAGACCACATGCAAATGCACCTAGTGCACCTGTAGTATTTGTATGAGAATCACCACCAACATACACTTCTCCTGGTGATACAAGTGCTTCTTCATGTGAGAGTGTATGACAAATTCCATATTGGCCCATACCATATTTGAAATGTTTTTTTATTCCATATTGATGTGTGAATTCTGATAATTTTACAATGTTTTCTGCAGAAATTTTCTCTGCTGTAGGAACAAAATGATCCTCCGCAACCCAAACTTTTGATGCATCATGTAATTTTGTTGTATCGATCCCTTGGTTTTTTAACTTATCAAATACTTTAATGACACCTGGTCCGGAAACATCATGTATCATCACTTTGTCTACCTTTGCAAATATTATATCATCAGGACTAACTCTATTTTGATCTGATGCACGTGCAAGTATTTTTTCAGTTATGTTCATGAACGACAATGCCAATTATTGAGATTAAAAGCTTTTCAGAACAATAATTAGAGATTAGTTAGTATCAAAATCATGTCTTTAACGGTAATTCCTCTTAAAGCAAGACATCAGAATGGAAATTTTGTTTTATTTGATGAAATGATTAATGCTATCTCAGAAAATAAAACATCATTAAAAAATGGTGATGTTATAGTGATTTCAAGCAAGTATGTATCCAATTCACAGGGACGGATTATAGATACTAGTAAGATAACTGAATCAGAACAATCTATTCATATTGCAAAAAAATTCAGAATAAAACCAAAATTTGCAGAGGTGATACTAAGAGAATCAGACAAAATATTTGGTGGAGTTTCAGGATTTGTTATCACATCATCAGATAATATTTTAGCACCAAATGCTGGAATTGATAAATCAAATTCTGATGGTACAAAATTGATTTTATATCCAGAAAACCCATATCAAGTTGCTGAAAATATTAAAAGAAAAATTTTCTTTGAATATAATATTCATGTAGGTATAATTATTGTAGATAGTAGATTAATGCCAGCTAGAATTGGAACTACTGGTGTTGCTATATCTTGTGCAGGATTAGAACCGGTGAAGGATCTACGTGGTGAACAGGATCTTGATGGAAATCCACTAAAGGTAACATTTCAAGCAACAGCTGATAATTTAGCATCTATTGCAAATCATAAGATGGGTGAAGGTTCGGAATCTCAACCAATAGCAATAATCAGAGATTCAGAATGTGAATTAACAAATAGAAATATTTCTTATAATGAGATGTCAATTTCACATGAACAATGTGTTTATGTTAGAGGTTTTTCAGATAAATTCAATTAATTGATTTTAAATAGAAGGTTTTTTGAAATCAATTAAAATGCAGTATATTACCAGATATCCAAAAACAGTATCATTGATCGATGGTATTAAACAAAAAATTCATGTTGATAAAAAATCTGGTGTTGAAGAACTACATTTGGTGGTAAAAGAAAGCGTAGAAAAAATCCAAAAAATGTTTGCGCAAGAAGGTGCTACGAGAGTAAAATTTGAACATAAACAACCTTTTCAGATAGGTGATGGTCTATCATTAAAATTAACAAAACCGTGGGAAATGCACATACGATTATTTGATATAAAAAAAGGAATGGTTGCAATACAAGCAGAAGTTGAAATTTCAAGGGATTATCTACAACATTTGTTTAGTCAGCGTACGCCTGTTATTTATGAAATTGAATCTATTTTAAAAAAATATGAAGTTGAATACAAAGTATGGAATAACAGAATAAGTAAATATATCAATGCGATTTTTGAAAATTATAAGATAAAAATTTCTACTCCAGATATTCCAGTTTTTGCCTGGAAACCAATGTTGTTTATGATAAGCACTGTTGGTTTGATGTACTTGTGGAAGTACATTCACACAGTTTGAATCCTTAATAGCAAATTTCGATCTCATGATATAATGTCAGAAAAAGCCCAAAAAATTGTGTTGAAACATTATGGCATTTCACCATGGGAAGTTAATGTAATTACTAGTATTCTAGACAAAAAATTTTTTGTCGAATATAATGAAATTGAAAATGATTCTAACGATAAATTTGTTAGTTTAATTGAAATTCCATTTCCATATGCATTTAATGATGAGTTTTTCAAATGGTTTGAATACAAAGAATGGGATAGATTAAAGGGAATTTTTAAAGAGTTGAAGCGACGTCGTGGTGATGGTAAAGCAATTAAAATAGAATTAAGTTTTTGTGGCAAACCAAAAATTAAATTTTTAGTGGAATTAGATGAAGGTCAGTGGTTTAGAACTGCTGTGGAAAAAATAGATTTTGTAGTTGAATTATTACCATATCATCTGAATCCTGAGAAACTCCCTACTGATACTACTGAAATTATATATAAATTTGATAAAGATTCTGCTAGATGGAAAGTAAATTATGCAGTGACAAACAAACAGACATTTGTGAATTCAAGCGAAGGCTGGAAGTAATTATTTAATGTCTTTTTCCAGCGGTTCAACTAATTCATGAAGATCTTTATATTTTTGCTCAATAAAGCTAAGTGACTCGGTAAGTTTTTTGGATTTACCATATTTGTATCTTATTAGTTCTCTATGATGCCAAAAATTTTTTCCATCTTCAACAAAAATTGTTGTAAAATAATCAATTCCTTTTAGATTATCAGGTAATTTCATATCATATGGAAAAAGAAATTCTGCAATAAACCATTCATCACCGTCTGGGTAATCAGAACCTGTTTCAACATCAAAGAAAACATGCAAAAGGTTTGATTGCATTAATCCGTCTTCAAATATCAACGGATGTTTTATTCCAGATTTTTTAAAATCAAGATTTGTTAATTCTGGTATAAAAAATCCATTAATAATGGATTTTCGAAATATTTTGTTGACTTCTGTTACATTCAATTGTATACTCACTTGCCAAAAACTATCTAATAATCATTTTTCAGTTATATTCAAACTTGTAACGAGTCTAAAATTTTATCAATATTTGTTATAGATTTACCATTACGTGAAATATTTTGTAAAGCTGATGGATTTTCTACATAATTTGGAATTTTATCTATTATTCTTCTTGTATATGGTGTAATTAGTTCATTTTTGTAAAAAATTCCAGTAGGAATTTTTGTATCCCATTCCAGTGATTTTACCATTGCCTGTGTACGTTTTTCATTCAATTCATTTTCATCGTTGTAATGTACAACAGGATCATATTCAGTATCTTCTAATTTGTATATGCGTGGCATTGGCTTATTTGTTATTTCATCAATCCTGTCTTCACCACTAAACCAATCTCGTGTGTTAATATCATTATATGTTGGGCATGGTTGTAGTACATCAAGAAATGCTAATCCTTTATGCTTTACTGCTGCAACAATTAGATTCTTAAGATGTTTTACATCATAGGAATATCCTCTTGCAACAAATGTAAATCCACTTGATATAGCAAGTGCAATCGGATTAACATTGTAGTTTGAGTTTGGTGTTGCTAGAGATTTTGTTTGTTCGCCTAACTTGAGTGTTGGTGAAGCCTGACCCTTTGTAAGACCATAAACTGCATTATCAAATATTATGTATGTCATATCAACATTACGTCTTCCTGCAGCAACAAAATGTCCTGCACCTATTCCTAATCCGTCACCATCACCACCAACTGCAATAATTTCTAATTCTGGGTTTGCAATTTTTGCTCCTTGTGCAAATGTTAAAACACGACCATGTAAAGTATGAACACCAAATACGTTGATGAAATGTGAGGTCTTTCCTGAACATCCAATTCCGGAAAATATACTTGATTTATGACGTGGAATCTGCATTTCTGCTAGAGCCATTTGAATAGCGTTAACTATTCCAAAGTCACCACATCCTGGACACCAATCATTATGGACGTCAGTTTTGAAATCTCCTAATTTAAGCGCCATATGTTAAGACCTCCCTTTTTTCTGCTTTATTGTAGACAATTTTTTTGAGTGAATCATAAAGTTCGTCGCATGTCATTGCTCTCCCAGTATATTTCAGTACATAATAGTCTGGCTCTTTGAGCATATTTTGTTTTATTAAAGAACCTAATTGAGCCATTTGA
>Ga0257111_1000823_pt1 | contig 12820 bp, 12 predicted proteins | sample LP_taG_6_FD_191567 | JGI IMG/M metagenome (GOLD analysis project Ga0257111, IMG submission 191567) | Marine microbial communities from Northeast Subartic Pacific Ocean, Canada - LP_J_2015_P26_500m | ecosystem: Environmental > Aquatic > Marine > Oceanic | place: Canada: Northeast Subartic Pacific... | reverse complement strand
GATGCCGACCCCCGAGAGCTACGGGCCGATTATGCCAATCTCGCTCTACGGCGCCTCGAAGCTCGCCAGCGAGGCCCTCATCACCGCATGGGTTGGGACCTTCGGCGCGCAGGGGTACCTCCACAGGTTCGCCAACATAGTCGGCCCGCGCGGGACGCACGGCGTCATCTTCGACTTCATCCACAAGCTCAAGAACGATCCGACTAGGCTCGAAGTACTGGGTGACGGCTTCCAGGAAAAGTCATACATGTCCGCTCACGATTGCGTCCGCTCCATGCTTCACTTGATGGACTGCGATGATGGCGATGCCAATCTCTACAACCTCGGCACCGGCGATACCTGCTCGGTCCGGAGGATTGCCGATATCGTGGTAGAGGAGAGCGGGCTCGAGGGTGTCTCGATCGAGTACACCGGCGGGAAGAGAGGCTGGGCAGGGGATGTGCCGAAGACCTACCTCGACGTGAGCAAGCTGCTCGCCACGGGCTTCGAGCCTACGGCGATGGCCGAACAGGCCATCAGGGAAACCGCACGCGACCTCATCGGCGAGATCGGGCTGTAATGGCTAGGGTCGAGAGGGCGAGTATCAGAGACAGGGGGACGAAGAGTTCGATTCCATCAGAATCCCCCTGATCCCCGAGCGAGACTGCCACCGCACCCATTGTTGATGGCTCAGACCCCTCTGCGGAAGAGGACTCGTGTACCGCAACGATTCGCAGTTCTTCCGCAGCCACGCCCTCTGGAAGCTCGAGGGTCCGGGTCAGCACGACAGCCCCCCCCGGTTCCACCGACTGGCCTGCCCCGGTCGCACCATCCCATGAGTCATAGGGGTAGGACCATTTGGCATCCCCCTCAATCGACGTCTCGGCATAAGCGAACGCGACGTCATGGTGCTCGGTGATGCCGTTGGTCGCCTGTTCCGACCCAATTGAGGCGCTTGCGCGCAGAGCGAAGAGGGAGATTTGCGTGTTGTCTGGAGTGGCGATGTCGCTCAACTCGACGCTAATCGAAATCTGACTTGCCGAGAGTGCCCGCACGACCAGTACCATCCTCGTGTCATCGGCGCGCTGCCCCTCGGCGGAGAGGAGCGCGCGATGGAGCGAGGCCTTGTCCGGTGCGCCCCCCAACAGTAGTGCACCATCGAACCAGAAGGAAGGGGCAGCCAAGGCTGTCGAGTGGTACTGCGCCCTGTGGGCCGTGATTGGCGTGCCCAAGGGGTCATCGAAGGTGTCGTGGACAGTCACGCGAGCGACCCTGTTACCGTTAGCAATGGTAAAGTCAGGCATCCAGACGTCTACCGAAGCGCAAACATCGCACCAAGTCGCAGTGTACTGCTCCATCAGGACCGAGTGACCCCCCTCAGCAGACCATTCCTCGATCGGGAGGTGCTCTTGGGAGGAGGTTAGAGGAAGCGAAAGCACCAGCAAGGCCAGCGCCAACGCCGCCCTGCATCCGGTCAATCGTGCCATCGGTCTCCCCCCCTCAGCGCCCCCCCTTCATAACCCAACGTCCTAGCGAGAGAGCATGAGCAAGCGCTGGCGCCAGGAGAAAAACCGAGATTCGTGGGGGCGTCAGGCTCGCTCTAAGGGATATCGGGCGAGGTCCGCGTACAAACTCAAGCAAATCCAGGAAAGATTCGGGATATTGAGACTAGGCGACGCGGTCCTCGACATCGGCTGCCACCCAGGGGGATGGACGCAGGTGCTCGTAGAGGAGGTCGGCGAGGACGGACTGGTCATCGGGGTCGACCTGCTCGCCACCTCTGCTGTCGAGGGAGCCAAGATTCTCATCGGTGACATCACCGAGCGCGGCACAATCGAGCGCATCGCCGAAATCGTGGGCAAGCGTAGTCTCAATGCGGTAGTCAGCGACATCTCCCCGAGGCTCACTGGGCGCTACGACACCGACCAGGCCATCTCTCTCGAGCTCTCGACCACGGCGCTCGATACCGCTATGACCCTGCTCTCCCCCGGTGGCAGCTTCGTGACCAAGGTTTTCCAAGGAGCGGGGATCGAGGGACTGGTGAACTCCGCCAAGCAACGATTCTCCTCGGTTGGTCGGTTCTCCCCCACGGCAAGCAGGAGCGCGTCCTCCGAGACATATTTGATCTGCCAGAACAAGCTGCCCAAGCCACTTGGCTCGGCCGCTGGCTCCACTGCACTCGAGCAAGTCCGCGATCACCTAGCGTCGATAGGGATAGTGGTGGAGAGCGATGCCGAGGACGAAGAAGGTACCAAGGTCGGTTTCAGGAAACTGGACAAACGCGAGGGATGATTACTTTCACATTCCCTCCGGGACGGGCAGATGGACAAAGTGGCGACGGGTGACTTCGTGCGCATAGAGAACTGCTGGTGCTAGCGCAGTGAGGGAGAGGGTGGTTTCGCCGGACAGAATTGGTATCCTGGAATAATTGGGTACTTGATTTACCCCTGAATAGCAGGTGTTTCCAGTAACACCGGTGATTAGGGAAATAGGTAATTTTGAGCGTTTCAGCCGGATTCAGTACCTGCTCCATTATATAGAGCGTGGAGGGGAGCAAACATCACTCGTGAAAACGAGGAGATGAAAAAATGGAAGTGGATATGAACGCAATGAAAGCAGAACTTGGCGGCGCCTTTGTGCTGTCCTGGGCCGTTTTTGCTATGGATCTCAGTACCCTTACGGGTGCTGTTGCCCTAGCAGTGGTCTGGATGGCATTTGGCGGAGCTCACGTCCTGCCTGTAGTGACCTGGTGTCACATGCTGAACGATGGAGATGGTGATGTCGATGGCAACTACATGCCTAACGGCATGAGGCTGTTGGCTCAGGCCGTAGGTGCGGTGCTGGCTATAGTGCTGGCTACTGAGGCTGGCGCCATCGAAACAGGATGGGCTGCGACCGCCTTTGAGATGCCCGAGACCTGGGCTCTCCTAGGTACGATTGCCGCTGGTGCGGTATGGTGGCAGGTGCACACCCGATGCGATTCGGCCTGGGCTAGCGCCTTTGGCCTGATGGTACTGGGTGGCATGATGACCCTAACGGGAGCCCACGAGGTGGGCGCGTCACTGGCAAGCGCAGGAGATGGCATCGCAGATGTCATCCCAGCGTGGATCGTGGACGGCCTATTGGTTGGCCTTGGTGCCCGGATCGGCGCCGAGATTGACAACGCAATCTGAGACATAAGACATAGAAAGAAAGTTGTAATCTCAGATACATACGCAAGCAGACCGGGGGGGCGACTCCCCGGCCTGTGTACGAACCCTCACATAGAGTGCTCTTTCTCAATCAATGGTTATTGTGGTCACTCTGAGCCACGATCATAAGGCACGATATTCTGCCACTCCGATGCATCGGAACGAGATACTACGGCGTGGACCCAATCACAATCCGAGCAGTTGAATACCTCGTGCGGCAGCCCGGGCTCGATGTAGAACATGTCCCCTGCGCTGTGGATAACCGACTGCCTGCAACCGGGCCCGTACTCGTGACGCACGCTGCCCTTTAGGAGGTAGACCATTACATCGAAGCCGACGTGGATGTGGGCCTTGGCAACGCCTCCGGGAGGGATGTAGGCGCGGTTCATCGAGAGGCCGGTAGACGGCGTGTTCTTGCCCGACAGTCCGGCACCGTACTCAATGCTATTCCAACCTCGCACCTTCTCCACATTTCTGAGGCTCCAGATGCCCCCCTCGTCACTCACAAAACGCTCGAGATCCACTTGCTTCTGCTCCCCCGTCAGTGGGAGCTCCTCCTCAGTCATGGTGAACTTATGGCAGGTCAGTTTTTCAAAGTTTGGAGGTAGAAAAAGATGGTACTGCGGCCAACCCTCTCTCATTTCCCACAATCAATGCTAAAAGGGGGACATCGCAGCCCGCAGACCAAGAGGGGCTGTGGTGGCACAAAGAGCATTGGTTTGCGCGTCCTCAGGGGCACCGTTGATCGAGAGCGAGAGTACTTCGTTCCCCTGCCCTGTATGCAGCACCCTCATCGGGCGCAGCCAGCGCTGTAGGGTGCAGGCCGTCAAGTACATTTGTCCCAAGTGCAGATTTGAGGGCCCCTGAGGTGTGATTGAATGGGCGAAGTCGTAATCAAGTACAAGGTGACCCTCGACCAGCCCGAAAATGAGGCTCCTGACTATCAGGGGATTGCCGATCGGATCTCTGGCTTCAGGGAGGTCCAGACCGTCGAGGTCAAGCCCTTGGCCTTCGGGATGATGTTTATTGAGGTCCAGGTAGTACTGGGTGAGGGCGATGGTATCGTCGACGGGTTCGAGGACCGAATGAGGGAGACTGACGACCTCATCGGCCAGATTGAGGCCCTTGAGATGGGGCGCCTCTGATCAATAGTGATCCAAGGGCGATTTCATGAACTCGCGCATCAGCACCGTTGCGTAGGTGCCCGGCGGGAGGGTGAATCGCAATCGCAGGCAAGCCCCTTCGGGGTGCCACCTCTCGCCCTTGCTCGGGCCCGAGACCCAGCGCTCGAACAGCGAGTTGGAGACTTCGGGAACCTGCTCCACGCTGAGATCTCTGAATGGGACCGAAAGCGCCCTTCTAGTCCCCGAGGTAGTGAGTCGGGGAATTCTCTGCACGGCCCAGTTGACGCTGGTCAGGTCGGTGGCTTCCAGAGCACTCTGCTCGCACTCACCGGGTTCACTGGTGGCGTAGGCCGCCTTCCTCCCTGGCAAAGGGCCCGTGACGGCGAGTCTGCCTAGGCCACAGTTCCTCTTGCAGCGCTCTAGGTTCGTCTCGCTGACTAACTCCATCTTGCCCACATCGATGCGGCCATTTGGCTGGAGTGGTGCGACGAGGTCCCCCACTGCAGGTTCGATTATGGGCAGTCCGGCCTCCAGTCTGGCAGACAGGGAGTGGTTGAAGGCGAGTGATTGGAGCGAGTGCACCATCAGGAGTTGGAGGGAGTTGGGGAGAGTTCGGAAGGCACCGAGATAGTCGTCCGGTTTCTTCAGTAGGTGCTCAAGCATTGCTCGTTCGTAACCCAGTCGGCTCGGTGCGATGTCAAGGCACTGGGCAGGGTCCCTGGACTCCCTCCAAGCCGCTCTGAAAATTGCTGAATCCTCACTCTCCCTCGTGGCCTCCATCCCCACGTAGAGATCCACCGCGCGCTCGAAGTTCCCCTCGATGACCGCGCGCCCGACCTCTGGAGTGACTGGCCTAGTCGACCCGAACCTCTGGGGCCCTATCCAGTTAGGGAAGGCATCAGAGCCTATGGACTCAGCCAAACCCTCTCTTATCACGTGGACTCGCCTCATTGCCTCCTTAGCGTCGATGGGTTCTCCAGAGGCATCGCAGCATCCTCTGACAGTGATGGTGAATCTGTTACCGTCGTGGTCCCCCATGACGACCTTGTGATGGGTCCGTCCGAGAACCTCAATCACGGAATCGGGGATTTCGGCCCCCTCAACCCTGTTCCGCGGGGCGTCGATGACTAAGATCTGGGTCGTGATAGCCCGCTTGTCCTTCATCCCAGAACTGAAGATTCGGTTCCTGTTGATCCGACAGGCTCTGGCCAGTCGTCGGAGGAAGCGGTTGGTCTCCCAGTTGGTCAGGGTGACCCTAGCGACTGTGAAGCGGCCCTTATGGTCCATGGCTGGGGTCTTGGATATCTCCTCCACTCGGAAGTCCTCAACCCTAGCTTTGAGCAACCCACCGATGCCCTCGGAGGGCACTGACCACCCTGACAAGCCCAATCGCTCCTCGACGGGGCGCTCGGTCACGCGCCCACCGCCTCAAAGTTTGATGCTGGAGAAGTCCTTGGAGATAGTGGAGCAGATGTCCGTGAGGATCTTGGCGGCCTTCTTGCCCTTTGCGGCCCTGACGTAGAGTTCGGGATCGTCGAGGTCAGGGTGGTTTTGGAAGTAGTTAGCATACTCGACGTCGGCCATTTCATTCAGGCGGAATCGGAACATCTGGAGTGTCGTCGAAGTCTCACCGATGATTCGCAGCCTGAGCTCACGGCCCTCGTTCTTCAGTACTTTGACAGGCATGGGACGGGCGCTCGACTGGCGGCCTCCTTTTCAGGTCTTGCATAATCAAATCCGAGAAGGTCGGCTACAAACTCACCCTAACTTTTACAACAAGAGGTTTTGGGGGCTTCGATGACAGGCAGTGATGCCATGACTGATCGCATCGCTGACGCCTTCGAGAGGCTCTCTGTACCGATTCTAGTCGTCAGCCTGCTGCTGACCACATTCCTGGCATCGGTACTCATCCCCCTCCCTGCCTTCACCACCGATCTATCCTCGTTCGCTCCGGAGACCGAGTCCGACGAAGCTCAGGGACGCATCCAAGAGTCCATGGGGGCCTCGTCCCACCTGCTATACATCAACGTCAAACCAGCAATCGAGGAAGGGGGTGGTGACTTCCTACCCAACGTCCTTGAGATGAGGGCGCTGCACCAACTGGCTGACGATCACGGACGGATCCAGGCCTACTCCGAGGCGAACGGTGACTTCGTTTCCTCGCAACTCAACGCCGCGGAGATTCTACAACGAGCGCTGGAGGAGAGGAACTACTCGGGACAGCTGTCGGACTTCAGTGATTGGCGGCAGATGCTCGAGGCTGTGACCGATGGGGAAGAGTGCGGGGATGCTCTGGGCAGCGACGAACGGACCGTCGCGACCGCCTCGTTCGCCTCCTCCGCAATGCTTCACCATGACCTCGACTATGGGTCGGTGTGCGACTGGCTCGATACTGGCGAGGGCAACCCCACCCCGACTGCGAGCAGCACCATGTGGCTAATCGAAATGTCGGGTGACATCAGCAACGAGGAGAGGCAGGCTCACGCCACAACCATCCGCGCCATGCTGACCAGCGAGCTAGGCAGCGACGACTCAGTTCTCGAGTATGGAGTCATCTCTGACGACCTCATCAGCAACGACATCAACGAGTCCACCCTCGACAACCTAGTCTGGCTGATTCTCCTAGCTGTGCTCGTCGTGGTTATTCTGCTCGCCCTGACCTTCAGGTCCATCACAATGGTCGTAGCCCCTCTGACTGCGTTGCTGGCTGCGCTGGTTTGGACCTACGGTGCGATTACGCTCATCGGGGTACGCTTCTCCATACTGGAAATCGCGGTGGCTCCAGTGGTACTCGGCCTCGGAATCGACTACTCCATCCACCTCCAACGTGGCTACGAGAGGGCCAAGGAAGATTCGAGGAGCGCCGCCGAGGCATGGGCGAAGGCGTTCATGGACCTGCGAATGGCACTCTCCCTAGCTGTGGTGACGACGATGTTCGCATTCCTAGCAAACTCGTTCTCCCCATTGCCTCCGCTTCGAACCTTTGGAATTACCCTGGCTCTAGGCGTGGCCTCGGCGTTCGTCGCCAGCACGGTGACGGTAGGGGCCATGCACGTGGTCGTCGAGAGAACCACGGGATCTTCGACGAAAAGGGGACTTGAGCTAGAATCACTGGCTAAGGGGGCGGCGGACTTCCAACGTGGCAACGCGCCCTTGGTGCTGCTCACCGTGGCGATAATAACCGCTGGCTCAGTTATCGTGGCACAGCAGGGACTAGACACCAGCTTCGAGCTCTCCGACTTCCTGTCTGAGGATGAGATGGAGGTCATGAAGGTACGCAACGACCTCTATGACTCGTACGAGGTCAACGCCCTCAAGTCAGTGTACATACTGGTTGAACCAGCGGAGGGCGAGGCCTCATTCAATAACGAGGGGGACCTGATTGGCGCGCTGAGGGGAGTAGAGGACTCATTACTCAGGATGCCAGGTGTAATCGTTACCGAGGCCCCGGGAACGAGCTCTGAGTGGGGCTCGTACGACAGTATCTACCGGATTATAGCTGACGCCATCGAACAGGACGAGGGGTTTGGCCTCGCACACAACCTCGAGGCGTTCGGAGAGGACGTGGCCACTACTGCAGACTTCCAGGAGGGCGACCTCGCCATGGCCATCGCCGCCCTCCAGTCCAACGACAGCATAGGCGAGCCACTGAGGGGGACCACGTGGGCAGAGCGGACTAACCAGCACGTCGCACTGACCGATGACGGGAAGTCCATTCGCTACCTAAGAATCAGAGTCGACGTCGAGGCCGAGACCAGCGCGATGGTGAACGAGATCGTGAATGAGCTTGACGTCGAGGCCGCGATAATCTCCGTGGACACTGGGGGCAGGGCGTATGTGGTAGGCGACCTCGTACTGCTCTCGAACGTCCTCTCAGGGCTAATTTCCTCGATCATCAGCTCAACTGCCATCAGCTTGGCGGTCTCGATGCTGGTCCTGACATTGCTCACTCGTAGGTTCGGACAGTCCCTGCTGGTGATCCTGCCAGTCGGCCTAGCAGGATCGTGGGTGGTCGGAGCGATGGCCGTGCTCGAGATAAACTGGAACGTTCTGACCATCATGATTACCGCCCTCACGATTGGGCTGGGAATTGACTACTCGATTCACGTATGGCGCCGGTTCGAAGCCAACCGCACCGCGGGGATGGCCATCTGGCCAGCGATGAGGGACATGTACGCCAACACCGGTGCAGCCCTGCTCATGTCCGCTGGAACGACGATTTGCGGTTTCATGGTGTTGATGCTCTCTCCTGTCCCGGTCATAAGGGACTTCGGGATGGTCAGCTCGATCTCGGTGGCCTTCTCTCTCGTCCTCGCTCTCCTTGTTCTACCGGGGCTCCTCGCTGCCGAAGTCCGTACCGGCAGCAACGGTGACTAATCAGGACTCGATGATCTCGAGGACCTCTTGCATGTCGAGCCTCTGCTCGCGTGCCAACAGGGCGATTGCCATCCGCAGTGTGACCGGGCCGAGAGCCCTGCGCTTCCTCTGAGCGCGACGTATCACCTCCCTCCGTTCCAAGCCGGACTTCCTAGCGACGTGTGCAATCAGGGCCTGTATGTTATCCTCCGCACAATCAGAGGGGTGGTGCGATTGCTCGGTGGGAGGTTTCTGCTCTTTGGACTGGGATGGTCTCGACTCGGACTGTGTCGGTTCGGGTGCATCGTTCGTGGAGGGCGGTACGAAAGCCGGGATGACAGCGAAGCTGCCAGAGAAAGGTTGCCAACCCAAATCGGGAGGCAGTAGTTCGATGTAGGGATTAGGCATCAGGGACACCCCATCCCCCACGAGCCAACCGAACTCGTGGAGCCGGTCAGCGATGACCATGGAGTCCACTGGCGAGAACCACTGCAGCTCCAGAGCCCACATTCTCGCGAGATCGGGCGTGCTGATGCCCTGATCGGGCGCACCGTGGAAACTGGCATGAAGTAGCCGCGCTATCTCATCGGCCCGGCGGTCGCTCATCTGCTGCCTCGCTAGCAGAGAGCATGAGTGCGATGCTTGAGCCTTGCCCATCGGACTTGGACGTGAACGCGTTTGGTTGAAGTGTGACGGGGGTATCCGGGGTCGGTTCAATATGGCGAGGAAGTACATCGCGCGCGACCCGCGGACTGGCAAGCAGATTCGTAGTGGAAGACGAAGCAAAGCCACGAAGGATAGCATTAGGGCCCTCACACCGGACCCAGGCCCTTGGGAAAGACTCCTCCTTGTGGATATCGTCCCGCTGGCCAGTGGCCGCATCGCCAAGGTCGAGGTTCGCGCCAACGAAAGCAAGTGGATGCTCGGCAGGATAGACGCCATCAAGGCGCTACACAAAGTCCTCGAGAGCGACGCCGAACAAGCGCACAGCGCTCTAATCGAGGCCTTGGACGATGACTATCCAGATGTGCGCATAGCCGGGCTGAAGTCACTGCCGTCGTTCGCGCTCAGGAGGCAGGGCACCCTCTTCCAATGCCTCTCCGACAGGTTACTGGACGGTGAGGAGGCAGTCAGGGAAGAGGCTCGCGCATGCCTCAAGAAAGTCGCTCCGCTGTTCCCTTCCGGGTGCGAGGAAATCATCCGCAGGGAACTCAGAGACGACAGGAAAGAGCATCGCGACAATGCTTTCGCATCCCTTCAACTAGCGTCAAGGCAGTGGCCGGAGGTCGGGTGCCTGCACTTGGACGAACTAATCAGAGAAGAGGAGGATGATCTACGGATTAGGGGCTCCAAGATTCTCAGGACGATTACTGCCAAGGGCGGAGCGGAGGCGTGGGACCTGATTAGCTGGTCGCTCCAGGACGAGGAGGTGCGTGTTCGCAGGAATGCCGCTCGGACCCTGACTACCCTAGCCACCGTCGAGCCTCGGATAGCAACCGTACTAGTCGAGGCGAGCATCGAAGAGCGTGACAAGTCAATCAGGGACTCCGTGATTAGGGCGCTGAAGAAACTCAACATGCAGAGCCCAAAGGTGGCTCGTATGATTATCCGTGGCGCTGGTGACAAGGATGTCGAGATGCGCAAGGCGTGTATCGGCCAACTCGTCATCATACTGACGGGACAGGAGCTGCGAGAAGCCGCCGTAGAACTGCTGAGAGCCGAGAGCGACCCGGACCTGAGGAAACGGTTGACGGCCCTGTCAGTGGACCCTGACTTGGAGGGAACCGAGGAGGAGAAGAACAAGGCACTGGCTCCGTTGGACAAGGTCGTAGTTCTGCTTCCGGAACTAGAGGAGGACTTACCAAGGAACCCGGAATCAGATGCTAATGACTTGCGTGAGGATGATAAACGGGATTCAGGTCGGTCGCCCAGCGAGGTCAGCAGATGAGTGAAGAGTTTGATGAGAAGTTATCGCGGTTCGAGCAGCTCTGGGATGGTGTCACACCCAAAGGCGAGAACCGAAACAAGGCCCTGAAGTTTCGTCAATACATGCGTAACCACGTCATGCAGAAGTTCCACAAGCGGAGCAAGGACCAATGGGCCAACGCAGACAAGGGTCACTACAACCATGGCTTCTCCAGCAAGGACCAGTTCCTGACCAAGAAGAACTGTCGGAAGTACTGGATGGGCGAGTTGCAGAAGGACATCAAGGACGCAGAGACCTTCTGAGGCAATTCCCATGACCTCTCCCTCATTCAACGACTGGGACCTTGAGGCTCCGATTGCTAGAGCCATCGATGGGCTCGGTTGGACCGAGCCCACCGAGATTCAGGTCGAGGCGCTGCCGGTCGCGCGAAGGGGCGTCGACGTCGTGGGCCAAGCAAGAACCGGTTCGGGCAAGACTGCCGCCTTCGCGATACCGATTATAGAACTCTGCGAGCCCTCGGGCTCGCCCCAAGCGCTGGTACTCTGCCCGACGCGCGAGCTCGCCGTGCAAGTGGCCGAGGAGATTGGAGTCCTGCAAGGGGACAAGGGCCTCTCTATCGAGACGGTCTACGGTGGAACGGACATAGAAAGGCAGGCCAAGCGACTAGACAAGGGAGTCGATGTAATCGTGGGGACTCCCGGTAGGGTGATTGACATGAGTAAGCGTGGGCACATTAAGCTCGCTAGCATCTCGCGCTTCTGCCTAGACGAGGCGGACCGCATGCTCGACATGGGATTCTTTCCCGATGTTCTCTGGGTCTTCGATCACATGCCCAACAGGGAGCAGACGATGCTGTTCAGCGCAACCTTCCCCCAAGAGGTCCTCGATGCGGCGGAGGAGTTCACGAACGAGCCTGTCCACGTGATGAGCGATGAACTCAAGGTCGAAATTCCGGAAATCGAGCAATTCGCAATCCGAGTCGGGCGCCTCAACAAGATGTGGGCCCTCGGGAGAATTATCGCCAACATGAAGGAGGGAGATCAAATGCTAATATTCACCAACACAAAGCGAATGGTCGAGATGCTGGCCGATCGCCTCGAGAGGTTCAGGGCCAGTTCATCAGCCCTCCACGGTGACATGGCGCAGAACAAGAGGGAACGGATACTGAATGATTTTCGTGAAAGCAGGACAAAGATCCTCATCGCGACCGATGTCGCTGCGCGCGGCCTCGATGTCGATGGCATAACTCACGTCGTCAACTACGACCTACCAAGTGAGACCGAGGGCTATGTCCACAGAATCGGGAGGACCGGGAGAATGGGGCGCAAGGGGGAGGCCTGGAGCTTCGTGCCCAGAGGAGAGCAGGGAATGCTCGATAAGATCGCCAACACTTGGAACATGGAAATACCTCTTGTAGATGCGCCCGAGCTGCCCGAGGGAGCCAAGGAGAGGATTCGTCGCAAGGACGACTGGGACGAACTGTCGGACGGGTTCGGCATGGTGGCGGTGCGCTTGTCCGTAGGCAAATCCGAGGCTTCGAAGCTAGCCCTCGCTGACTGGATCCTGAGGGAGGCCAAAGTGCCCGACATAGCCATCGGCGAAATCATGCTCGGTGACGACGAATCCATCGTCGAGATTCATGTTAAGAAGGCGTCCTACGTCATAGATGTCCTCAAGACCAGAGAGTTCAGGGGCCGCAACCTGGAACCAGTCATCATCTCGTGAATCTGACATTCTGGAAATCTCGTGCTAAATATCTGAGGGGTATCCCTCCGCATTCTAAATATATCCGGACTAGTAAGGGGTTTCATGGCTGACGCCAACGCCGACAAGGGCGGCAATGACGCCAAGTCCGGAAAGAGCGATATGGCTGCCGCTGCGAAGGCTAAGAAGGAAGCCGCAGCGAAGGCCAAGGCCGACGCGGCCGCCAAGAAGGAGGCGGCTGCTAAGGCCAAGTCCGATGCGAGGGCGAAGAAGGCCGAGGACGCCAAGGCGAAGGCCGAGGCGGCTGCGAAGGCCAAGTCCGATGCGGCTGCCAAGAAGGCAGAGGACGCCAAGGCGAAGGCCGAGGCGGCTGCGAAGGCCAAGTCCGAGGCGGCCACTAAGAAGGAGGCAGCAGCGAAGGCGAGGGCCGAGGCGGCTGCGAAGGCCAAGTCCGATGCGGCCACTAAGAAGGAGGCAGCAGCGAAGGCGAGGGTAGAGGCCGCCAAGGTGAAGGCCGAGGCAGCAGCGAAGGCGAAGGC
>Ga0257111_1000821_pt1 | contig 12828 bp, 5 predicted proteins | sample LP_taG_6_FD_191567 | JGI IMG/M metagenome (GOLD analysis project Ga0257111, IMG submission 191567) | Marine microbial communities from Northeast Subartic Pacific Ocean, Canada - LP_J_2015_P26_500m | ecosystem: Environmental > Aquatic > Marine > Oceanic | place: Canada: Northeast Subartic Pacific... | reverse complement strand
CTCTCTCTTCAGCACATACATGCGCTACCGGCTAGGCCTCGAGAATTGCGGTGACGTCTTCGCCTCGGGCAACTGGGTGGAGGGCAGCCCGGTGGTCTGCTTCGAGCCCGCCAGCCACCTCATCTCCTCGAGCTGGTTCCACCTCGCACCGGGTGCAATCAACACCTTCGCCCTCATCTTGTCCTCCTTCACCATAGTTCAGGCGCTTCGATGGGCCAAGAAGCCCGTGGGCAGCGTCGATGAGGAGGTCCGCCGCAAGAGGATTACACGGTACCTCGGCACTACCTGGTTCCTCGCGGCGCTCTTCATCACGATGAAGATGGTGGAGTGGTTCCTGGGCTTCCCGCTGCCCGAGTTCCTGCACGAGTACAACCACGGCCACGCCGCCATCGACTCCCTGTACTCGGAGGGGTACCTGATTAACAACGACCACTACCAGCACCACTCCTACGTCGACGAGGCCACTCACGCCCATATGATGGCCGACATCCAGGTGAGCGCCACGACCTTCTACGTGACCACGGGGACCCACGGGGTGCATGTACTCGGAGGGGTGGTCGGCCTGACGTACATGACCTACAAGGCCTACTCCGGTGGCTATACCCCTGACAACGCTGTCTCAATCGAGTACTTCGGGCTCTACTGGCACTTCGTCGACCTAGTCTGGGTCCTCGTCTTCCCGTTCTTCTATCTGTATTGAGGTGAAATGAAATGTCGCACTACCGGATTCTCGGGAAAGACCCGTATTGGATGAACTTCTACGGCCTGATGATCCTGACAGCCATCGAGGTTGGGGCGGTCGGCATCGACCTCAGCAAGACGACTACCCTGACGATACTGACCGCGATAGCGATTCCTAAGTTCATGATGATCGCTGGCATCTTCATGCACCTGTACGGAGATGACGACTCCGGGATCCTGACCATGACAGCGCTGTTCCCCGCCTTCTTCATCCTCGTCATGGTCCTGTTCATCGGCCTGACCCACCCCGAGGCTGCCACCGGGCTGCCCGACTGGTGCAGGCCGGGCAACTACGGCCTGTAGGGTTCATGAGTGATTGCGACTCCGAAACCATGCTGCAGACGTCGCATAGCCTGGTATTGCGCCGGATTTGAAATCCGGTGTCCTAGTGACTCGGGAGTTCAAATCTCTCCGTCTGCGCCACTTACCTCGTTGGGTATGGAATCTGCGCCCCGGACAGTAATCTGGTCGTCGTGGTACTGCATAGTAGCGGGGGTGGTTATGACCGCCTCGCCGTCCACGTTGAGGAACATCGGCGGGCCGGTCACGTCACCGAACTCGAAACGCATCGCGTCCTGCATAGTGACGCCCCACTTGCCGATGTGCTTGCCCTTCTCAAGCGGGCCCATGAGGCCAAGCATCCGAATCTTGGACAACCCCCACGCCATCACCAAGGAGCTGTATCCCTGCGTCGGCCTCGCACCCGGGGCGACCCTGTAGCCGCCGCCGAAGGTCTGGCACATGCTCATGCAGAACAGCCCGGAAAGATCGACGGGTGTCCGGTCGCCAAGGTCGATCTTGATTGTGCCGCTCTGCTTCTCCCACTTCAGTATGGCCTTGATGGCCAGAAACGTGTACTTGGCCTGTCCTCTAATCCACTTGAACTGACCTTCGTCCTTCATGCGGTTGACCACCGAGGTGACTCCGCCGTCGCATTCAAGGAAACTCCAGCGAACAAGGTTGCCCGGCGTTTCGGGCTCGCCGTTACACGAGCGGGGTATCGGGGCCGCCTTGGAGGGGTGATCGGGGGCAGGCGGGCCCTCGACACGAATCGCACCGACCCTGCGGTCGGTGCCGTTGACGAGGATGTCGACTGCGACCTGCATGTCCCTGAACTTGTTGCCCTTCGGGGTCGGGATGCCGTGGGCGCGGGCGTAGTCGTTGCCGCTGCCTATGGGCAGTATGCCGAGGACCTTGTCGGAGCCCCTGAGCCCCGAAGCAACCTCGTGGACGGTGCCATCGCCACCGATTGCCACCACTAGGTCGTGGTCGCCTTCGCAAAGGCCCTCGGCGATGTCCATAGCGTGCCCGGGCTCCTCGGTGTTGAACAGGTCGATTTTGAAGCCCGCCTCCCTGAGCGCCGGCTTGAACCTGTCCCACTGCTTGACTGACAGGCCGTCGCGGGCCTTGGGGTTGAGGATGCAAGCGATGCGGGACACGCTCGAGGCGGTACGTCCTCGGACTTGAATTATGCCGAAGCAAGCAATCATGAGGAGAGGGCGGGCTCAGGCGCACGATTGGCATGGACGACGGTGCTGGATTCATGCGACGGGCTCTCGAGCTCGCGGAGTCGGGGCGCCATCGAGTGATGCCGAACCCGATGGTCGGCTGCGTTCTCGTCAGGGACGGCGGTATCGTCGCTGAGGGGTGGCACGACCACGTCGGAGGGCTGCACGCCGAGCAGATGGCGATCGCCGACGCGGAGGCACGGGGCGTTGCCACCCAAGGAACGGTGGCCTACGTCACGCTGGAGCCCTGCAACCACTTCGGCCGGACGCCCCCCTGCACAGAGTCGCTGCTCTGGGCGGGCGTCGGCCGAGTCGTGATCGGGGTGATGGACCCAAACCCGACGGTCAGGGGGGGTGGGGCCGATGCCCTACAGCAGGAGGGAGTCGAGGTCGAGGTCGGGCTCCTGGAGACGGAGTGCGAGAGGCAGATGGGGGCCTTCATGCACTGGTGCAGGCACCGCAGGCCGCAAGTCACGCTCAAGGTGGCGACAGACTCGCGGGGTCGTATAGACGGCGACCTGTCCGAGCCAGCCGAGCGCTTCAGCTCGGCCGAGTCCATGGCCCTCGCGCACGAACTGCGAGCGGATTCAATGGCGATACTGGTCGGAGTCAACACGGTCGTCCGGGACGACCCCTCACTGACCGTGAGGGGACCAGACATCGGACCGAGGGAGCCTCCAATCAGAGTGGTGATAGACCCCAACGACCGCACACCTCCCGGCTGCAGGCTGCTGACTGACGGCAAGGCCCCGACGCTGCTGATTCAGTCCGCGGACTTCGGCTCGGGCGATTCGCACCACGTCGAGCGTGTCGTAATCCCGGAGCAGGAAATCCCGGTGGCGAGGATCCTCGACATGCTCGGAGACAGGGGCGTCCAGTCTCTGCTGGTCGAGGGCGGGGCGGACACATGGGACAGATTCCTCGATGCAGGGCTGGTGGACAGAGCCCGCCTGTGCGTCTCCCCGATCGAGCTTGGTGGGGCCGAGGGGGCCTTGTTCACCGGCCATTCGCTGTCCGACTCCGGGCTCTCGGTGGTCTCGAATGAGGCCGTGTCGGAAGACGAGGTGTCTTGGTGGGAGAGGGCTTCGGCTGAAATAGCAGTGTAAAAAGTAAATCGGCTTTTATTAGCTATAGTGTCATTCCGGCCTAGCGGTTAAATACGGAAGGCGAAGGGAACGGGGCCATGTACAGCGTACGCAAGACACGAACCCTAAGCATCTGCCTACTGATGGTCCTCTCGACCTTAGGCCCGCTCGCGGTCCCAGCAGCAGCAGACCATGAGGAAGAGGGCTGGCCTTATTTCGACCTCTTGATAGAGGACTACGATGGTACATGGGAGCTCCTTGAGCCCAACACGATGTTCGAAGTCGAGGCGGGGACGTATGACATGCAGATTGACTACTACAACCTCGACGTGGGCTCGAACTACACCCTGATGTGGAATACCTACGGCATCCACGAGGACGGTGGCGGAATGGAGGGCAACGTGTCCTCCGAGAACGTGACCGACACTTGGCAGATGGAGGTCAGCGAGTTCGACTGCTGGTATCAGGCCGTGGTCGAGATCATCAACACCACCGACGGGGTGTGGGAATACGTCGATCATCGAGATTACGACTTCCACGGCGAGTGCATGGAGTACGGGACCGTGACCCCGTCAGCCGAGATCAACGGCACCTGGGTCAGCGAGCCCGATGAGCTCGAGCCCGGAACCTACCAGATGAGCTGGGACGTAACCAACCTGACGACCGGCGGGGAGTACAAGCTCGACTACTGGTACTACCTGACAGGGAACACGTGGGACATGGACAGGAACATCACCGAGTACGCCTGGGACGCCACCGGCTCCGAGGAGAACATAGGGTGGAACGTCACCGTAACGGAGTTCGACTGCACCCTGCAGCCCGAGGCGTTGCTGTGGCAGAACACCACAACCGGATGGACCATCATCGACCAGTACTGGGTCGGCTCGTGGAGCGAGGTCATATCCCTGCCCTGCGAGAGCATGATGACTGCCTACATCTGGCTGGACGAGGAGGGCGACTGGGTCGAGCTCGCCAACAGGAACAGCGCCGATTACTGGTCGCACCATTTCCCCAATGACAACACCTGCGAGGAGTTCTGGGACTTGGATGGCGACGGAAACGAAGACCACTGGTGGGAATGCACCGACCCCGACACCGGGGATGTCGAGGAATTCGACGAGTGCTTCGAATACTACAACGAGCAGACGGACGAGGACATGTTGGAATGCTTCATCAATTACGAGTCAATGTACCTCGAGGAGGGCGTGTACAACGTGACCCTCGAGATAGTCGGCCTTTCCGTAGGCGAGGAATACTTCCTCTACGGTGAACTTTGGGATAGCGGAGTCTGGAGCCACGAGAGCAACAACTACGAATTGGAGTTCACCGCCCCGACCGAGGAAGTCTCCGACGTCGTCGTCCTCGTAATCAACGCGGAGACCTGCAGCACCGGGTTTGACCTCTGGCTCAACCACAATGAGACGGTCGATGGAATGGATTACTCAGAGCAACTAGAGAGCCTTTCAGTATATGTCGACGGTCCATGCGAGCTGCCGCCCTCACCCTTCACGCTGTACTACGACGGCATGGAGTACGAGCAGGTCGCCAACAACATGACCGGCTTCGACGGGTGCGACGAATGGGATGACGGATACTTCGAGTGCTGGATCGGCTATGACTGGGACGGCGACGGCGAGCCTGACGACTACGAATACTGGGTGAACGAAGAGTGCTCCAACCTGAGCACCGGCTGGGAGTGCGTCGAGTGGTACGAGAACCCCTTCATCAATGAGGGCAACCACTCGATGATGTGGAACGTCTCCGACCTCGAGGAGGACATCGAATACTTGGTGCAATGGGAGGTGCAGACCAGCCACCGCGATGGTAGTGATAATTACATGCACGAAGACTGGGACTACGAGGAATACACATTCAACGCGACCGGTAACACTCAGAGCCAAGACGTCTACGAGCTCATCGATTGGAGCCTCGAGACGGACAACTTCACCTGCCACGTGGGCATCAACATCTGGCTCTACACGAACGAGTCGGACGGCTCCGGGAACGAGCACTACACCCAAGCCGGTGCGGGCAACTTCAACTTCAACGGCCCGTGCGAGGCGCCCCCATCACCCTTCCATCTGTATTACGACGGCATGGAGTACGAGCGGGTCGCCCACAACATGACCGGCTTCGACGGGTGCGACGAGAACGATGACGAATACTTCGAGTGCTGGATCGGCTATGACTGGGACGGCGACGGCGAGCCTGACTACTACGATTACTGGGGCTTCGACGAGTGCTCCAACCTGAGCACCGGCTGGGAGTGCGTCGAGTGGTACGAGAACCCGTTCGTCAACGAGGGCAACCACAGCGGCTGGCTGGACGTCGAGGGCCTCGAGGCTGAAGGGAGCTACATGCTCGAGTGGTACGACCAGCGATGCACCCAGCAGCAAGGCTGCGAGGGGATGAGTGGGGACTGGGGAGGGCCGTTCAACGTGTCCGACCTGTGGGACTACGACTCCGCAGACGGCATCTGGACCCACGACGGCTATTACTTCAACACCAACAACTACACCTGCAGCTACAGCTCCGAGTTCTGGCTGTACGAGGTACAATGGGACGATCAGGGTAACTGGTGGCCCGGTGACCAGATTTTCGCCGAGTGGTTCGGGTTCAACGGCCCGTGCGAGGAGCCCCCATCACCCTTCCATCTGTATTACGACGGCATGGAGTACGAGCAGGTCGCCAACAACATGACCGGTTTCGACGGGTGCGACGAGGACGATGACGAATACTTCGAGTGCTGGATCGGCTATGACTGGGACGGCGACGGCGAGCCTGACGACTACGAATACTGGGGCTTCGAAGAGTGCTCCAACCTGAGCACCGGCTGGGAGTGCGTCGAGTGGTACGAGGACCCCTTCATCAACGAGGGCAACCACTCGATGACCCTCGAAATCGAGGACCTCGAGACGGGCCTGAACTACTCAGTGAGTATACAAATCAACATCAACACCCAGCAGGGAGGGGAGTACGAAGAGGGCTATGAGGACTTCACCGCATCCTCGGACACCTACTCCACATCGGGTCACATCGAGACGGACAACTTCACGTGCAACCTGAACATCCACGTCTCGCTCAATGAGAACGAGTCTGACGGTAGCGGCAACTGGTGGCACCACCAGATCGCCTATGATTGGTTCAACTTCAGGGGCCCGTGCGAGCAGCCACCCTCTCCATTCACCCTCTACTACGACGGCATCGAGTACGAGCAGATCATCCACTACAACGAGTACGACCAGTGCGAGGATGACACCGGCGGTTCTGGCATTGAGCAGTACCGGTGCTGGGACGACGACTGGGATGGCGACGGCGACGGCGAGCCCGACTACTGGGACTACCAATACAACTGCGAGGAGGACGCCAACGGCACCTGGTGGTGCGAGGGCTGGCACCAGAACCCGTACATCGATGCGGGCAACCACTCGATGACCCTCGAGGTCCTCGACCTCGAGGCGGGCACGAGCTACGCCGTGATGTACAACACCGACGTTTGCACGAGCATGATGGGCTGCGAATGGGATTCGTTCGAAGAACTGTTCAACGCGAGCTCGGACGTGGAGTCGCTCTCTTTCTTCCTCGAGACGGACAACTCCACCTGCAACGCCAACATCCACGCCACCCTCTACGAGGTCTCGTGGGACGAGGACGGCAACTGGTGGCACGACCGTCACCTGTTCGGCGAGAGCTTCGGGTTCGACGGCCCATGCGAGCAGCCACCATCTCCGATCCACCTGATCTACACCGACGAGAACGGGGATGAGGTCGAGTGGGAACCCGAGATGGAGACCCACGCATACGACGAGTGCGACGACTACGGCGACCACTTCGAGTGCTGGTACAACGACTCCGGGGACGAGATGATCTGGGAGGACGACTGTGAGCAGAACTCCAACGGCACCTGGCTCTGCGAGAGCCTCGGCGGCAGCCCGGACATCGCTGAGGGGGACCACAACATGATGTGGAACGTCACCGATCTCGAGGACGGCAAGAACTACTCCCTGATGTGGACCGTCTATTCCATGAGCATGATGGGATACGACATGGACGAGGGGCAGGAGAACTTCACAGCCTCCTCCGATGCCCACGACATCGACTGGAGCCTCCACGTGGACAACTCCACCTGCAACGTGATAATCAACGCACAGCTGGCTCAGCCCGTCGACTACGACGAAGACGGCATCGTCGACTGGTACGACTACGTCGCTTACACTGGCTTCAACTTCAACGGCCCGTGCGAGATGTCGTTACCCGTCGACATCGGCCTCGAGATTGAGGACGGCGGCGCCTGGTTCGACGTCGAGGGCGTGCCCCTCGAGGTGATATTCTGCGAGGACTGCGATTACGACGAGGGAGACGAGATGGGACTGATACTCCAGTACGTCGGCTACAACCTGACCGCCGCGGGGGAATACGACCTGAGATGGACCCTCAGCGGCCTCACCGTTGGCGAGAACTACACGTTCGAGTACGGCCCAGAAGGCCCGGGCGACTCCGACGGGGACGTCTACTGGGACATCTACTCCTACTGCGAGTGGGAGGGGACCGATGAGGGCGACGAGCGCTGGTGGTGCACCGACGACGGCGACGGCAGCGATGGATTCGACGATTGGTGGTTCTACTGCGAGTACGACGCCGAGGATGACCAGTGGTGGTGCACCGATGACTTCGGGCAGAACCCCGACTGGGAGTTCTCGGCCGACGGAACGGAGCACGAGGGCGCCGATGGCGCGCAAGGACAGGGCGACGAGTACGAGTGGACGGCCGCCTCCGAGACCGAGGAGATCTCGTGGGCCATCGGAATCGGCAACGACACCTGCGTCCTCATGATCCAGGGCCAAGCCTACTCCAGTAACGAGTGGGGCGACGAGATGTTTGCAGGTATGTTCATCGGCGTCATTACGGGCCCGGCGTTCGCCCACGACGACAACGGCAACGGCATGCCCGACTGCATGGAGATGGGTCCCGGACCAGGACCAGGGCCAGATGGGCCGCATATGGGCAGCGAGATGGGACACCTCGCTCTGGGATTGGACGACGGGATGGGCGACTTCATGGAGCCATTCCCCTACCAGCACCTCGACGTCGGCACGTACGACATGGCCTTCGCGGCTATGGGCCTCGAGGAGGACGAGGGCTACGTCCTGAGCCTCCGCGTGGGTATGGACGGTGAGCTAATCGAGGAAGTCGTCAACATCTCGACCGACAATGATGGCTGGACCCAGCACAACTTCAGCATCACCCTGACCGACTGGGACTGCTTCATCATCGTGGAGGGTTACCTCGAGACTGAGGAGTCGGACTATGTTGACTCCTTCTTGATGATTCTCGAGGGCCCGTGCATGGGCGGGAGCCTCGAGGGGCTAATCTCCGCCGAGGCCATCGACGAAAACGGCATGAGCCACGCGCTGACCAACGACGAGGGATACAGGGAGTTCCTGGACCACGGTGCCTACGAGGTGGTCGTGGAGATTTCCGGGCTGACAGTCGGCACCGACTACACGGTCGGGCACGCATACCTCGAAGGAGTCTGGGGGGTCGCCGACGTAATCGCCCAATTGTGGGATACCGAGGGGCCCGAGGGCGAGTGGAACTTCACTGCGAGCAGCTCAAACGAGAGCTTCAGCCTATGGATAGAGATCCACGACTACACCTGCGGAGCCTTCCTGCTCTTAGAAATCTTCGAGCCTCAGGAGGACACCGGGAGCGGGGAGAGTCATGACCTCGCATACGCGTTCATCGGCACCCCGTGCGGAGACGGAGAAGGCGGCTGGGACCCGATGATGTTCGCCACCGGCATCGGGTACAACACGGCGTTCTACGGAATCAGCGATGACAGTGACGGCACCGCGATGGTCTACGTCGAGCGGGTGGTGACCCTGGACGACGAGTTCCGGATGAAGGTCGACGCCGACTTCGGGAACGGGGACGGCTACCTGAACCAGACCGAGGCCGACGAGTTCGCTGGGATGCTGGCCCAGGGCATGGCCGAGAGCGACGATCCGCCCGATGCACCAGACGACCTGCTGCTGAACGGCGTGGCCCCCTCCTACAACTTGACGGTGGGACTGTTCTTCGTCGACCTCGCGAACGACTCGATGGGAAGCCCGCAGATGGGCCTCGGTTGGACGATCTACTACGACACCGGCGCCGATGCGGCCGGCAACTACGCGCTCTCGTACGCTGGCGAAGATGATGACGATGGCGACGAAGACGACGAGGGAGGGGACGACCTGTTCCCGTTCGAGACGACCCTATGCGCCTACACCCAAGCTGACGGGTACCACCTAGTGTACGCCGAGATCAACGGCACGGAGGTCTCGGAGATCACTGGCGCGGAGCTGTACCTGTCACACTGCTGGACCTTGGCTCCGTGGGAGGAGGTACTCCCGTTCACCGTGACCTGGGGGCAGATCGACTCAGACGGCGACGGAGTGGGCGACCTCGACGACCGGTTCCCAGACGACCCGAACGAGTGGGACGACTCCGACTACGACGGCGTCGGGGACAACGCGGACGACTTCCCTGACGATGCCTCCGAGCAGAACGACGCGGACGGAGACGGCGTTGGGGACAACTCCGACGACTTCCCGTGGGACCCAAGTGAGTCAGCTGACACGGACGGCGACGGATACGGGGACAACGGCGATGCCTTCCCCAACGACGACACCGAATGGGTCGACACCGACGCTGATGGCACTGGCGACAACGCCGACACCGACGCTGATGGCGACGGAATCGACGACGATGCCGAGGACAGCGACGGAGACGGCGTCTACGACGACCAGGACGCGTTCCCGTTCGATGCCAACGAGACTGCTGACTCCGACGGCGACGGCGTGGGCGACAATGGCGATGCCTTCCCGGACGACGCCAACGAGACGACGGATACAGACGGCGACGGCATCGGCGACAATTCCGACGACGACGCGGACGGCGATGGGCAGCCCAACGACGTTGACGACTTCCCGCTTAACAGTGGGGAGTCGGCCGACGCGGACGGCGATGGAGTGGGGGACAACGAGGACATGTTCCCGAACGATTCCAGTGAGTACATCGACTCGGACGGCGACGGAACCGGCGACAACGCCGACCCCGACGACGACAACGACGGCACCCCTGACGCTTCGGACGACTTCCCGCTCGACGGCACGGAGAGCGCGGACACGGACGGGGACGGCGTGGGCGACAATGCCGACGTGTTCCCGAACGACCCGTACGAACGCCATGACTCCGACGGAGACGGAGTAGGCGACAATACGGACTCCTTCCCGAGCAATCCTTCGGAGTGGTCCGACGCGGACAACGACGGGACCGGCGATAACACCGATAGCTTCCCGAACGACCCTAACGAGATCGTGGACTCGGACGGGGACGGCGTGGGCAACAATGCCGATGCGTTCCCATTCGACAACACCGAGACCGCTGACTCTGACGGCGATGGCGTAGGCGACAATGCCCAAGCAGCCAACGAAGGACAGGAGCCGGAAGTCATCGAACCGGAGCCTGATGACGGTGGGCTGTTGCCCGGCTTCTCTGCTACAATGAGCCTCGTCTCGATGCTCGGCGCTGCGATCCTAATCGCTGGACGACGCAAGGACTGAGTGGTCCTCACCCCGTGTGAGGGCCCTCAGTGCCCCGCGGAGCCGCATTGGAGTGGTCACATGACTGTGAATAGTGGTTTTACCCTCTCTAGGACAGGAACCGATTTGCGCAACAGGACCGTCTTGGCTGCCATGACCAACAAGCAGTCCGAACAAGACGGTACCCTCTCCAAGGCCGAAATAAAATGGCTACTCAGGCGCGCCGAAGGTGGATTCGCAATCGTGACCACCGCAGCCAGCCACGTCCACCCAAGTGGTAAGTCATGGGAGGGCGAGATGGGGGTGTGGGGTGACCACCAGATACCGAGGCTCGCCGAGCTGGCTGACGGGATAAGGGAGCGTGGAGCGGTCAGCCTAGCACAAGTCTTCCACGGGGGACTTAGAGCGCCCAGGTCACTGACTGGGCAGCAGCCAGTGTCAGCTAGCGAGAATCGGGAGGACGGGGTCGAGGAGATATCCAGAGAGCTCTCAAGCTCCGAGATTACTGACCTCGTCGACGCCTTCGCCGAAGCGGCAGAGCGCTGCGAGAAGGCCGGTTTCGACGGCGTTGAGGTCCACGGGGCGCACGGCTACCTAATCTGCCAGTTCCTCGGCGAGAAAACCAATAGAAGGAACGACAGGTGGGGCGGGAACCTCATTGGGAGGTCACTGTTCCTGAGGGAGATAGTCAGGGCGATACGTAGCAGAACTTCGGAGGCGTTCATTGTATCAGTGAGACTCTCGCCGCAGATTGACAATATCGGAGTCTCCCTGAGGGACAGTATCGAGCTGGCTAGGATGCTGGCCGACTGGGACGTGGACATCATCCACATCTCCTGCTGGGACGCCTTCGTAGGGGCTGAGAACGAGCCCGAAGACCCGAGAACCATTACCCGCAGATTCCGGGAGGCCATCCCGCCATCATTCCCGCTGCTCTCCACCGGCTCGGTTTGGACTGAGGAGGATGCTGAGTTTGTACTGGGCGAGGGAGCTGACTTGATCGGAGTGGCCAGAGTAGCGATAGCCCATCCGAACTGGGCCAGCAGGCTCGGGGACGGCGGCTACGAGCCGAATCGACCGCCATTCACCCCGGAGCACCTGCTGGACGCCGACCTCAGCCCGGTGTTCGTTGACTACATGAGGAAGTGGAGAGGTTACGTCACGGATGGCAGAGAGTAGCATGCGCCGGGCTGGTTGATGGCGGACCGTGCAGGATTCGAACCCACGTCTCCGGCTCCGAAAGCCGGAAGGATATCCAGACTACCCTAACGGTCCACGCTCCCCATCAGCCTAGCCAACCCGTCTTCAATCCGCCGGATGACAGACCACTACCAGTCGCGATAGGCTCCTGTGGACCCTGACTGGCGCACTGAGGGAAATTTCCCAACCGGAATCAAGTATTTCTCCCTTCAGAGACCCCCACATCATGCCCAGGACCTTGAGGTTCTCGGACAGTGGCCCATCGAGTGCTTCGGGGCTGGTTGGGAGCATGGTACAAATCGTTCCGTCGGGGCTCATCAGCCTAGCGGACCTGAGGGCGCCTAGCAGGACCTCGAGACCGTCATCCGAGGCCCATGCGTTCCTCCCATAGGGTGGGTCGAAGACGAATGAGCAGCCGGGCCTGTGGCCCCACGTCTCGTGTATACGGTCAGCCGGGCACTCCTCAACCCGGTATTCCCCCCTCCCACCGGCACACTGCAGGTTAGTCAGGGTGCCTGCGACCATCTCGGGGTCGAGGTCACTGGCAAGGACCTCTATACCGAGCATAGACGCCTCGATGGCTATCCCGCCCGTGCCGCAGAAGGGGTCTACCACGGTAGAGGGTGCCCCCCCGGAGTGCGAAAGCGAGACCATGAGGCGAGCGAGCCTAGGATCAAGAGTTACAGGCTTGAAGAACGGCCGGTCGGT
>Ga0257111_1000818_pt1 | contig 12854 bp, 12 predicted proteins | sample LP_taG_6_FD_191567 | JGI IMG/M metagenome (GOLD analysis project Ga0257111, IMG submission 191567) | Marine microbial communities from Northeast Subartic Pacific Ocean, Canada - LP_J_2015_P26_500m | ecosystem: Environmental > Aquatic > Marine > Oceanic | place: Canada: Northeast Subartic Pacific... | reverse complement strand
AAGCCACCAACGGGTGACACGGATGTACCGACCCCTCCGGTCGGCCTCTAATTGACCCTACAGCACTATCTGATGGTCCGTCAGATCCAACCCAAGGTCCATACACGGCAATCCGAGAACGATTTACCGTCCTGCCCCAGCGACCACCACAGCCCGGTCGGATCAGCGAGTCGGACGGCTAGCGTTCCTGCCCATGCCCCGGATGGAGATCGAGCTAACCAGCACACGAGAAGACGGCAACTGGACCTGGCGTGCCGCCGGCGCCCGCCAGCCCAAGGGTTCGGTCGAAGGCTCACTCGTACCCACTGGGGCCGCCGTGGGCGATGTGCTGCGAGTCGAAGTCGAACAGTTCATGGACGGCATCGAGGTCACCTCGGTACTGGCCGGCAAGGACGTGCGAGAGGCCCCGGCACTTCTCGAGATGCTCGGATCCGGCGGCGACGAACCCCTGGTTACGACCCGCTTAGCCGGCAAGCGAAACCGTCGCCGGGATGATGACAGCCCACGAGGCGGTCGGGACCGTCGCGGCGGACGCGAAGGCGGCCGCGGTGATCGACGCGAAGGTGAGCGACGTGGCCCCCAAGGGGACGGCGACAAACGCTCAAAGGCCGGTGGTCCCCGGGGTGACCGGAAAGACGGCGGAGACCGCCGATCCCGTCCCCGGCGTGATAGCCGGGACGGCGACCGTCAACCCCGTAAGCGGGAGACTGACGATACGAACCAGAAGCCCCGGGCGAAGCGGCTTCGGCCCCGCCGGACCCACCGCAAGGCGGCCCTGGTCGCCCTTCCCGAGGATCAGAAGTTGTTGGCCCAGATCCTGTTGCGCGACGGCGTCCCCGGTGTACGTTCGGCCATCGAAGCCCAGAACAAGGCCTCCGAGGCAGGGGGCGAACCGCCGATCCCGGCCGCACTGCTCCTGAAGTTGGCAGAACGGATCCACCCGTCGCTCCGGATCGCCGACTGGCAGGACCGGGCCGAGGCCGCACTGGCCGGTATCGACGACGTTGACCTTCGCGACCTGCGATCCGTCGTGGTGGCCGCCGAACAGTCCGCCAAGGGCGAGGACAACAAGGCCCTCGCCGAACAGATCCGCACCGGCCTGGCGGTACGGGTGGACCGTGAACACCAGATCTGGCTGTCTGAGGTCACCTCGGCGCTCGACGACGACCGGGTGGTGCGGGCGCTTCGACTCAGCTCGCGCCCACCCAAGGCCGGAGCTCCGTTGTCCGCTCCCCTCCTCGACCGCCTGGCGACCATGGCGGCCGCCGGCCTCACGGCCGACACCAGCCAGGACCGATGGGCCACCGTGCTGGACGCCATCTCGCTTTCACCGGTTCACCTCCGGGTCGTTCCCGAGGGTCTGCCCGCCGAACCGAACGAGCAGTTGCTCGCCGCGGTCAAGCGATTCTCGATGAACGTGCCCGACATCGCCAAGGCGTTCGGTATCGAACCCACGCCGCCGCCCCGTGCCCGCCGGGGGCGCACTCGTTCCTGATCAAGGCCTCTCACTAGGGTCGGCGACATGACCGTCCACTTCGAAATTCGCGACCACGTGGCGATTATCACCCTGGATCGACCCGAAGCCCGTAACGCTGTCAACCACCAGTTGGCAGTCGACCTCGAGTCGGCCATCGACCAGATGGAAGCGGACGACTCCCTCTGGGTCTCCGTCATCGCCGGTGCCGGACCCGCCTTCTGCGCCGGAGCCGACCTCAAGGCGGTGGCCTCCGGGAACGCGGACCTTGCCACCGCTCGTGGCGGATTCGCCGGCATCGTCCGTCGAGAGCGGACCAAGCCGATGATCGCTGCAGTCGAGGGTCCGGCCCTGGCCGGAGGTTTTGAGATCGTCCTGTCGTGTGACCTGGTGGTGGCCGGATCTGATGCCCGGTTCGGTATTCCCGAGGTCAAGCGCTCGCTCATCGCCAACGCCGGCGGGCTGATTCGCCTGCCGCGGGTCGTCCCGCGCAACCTGGCTATGGAGATGGCGCTGACCGGCGACCCGATCAGCGCCGAGACAGCCCACCACCATGGTGTGGTCAACCGCCTCGTCGAAGCAGGCGGAGCACTGGACAGTGCCATCGCACTGGCCGCCGAGATCGGCGCTAACGCCCCACTGGCCGTCCGGGCGTCACGTCAGGTGATCATCGAAGGTGCCCTCCTGGACGACGACGCGGCCTTCGCCCTGAGCGCCGAGGCGGCCCGAGACGTGTTTCGCTCAGAGGACTTCCAAGAGGGTCCCCGGGCTTTCATCGAAAAGCGCGCCCCCAACTGGCTGGGTCGCTGAAACGGGGCCACCAGTAACACCGTTGGTCAGGTGAACAGGACCCCGTCGGGGACCACTTTGTAGTCGACGAGGAAGGCCGCCAGACCGTCGACCAGGTCAGTTCGCCCCAGTTCATCGAAGAACGTCCAAGCCGCTTCATCGGCATCGGATCCGGCGGTCGGGGAAACATCATCGAGGATGTCCACCCGGAAGTTGACTATTACGAGGTGATGGTCAACGCCCATCCGCTCCACCCAGCCCAGCATCGGACCGCAGAGACCCTCCACGCCGGCCTCTTCACGGAGTTCACGCACGACGGCCGCAACCAGGGCTTCGCCAGCTTCGACCCGCCCTCCGGGGAGTGACCAGCGGCCACGCCCCGGGTCGGTACCCCGTCGGATCAGAAGCAGCCTGTCCTCGTCGACCACCACAGCACCCACACAGAGTTCCGGCCGGCCAACCGTTGAACGGCCAGTCGGTGAGGAAGGCTTCACCGACCGTCCAACCACCGATGGACGAGGATGGCCCGTGCCACCATGCGCTGGGACTCGAAGAAGTTCTTGGTGGCACGGTCACCCGGCAGGGCCATGGACTGGATGGCGACCGCTCCCCGCTCCACGGCGTCAGCCTTCAGGGCCTCGATGAGAGCCTCGCCGACGCCCACTGATCGAGCCCCTGGGTCCACGAACAGCTCGTCGACCGTCGCGTGGAGGCTTCCGTCGGAAACGGAGGCCACGGTCATCAGGCCGTAACCGACCGGAGTTCCGTCGATGCATCCCAAGAGAACGGTGGTGTCGGGATCCTCGACCGCCGCCATGACCCGGGCGCCGGGATCGACCCGATGGGGATCCAGTCGTTGAACGACGTCGCCGCCCTTCTTGTCAGGCAACTCGGTCCGGGCTCCTACGACCAGCCATCCCAGAACTTCAGCATCAGCCAGTACCGCCAGGCGAACGGATTCCTCCATCAGACCGACACGTCCATCAGGATCGCTCTTCCATCAGACGACTCTTCCACCAGGTAGGCCCCTCACCGGAGCGCGATCTTCAGGAGACCAGGCATCAGGAGATGGGAGGTCAGGAGATCGGTCCTCCGCAGTGCCCGCACTCCCCCGATGAGGCAACCGCAGAAGCCTGGACCAGCAGGAAGCAGTGAGGGCAGTGGAGTTCGTCGTCCTGACGTTCGACAAGGCCGCCGGGAGAGGGCTTGGTCGCCGTCGCTTTGGCCGCAGCCTCCTCCTCGTCCTCGTCGTCGTCGTCGTCAGCGGCGGCGGCGATCCGATCGCGCAGGATGGCATCCAGATCGTCCTCGACTTCATCGTCGTCCTCGTCCTCCTCTTCGGAGGGGGCGTCACCAGCTGGACGGGCGCCTTCTTCGTCCTCGTCGTCGGACTCATCAGATTCATCGGCACCAGCCGAGTCATCTCCTCCACTGGACTCATCATCGTCTAACTCGTCGCCGAGGTCGCCGGCATCCAACTCCACGTCACCCTTAGACGCGTCGTCCAACTCGTCGCTGGAGGGTTCGTCGGTTTCGGTATCACTCATCAGGGCCTCGAAAAGGTGTCTTATGTGCTAGCGGCGGGAGCATAGACAGGTTCTCGGCCCGTGCGACCCATCTGGGGCATCGGACCGGTTCGACGCATCGTCAGCGCCCGGCGTAGTGACCATCGGGTCCGGATCGACATCAGGCCCGTGAGTCTCTCGCCACCCGCTTCTCCTCGGCCCGACGCTCAGCGTCCAGGCGCTCCAGCTCGGGTTCTGACGAGTGGTCGACAAAGGCCATCATCTCAGCGATGGCGTGATGGCCGGCCACGTCACCGATGAGGCGGTGCATCTGCTGGGCCACCTCACGGTACGACGGGTGCCCCTGCGGGGTGGATCGCAACTCGAGGACGTGCATGGCCTCCCGCGCGTTCATGTGCATCATGTACCGCACCCGGTAGGCGAGCGACACGGCATACGAAGCCTGCTCGGGAAATGGCTCTAGGAGCGCATCGTGGAGATCACGTGACCGTTCCATGGCGGCATCGAAGCGGCCACCAACGCCGGCTTCGTCGACTTCCGGTGGCCGCACGTAGCCGTGGTCCGGGCTGAGCCGCTGCCAGTCGATGGTCATCATCCGGTGGCGCTGCATGTCCCGGAAGGCGCCGTAGTCCGACAACACGTCGAATCGGTACGAAGGCCGCTCCAACGCACGTCCCGGGCGGTGACGTCGATGGGCCCGATCGCCAACCATGGCCCGGAGGACGGACAGACGCTCATCGACGGTCATCGACCGGACCCGGGCCTCCACTTCGCGGTCGGAGCGGTTGGTAGCCGGGTACAACGCCGCGGCCACCAATTTGACCTCCGCATCGGGATCGAAGTCGGTTAGGTCGACGGTGGGCGAGCCGCCTGCCGGCTCCTCGGGCGGGAAGTACCCCTCCGCAAGGTCCTCCAAGCGTTCCCGGATGTCCGCCGAGTAGGCGCCGATCTCGTCACCCCGGTCGGGCAGGTCAACCCGTTTCAAGAACGAGGGGATGACCTTCCGGAGCTCGGCCAGCATCAACGCCGAATACTCTCGAGCCTCGGGCAACGGATGGGCCCGCATCCTGACCAGCAACGACTCGTAGGCCTGCCCCGTGCCGTAGATGCCCACGTTGGACAACGAGGCGGCCGGCAGCACGCCACGGACGGCGTCAAAGGCCTTGGCGGCCACCGCCTGCCGGTAGATGAAATCCGAGTCCGACGGCGCCTTGGCAATTCGGTGACGGAAATGCTCGTTCATGTCCCGGACGAGGTCGGCGTAGACGTCAAACAGACGGTCCATGTCGGAGATGTAGCGGGCCCCCAACGCCGAAGCCAGGATCTCGGGATCCCGGTGGTACCGGTACCGCCCGCCCAGGCGGGAGTCGTAGGCGACGTACCGGGTGGACTGCTCGAGGTACGCCATCAGGCGTCCCCATTCCAGGATCTTGGTCAGCACGTTGGAGGCCTGCTCGCAGGCCAGGTGCACGCCCCCAAGCTGAGCCACGCTGTCATCTCCGTACTCGAAGAAGACCTTGTCGTAGAGCTCCTCGGCGCGGCGCAGGCCGACGGTGGCATCGATACTCTCGTCGCCTGACACGTCGAGCTCGCCGACGAACTCCTCGAGGAAGAGCCGCCGGAGGCTCTTGTCGGACCTCGAGTAGCGGGCGAACAACGCCCCCTTGACCACCTCGGGAAGATTGACCAAAGCGAAGACTGGCTGGTCCAGATTCGTGAAGTAACGCCGGAGGACGTCAGCCTCCTCTGCGCTGAATTCCTCGGAGGCGTACGTGGTCACGAGCGCCGAACCTATGCCGTTACAGGCCCCGCGGCGCGGACGCCCCGACAGCCCTCGCTCAGCCGTGGACGGCGGCGAACTCCGCCCGTGCCGCGTCGAGCACCGACGGGTCAGCCCAGCAGTCGACCACCGTCAGCGCCATAGCCTTGGCGCCGTCCACGATGGCCTGATCGGCCTCAGCCCCTGCCGCGTACCGCGCGAAGTCCTCGGTGTGGATGGCCGTCCCAAATGGCGCCACCTTGATCATCGGATGGATTCCCGGCACCAGGTAACTCACGTTGCCCATGTCGGTACTGCCCACCACCTGGTGGGCGATGGCCGGCTCGACGTCGCGTCCGAAGGCCGCGGCGTTGGCTATGTAGCGATCGAGCAGGGCCCGGTTGTCGACCACCTCGTTGTATCCCGGTTGGATCCAGTCGATCTGGATGCCACAACCTGCGGCGGTCGCACCGGCCTCCAGACAAGCCACCAACCGGGTCTTGAGCGCCTCCACTCCGGCCAAGGACGGCGAGCGGGCGTACCAGGAGGCCTCAGTCCGACGGGGCACGATGTTCGCCTTGTCGCCCGACTCGATAAAGATCCCGTGGAGACGCTCATCGGGTGCGATGTGCTGGCGCAGGGCCGCCACGTTGCCGTAACCCAGCACCATGGCATCCAGTGCGTTCAAGCCCTTCTCGGGAGCCGCCGCGGCATGTGCGGCCCGCCCCTCGTAGACGACACGGGCCTGCTGGATGGCCAGGCTGGTGATGTTCTCCAGGTCGGCATCCGCCGGGTGGACCATCATCGCTGCGTCTACGCCGTCGAATGCACCCCGGTTGGCCATAATGACCTTGCCGCCACCCCCCTCTTCGGCGGGTGTCCCCAGGATGCGGACCCGACCGCCCAGTTCTGCGGCAACCGCCGCGGCCGCCAGACCGGCGCCCAGGCCAGCCGTGGCGATGACGTTGTGACCACATGCATGGCCGATCCCCGGTAGAGCGTCGTACTCGCAGAGCACAGCGACCACCGGCCCCTCGGTGCCTGCATCCGCCTCGAAAGCCGTCTCCAGGCCATAGGCACCCCGGACCACCGGCAGACCCTCCTCGGCCAACACGCTCGTCAACAGGTCGTGGGCGACGTGCTCCTCGAAGTTGAGCTCCGGCTCGGCATGAATGGCATGTGAGGTGGCCACCAGCCTTTCGGCTAACTCATCGACCCGGTCACAGACCCGCTTACGGGCTTCAGCCACAAGATCATCTGGGAGGGGGTGACGGTTGGCAGTGTCCATCTACTGAGCGTACCCACCAGCCCGATCACCGTTTCCGATCGGGGGATCGCCTGGTGGAGGCGCCTCAGATTGCCAGGCGGAGAACCCCGGGCCGCACCCGGATCGACAGGTCGCTAACCCGCCCGGCGGGCCGACCGTCGATCCGGACGACCACCGGGCGATCGAAGGTGGCCTGGATCGCCTCGGTGCGCTCCTGACGGATCGCGGGGTGGGGCACGTGCACACCCCGACCCAAACGGCGCCAGGCCGCCGGGACCTCACCGAGCGGCACCGAGGCGTCCAGGACATCGAGCAGCCCGTCGCCGGGATGGGCCCTGGGCGCCACGTTCCATCCTCCACGGTGGGCGGCGTTGGCAGCCACCCACCAACGGCCCGGATGACGGGTCGGGCGGACCACCAGGTGGGCCACGAAGCGGTGGAGGCGTCCATCCAGGAGCGCCTCTGCCACGTCGACGTCCACCAGGGTGGCTTCGCCGCCCGGTCGTGCCCGGCCCCGCCCCCCCAGGGTTCGGCAAAGGTCGCCGCCCGTCAACGCCACCATCGGGCCGGGCAGTGGGCCTGCGTCGGGTCCCTCCCGGAGGATGCCCGGCAGTAGATCGGCGAGCTCTCCATCGGACGAGGCGGTGAGGGCATCGTCGGGGACCGGGCCGACCACTCCCCAGTCCTCTCCACGCACCACTCCCATCAGTCGGGCGGTTCCGGATCCCCGTCGGAATCCACCCTGCCCGAGGACATGGCGATCACCCCACGGTCGATGCCTTCCTGGGCCTCGAGTGCCGCTGCGGCCACCTCGGGGCCTGCGGTCGCCGCTACCTGTCGGAGGAGATCAGCCACCAGCCGCACGTTCCGAACGAACTCGCCGGCCGGGAGGTCGTCATCCAGCACGTCACCCAACTCCGCTCCCCCCGCCCATGCATGGATGCAGTGGGCGAATCCCGGATCGGGCGGATCAGCCGGCTTCAGTCCGGCCTCCACCTCGGCGGCGGCCACGACCTCGGCCAGCTCGATGAGTCGCTCAAAGCAGTCGGGAAACGGGCCGGCCAGCCGAACCGTCGAAGGGTCACCCGGCCCACGCTTTCTGTAGGTGAGACACGAGACGACCGCCGCGGTCATCGAGGGGCTGAGGCCCCGGAGGATTCCCGCGTCGAGAACCTCAGCCACCAGTAGGTCGGCCTCGTTGTGGATCTGGGTGAGTGGCAAGCCGCGCCTGGTCAACGACCATCCATCAACCATTCCTCGTGCCGACAGCACGTCGAAGGCAGCATCGAATCGTGCGGTCAGGTCGCCCTCGACGTCGGCCGGTCGATCCGCTTCACGAGCAAGGTCCCGTTCGAGCCTGGCCAGCCGTTTCCGATCGCCGGCCCGGTCCGGGACCTCGTCCAATGGCACACCACGAGTCACCCGATCCGCCGGGTCCACGACGAAATCGGCCAGCCGTCCTACCGCCTCGCGTCGAAACCCACGATCATCGGGCACGAAGGGTGCAGGGAGGTCCATCTGGCCCACCAGTTCCGGATCGCCGACCAGATCGTCACCATCGGTGTTGCCGTCCGACAGGATGCTCACCCGGCCCTCCTGGCTGAGGGTGCGGACCCGGATGCGTCCACCACCCCGGTTGGCCACCGACAGGACCACATGGGCCAGCCCATCGTCGGGCACGACGACGTCGCCGGGGCGGAGCACGACGGCCGAGACCAGCTTGCCCCCTGTCCTCATAACCGGTTGCCGCACCTCGTTGTCCAGACGGCCACGGATGAGAGCGGCCTCCTCGTGCTTCTCCGAGTTGCGACGCAGCCTCGTGGCCGTTAGGCGGTCCACCTGAAACTGGGCGAACGATCGCGCCAGCAGGTCCACGGCCTCGGCCCGTGTCCGGCCCTCGACCATGTTGGCCACCATGTTGTAGGTCGGACGGAACGCCGACCGAAGGACGAAGTCCCGGCTGCCGGCCAACCCTGCTACCCGGTCGAAGGGCACAAAGGGTGACCAGCAGACCAGCGCATGACCTTCGACGTCGAGGCCACGACGTCCGGCTCGCCCGGTCAACTGTGTGAACTGCCCGGGCGTCAGAACCTCGTGGGTCTCGCCGGTGAACTTAGTGAGACGGTCGATGACCACCGAACGCGCCGGCAAATTCACCCCAAGGGCCAGCGTCTCGGTGGCGTAGACAAGCTTCACGAGGCCGGCGATGAAGAGTTCCTCGGTGACCTCCTTGAAGAGGGGTACAAGGCCGGCGTGATGAGATGCGATTCCACGGCGCAACGCATCGGCCCAATGGTCGACGCGCAGTGCCGACCGGTCGGCTTCTCCGACCGATTCCAGGCGCTCCGCGATGTGGGCATCGACAGCCGCCGCCTCGCGATCGTCATTGAGCACCAGACCGTCGCGAACCACGGTGTCTCGGGCCTCGTCGCAACCGGCTCGACTGAAGATGAAGTGGATGGCTGGGAGAAGGTCGGCGCCCGCCAACTCGGACACCACCTCGTTGCGCCGAGGCGGAACCCAGGGTCCACCCCTCCCCCGGCCACGGTGCCGGCCGCCGGACTGCCCCCCGGAGGGGCGGCCGTCCTGATCGAAGCGACGGCCGGACGGGTTGGGCTTGCCACCATTGGCCAGTAGGGCCGTCCGGTGGACCTTCCGACTGGAGCCCTGGCGACCACGCTCAGCCACCAGGTAGTGGGCCCGGAGACGGACCGGACGCCGAGTCTCGACGATCACGTCGGTCGGCCCCCGCACCGACGTCACCCAGTCACCCAGTTCGGCGGCATTAGAGACGGTGGCCGACAGGGCCACGATGCCCACGTTCGGTGCCAGATGCAGGAGGACCTCCTCCCAGACCGCCCCCCGGTACGGGTCCTCCAGAAAGTGCACCTCGTCGAGCACCACCCAGGCCAGGTCGTCCACGGCGTTGCTGCCGGCGTAGAGCATGTTACGAAGGACCTCGGTGGTCATCACGACCACCGATGCGTCGGGCGCCACCACCTGGTCACCGGTCATTAGACCGACCCGGTCCCGACCGAACATCTCACCCAGGTCGCGAAACTTCTGGTTGGACAGGGCCTTGATGGGTGTCGTGTAGAACGCCCGTCGGCCGGCGGTCAGCGCCACCTCGACGGCGTGCTCGGCCACCACCGTCTTGCCGCTCGACGTCGGAGCCGCCACCAGGACCGAACGCCCGGCATCGACGGCGGCTATCGCCTCCTCTTGGAAGCGATCCAGTGTGAATCCACGCTCGATGGTCATCCCGTCCTCCGACGATTTCGTAGTACGCCGATCAGGATGGCCACCTCGTAGAAGAGCACCATCGGTACCGACAGGACAATGAGGGTGAACGGATCGCCGCTGGGGGTCAGGATGGCCACCAGGGCCACGATCCCGACCACGGCGTAGCGACGGGCCTGTCGCAGCGCTGCCGGGGTCAGGATGCCGGCGAACTGCAGGAACACCAGCACCAGGGGGAACTCAAACCCGATCCCGAAGGCCAGGGTCATCTTCACCACGAAACTCAGGTACTTGGCCGGCGAGAAGACACTGACCAGGTCGGGGCCGCCAATCCCCACGAGGAAGTCCAGCGCCCGGGGGATGCTCCAGTAGGCCAACCAACAGCCTCCGACGAAGAGGAGCAGCCCACTGGCCACGAACGGAATGGCCCACCGACGTTCTCGTGTATGGAGACCGGGCACGATGAACCGCCACGACTGCCAGAGGAGCACCGGCATGGCAAGACCCACGCCGCCGTACCCGGCCACCATCATCCGTACGGCGAATGGCTCGAGGGGATCGGTCACCAACAACTCGCATCCATTGCCGAAGACGGTCTGGTCGGCCAGGCCATCACGGAGACGGCAGTAGGGCTCCAACAAGAGGCCCAGAATCTGCGGGTACAACACCCAGCAGACGACCGTTCCGACCAGTACCGCGGCCACCGACCGCAGGAGTCGGTTGCGGAGCTCCTCGAGGTGAGCAACCAGGGGCATTCGACCGTCGACGTCAGCCATCGGTCAGCGGCTCCACGTCATCAACGGACCCGTCATCTAGAAGCCCGTCCTCTGCGGACCGTCCTCCGGTTGCACGGAGCCCGCGCTCGCGGGCCAGGGCCTCGATGGACGGATCCTCCACGAGGTCGCGGAGCTCCTCCTGGAACCCACCAGCCATCCGCCGAAGCTGACCGATGACCCGGCCGACCTGTTGGACCACCACGCCCAGCCGGGAAGGCCCGAGCACCAGCAGGCCGAGGATCAGGATGACGAGGAGTTCGCCGCTCCCGAGATTGCCCATGGGGACCGAGCCTAGGCGTCGCCCGCGGAGGCGCCGATGCCCGCCATGATGGCCCGGTGCACGCCGCCCAGCCCATCCTCTTCGCCCATCGCGGCGGTAGGGCTCACGCCCCGGAGAACACCCTGGATGCCTTTCGACTGGCCGTCCGTCTCGGAGCGACCGGTCTGGAGAGCGATGTGTGGTGCACGCTCGACGGGATCCCGGTGCTCCACCACGACGGCCGGGTGGGCCGGCGTCCACGGCGGCGAGGGATCTCGTTGTTCGACGCCGCTGAGCTGCCTGACGACCTCCCGACCCTCGCCGACCTCCTGGCCGAGGTTGATCCAGACCTACCCGTCTCGTTGGACGTCAAGGACCCGGTGGCGGCCGCCCCCACAATTCGCGTGACGGCCGAGTTCGGAGGGACTGCCCGCCTGTGGCTCTGCCACCCCGACCATGCCCTGCTGGCCACCTGGCGGGACCTCGACCCGCGGGTACGGCTCGTGCATTCCACCAGCGTCGAACGGATCGACACCTCTCTCGAACGTCATGCGGTCGACCTGGCGGCGTCCGGCGTGGACGGGATCAACCTTCCCGAGTCAGAGTGGTCCGCCGGACTGGTGGCGCTCTTCCGGCGCCTCGGCCTGGCCTGTTTCGGATGGAACGCCCAGCATCGGCGACAGATCGACCGTCTGGTGAGCCTCGAGCTCGACGCGATCTACGGCGACCACGTGGACCGCCTTGTGGATGGCCTTCGAAGAGTTCACCCAGACTCCTGATACCGGAATCCTGATACAGGATTCCGGATGCCGGACTCCAGAGGGGCGTCAGAGTCGGTCGAGGGCCCCTGGTGGCCAGATCCGCACGAACGCCCTTCCGGTGATCGTGGTGATTGGGACGGGTCCGAAGAATCGGCTGTCCCTCGAGTTGCCCCGGTTGTCACCCATCACGAACACGTGGTCGGCGGGCACGGTGCACTGATCGCTCACATCCCCGACGCACCAGGGCACCACGCCCTTTCCCTCAGTCATATCAGGAGCTGTCAGGTACGGCTCTAGAAGCAGGCCGCCATCGATGGTCACCCGTCCCGCATCGAACCTGACCGTCTCGCCGGGCAGGGCGATCACCCGCTTGATGAGTGCGTCGATGCCGTTGGCCGTCTCCCCTCCGGTAGGACGGAAGACCACCAGATCGCCCCGGTTCACGTCGTGCAGGCGGTAGCTCATCTTGTTCACGATGATCCGATCCCCCACTGAGAGCGTCGGCTCCATGGAGGGCGACGGGATGTAGTAGGCCCCGAACAGGAAGGTTCGGACCACGATCGCCAAGACCAACGCACCGACCAACACCGATCCCCACTCGATCAGTACCCGGCGTGCCCCCGCTCCGGAGCCGGGGATGTCCAGATCCATCGGTTCGGGAACCACCGGTGGTGGAGGCACCGGGTGCGGCGGAGCGACCGGAATCACGAACGTGTCGTCCGTGGTCGCAAACGGTGGACCGGGCGGCGCGTCGGAACCCTCCGGATCGTCAAGATCGGCCCGAGTCACCAGCGTCGGACGACCGGTCGTATCGGACAACTGTTCGCGCTCCGGACGCTCCCGGTCACCGGTTGGCTCCGACTCTCCGACCGGCTCAGACGGCTCGGCAGGCTCGGCGTTTCCGGCCGATCGGGCCTTCGCCCGGGCCAGGAGGTTGTCGGTCCAGATCGACCCAGCGCCCGGCGCCCCTTGGGTCTCGTCGGTCTCGTCGGGCATGGGGCGA
>Ga0257111_1000815_pt1 | contig 12876 bp, 8 predicted proteins | sample LP_taG_6_FD_191567 | JGI IMG/M metagenome (GOLD analysis project Ga0257111, IMG submission 191567) | Marine microbial communities from Northeast Subartic Pacific Ocean, Canada - LP_J_2015_P26_500m | ecosystem: Environmental > Aquatic > Marine > Oceanic | place: Canada: Northeast Subartic Pacific... | reverse complement strand
GTTTCGTTAAGCGACCACCATGGCCAGAACCTTGTATATCACTCAAGGTCTTAAGTGTGACGTTCTCACGCCGAGCCAACGCAAGCACGGCAGGGCTGAAAGACTGGCCAGTTTCACTGGAAGCCGGCATCCCAGCTGATCTTTGTGTTCGCTTAAAAGACACCAATTGAACAGGTTTTTTGGTACGAAAATGTGCGGAGGCGTTGACATCTCCCTCCTTTGAATCAGTGTCAGTTTGTGAGGTGTTTGTTAGTAGAGGGTCGGACTGCGCCGATTCCACCGTGGCATCCGAATCCGCCACCTCGACTTCTGCCACTGTTGCCCCTACGTCGACTGTTTCACCTTCGGCTACAAGAATTGTCTTGAGCATACCGGATGCCGGTGAAGGTACCTCCGTATCAACTTTATCGGTGGTAATTTCAAAAAGAGGCTCATCCCGCTCCACCTGATCTCCAGCAGCTTTCAGCCACTTAATGATTGTTCCTTCGGCGATGGATTCACCCATCTGAGGCATTACAACTTTGATCATGGCTTAGTTTTTAGTCTCCGTTACTAGTTTAGTATCCAAGGACCTTACAAGCAGCATTGTAAATCTTCTCTGGGTTCGGAAGCATTGCATCTTCAAGTGGTGCAGAAAACGGCGCCGGCACATCGAGGGCGGCAACGCGAGTAACTGGGGCATCAAGAACATCAAATGCGTCCTGCGCGATGATCGCTGCTACCTCACCGCCAAAACCACCTGTCAGCTGAGCCTCGTGCACCACAAGGGCTCTTGAGGTCTTCCGAACGCTCTCAAGAAAAGTATTCCGGTCGAGTGGACTCAAACTACGTAGATCAATTACTTCACATTCAGCCCCTTCTTTTGATAACCGTTCAGCAACGTCCAGCGATGCATGCACCATGGCACCATAAGTAACGATCGTTAAGTCCGAGCCTTTTCGCTTAATATCGGCCACACCCAGTGGCACGATGTAATCTTCGTCGGGCACGTCTTCCTTGATGCGTCTGTACAGATGTTTGTGTTCGAAATAGATGACTGGGTTATTGTCGCGAATGGCCGCTTTAAGAAGGCCTTTCGCATCGTAGGGTGTCGATGGCTGCACTACCTTTAATCCAGGGACGTGCGTAAACCAAGCTTCAGGGTTTTGTGAATGATACGGGCCGCCTCTGAAACCTCCACCTGATGGACACCGAAAAACTACAGGCATAGGAATACCCCAGCGGTAATAGTTCTTTGCGGCGTAGTTCACGATTTGGTCGAATGCACACGCTATGAAATCAGCGAATTGGAACTCTACAACCGGACGAAGTCCCTCAACCGCTGCTCCGCAGGCTGCCCCAGTGAAGCCACTTTCACTTATTGGTGTATCGATCACTCGATCGGCCCCAAACTCTTCCAAGAAACCTCGAGTCACCTTGAACGCACCACCAAAGACAGCAATATCTTCACCCAAAAGAATGACGTCTGAATCGCGCTGCATTTCTTCGCGAAGACCTTGGCTAATAGCCTCTAAGTAAGTGATAACCGCCATAAAATTAGCTCGTAGTGTTCAAGGAGCAAAAATCCTCTGGCCGACTGACTCAGGATCTGGTTCGGGTTGTGCTTCTGCCCATATCACAGCAGCATCAATCACTTCTGTGCACTCGTTATCTAGCTCCTGTACCGCAGCCTTACCAAAGCCGTCCGCCCCGCACAGATACTCTCGAAACAAGCGAAGAGGATCCCGCCGCTCCCAGAATGTTCGTAAATCAGCATCCACATACCCCATGTCATCGTGCTCACCGTGACCATGCGTACGAAAGGTCTTAAATTCCACCAGGTACGGACCCTTACCGGCACGTGCATGATCAATGGCGCGCTTCGCCACACGGCGAACCTCGAAGATATCGTTTCCGAAGGCAATTTCAGACGGAATATTGAATGCAGGTGCTCGATCAGCTACGTTCGCTACTGGCATCTGTTTATCGACGGGCGTGGAGTAGGCAAAGCAGTTGTTTTCAACAATGACGACCAATGGGAGTTTATGGATAGCGGCGAAATTCAACCCTTCATAAAAATCGCCTGGACTGGTCGCCCCATCCCCAGTAAAAGCGACGTAGACACGAGGCTGTTTCTTGATCTTAAAAGCCAATGCAAAGCCAGCACCAGAAGGAATCCATGAGGCCATCGATCCATTGTGATAGGGCGCTATCCCATATCGTTCTATATCGGCCAAAAACAAACCTAGCTCGCGACCATGGGACGGAGGAACATCACGACCCAGCCAACGAGCAATTACCTGTTTCGGTTCGACTCCGCGTAGAAACCAGCCGGCCAGTCCCCGTGCCACTGTTGAAAAATAGTCATTTGGCTGGAGTAGGCTCACTGCGCCAGTACAGATCGCCTCCTGGCCGATGCCTAAGTAAACGGCGCCAGTAATTTTTCCTTGCCGATAGAGTGCCGCCAATTTTTGGTCACACTTCCGAGCCAACGTCATTGCCCGGTACCACGCGGTCACCTGTTCTGGTGCAAGGATCTCCTCAGGTTTGATGCTGGTGCGATCGAGTGTCGAGTCAAGGAAAGACGTGTCCATTAGTAATATTAACTCAGCGACTGCCGCCGATAGTCTCTACAAAAACACCTTGGTCGTCATACACCTCGACAGCACCAAAAGATTGCAGCATGCTAGCAATCTCTTCACCATTACCAACCGCAATCACCTGTAACCTGTCGGAGTCAAGATAGCGTGCCGCAACATCCTGCACCTGCTTCGGTGTCACTAGCATAATTCGCTCAGGATACCGATCCCAGTAATCTATGGGTAGATCATACAAATAGCGCACCACGGAATTATTCAGCAAGGTCGCGGGAGATTCCAATGAGAGAGCGAAACTGGCCACAATTGAGCGCTGTGCATCCTGAAACTCAGGTCCGGGCACTGGTTCGTCACGAATTCTTTTCAGTTCGCGCAGGAGTTCTAGTAGTGCGTCCTTTGTCACCTCAGTACGGACTTCGGTCGAAGCATCCCAGTCACCACGATAGCGTAAGGCTGTAAAAGAACTGTACGCCCCGTATGTATACCCCTTGTCTTCGCGGAGATTCATAAACAGTCGTCCAGTAGCACTACCACCGACGATATGATTCATCACCGTTACGGCATCGTAGTCAGCGCTAATCCGGTTAATTGCTTGCGTGCCAACAACAAGATTAGTCTGTACTGAATTTGTACGGTTGATTAGATAAAACTTTGAAAGACCAATCGGTTCGGGGTTGGACACAGTGGGAACCTGTGAACCCGCTCGCTTCCACCCATTAAAATGTTGTTCGACTTTTGAGCGGGCTTCGATCATCGAAATATCACCTGCTATAGCAAACACTGCATGGTCTGGAACGTAATGTAACTTGTGAAACCGTAACAGGTCGTCACGAGTTGTTTTGTCTAAGGACTCCGAGGTTGGTGCGACTCGTCCAGCTGGATGATCACCATAAACGACCTTGGCCAGTCGTTCAATTGCCAAAAATCTTGGTCGGGTGCGCTGCTGCACGAGCCGTGCTTGTTCACGCTCCTTGAAACGAGTTAGCTCCTCAGTCGGAAACGTTGGTCTGAGTAAAACGTCAGCCGCCAGACCAAGTACTTCATCCAAATTTTCACTAAGGCTCGATCCACTAACACTCGCTGCCTGCAGTGACATGTCGGTTGAAACAGTGAGACGCGCTGCAAGAGTCTCAAGCGCTTGAGCATTCTCTACGGAGGTACGCGTAGTTGTTCCTTCGATTAGCAAGGAAGCAGTGAAATTGGCCAGCCCAGGATGGTCTGGCGGATCGTAATAACCACCTGCGCCGATTAAAATTATCTGAAAAGAAACGAGCGGGACTCGATGATCTTCAAGGACCATCAAACGTAAACCGTTATCTAGCTGTATTTCGGCTGCTTTCGGTAACTCTACCTGCAGAATCTCCTGCGACACCGGCGCCAGCCCCTTAATTTCTGCGCCAACAACCGCCTGCTCCTCCTGGGCTGACACCTGAACCGCCAGCATTACGCTGGCAAGAGGCAACCAAACTAGAATCAAAGTGATAGAGCAGACTTTTCTTTGCAACATTAAAACTGTTCCTCTCTAGTTGACTTTTGTGTTTACTCGTCTGCCGATGCTGGCTGCGTAACAACCACCGTCCTATTGTTCTTAACCAAATACTGGCGAGCTACACGCTGCAGGTCTTCAAACGACACGTCAGCCACACGTTCTGCTCGGGAATTAATCAGCCCCGGGTCATCATAGAACAAGGCATAACGAGACAAGGCTATGGCCCGTTGTAATGAACTGCCTAAACTTGAGACGAACGAGCGACGTGCCCCATTGCGCGCCTTTTCTAGCTCCCACGCCTCAACTGGTTCTTGTTTGATCCGCTCGATCTCTTCGTAGATGTTGGTTTCAAGTTGGAAGACGTCGGCACCAGGCGCCGCAATGCCAACCACTCGAAAAAGAGTTGGACCGCGATTGTCGACTGCAAAAGCGCCAACGTTCACGCCCAGTTGGGTCTCGCGAACGATTGACTGATAAAGTCGCGAGCTCCGACCCGACGACAAGACGGTGGCAAGAACGCTCAGGGCATCGTGGTCAAAGCTCAGGCTTTCAGGAATGTGATAAGCAATATCTATTCGGGCAAGCCGAGCCAGTGGATCATCGTAACTCGCCCGACGCTCAGTAGTCTGCGTTGGTTCAGTTAGGTCCACTGTTGGCGGGTCGGGCTGTCGAGGAATCAGCCCAAAACGTTGTCGGGCTTTCTCAATAGCCGTCTCGGCATCAACATCACCGACAATTGCCAACACTGCATTGTTTGGCGCGTAGTACGTCCGAAAAAATGATGCAACATCAGTGATAGTTGCCGCAGACAGGTCGGTCATCGACCCGATAACCGAGTGAGCGTACCCAAAATTTGTGTAGGCCAGTTCGTCAACGACCTCAAAGACGTGACCATACGGTTGATTGTCAATTCTGAGACGGCGCTCTTCTTGCACTGCTTGGCGTTGATTATCTAGATTCTCTTGAGTGATATCGAGAGAGGCCATCCGATCGGCTTCAAGAAAGAGAGCCAAATCAAGTTGGTTTGAAGGCATTCGTTCAAAATAAATAGTTCGGTCTTTATTGGTAGTACCATTAACATCACCACCGTTATTACCGATTAGCAGTACGTGCTCACCGTCACCGACGTTCTCCGATCCTTCGAACATCATATGCTCGAATAGATGGGCAAAGCCGGTGCGCCCTCGGCGCTCATCTCGAGATCCGACGTCGTAGTTGACTGCTATCGACACAACCGGTGCAACGTGGTCTTCGGCAACGACGATCCGTAAGCCGTTATCAAGGACTGCCTCAGTGAATTCGATAGACTGGGAAGTCGCCTGAACCTCGATCTGATGACATGCAAGAAGCGCGAGACAAATCGTAATAAGTCTAGAGATAAACATCACACCTGCTCTCCGTTTCACTCCGGTATTTCAAATTAGTAACATCAAAATAGCAGTTCAGTCGAGCGTCAAAATTTAAGTCGCAATTAAAGATTGAGATGAACTTTCCAGTTTGATCATACCGTGTTGAGGAAGAAACGAACATGTCGCTATTTGTTAGCGGTAACTACTAGTAAGACAAGGACATCCGGTTTGGAGGTCTTGTATCTCCCAAGCTAGGTCAACCTTGTCCTGAACCTGAGAGTTGGCTTGGCACTCATGGGATGGGCTAAAATCATAAGTATGAATCCTCAGACGATGTCAGCTATCCAAGTCGCTAGCCGAGTCCATGGCTTTAGTTATGCGATTCGAAACATTGTGGCCGAAGCCTTGAAGGTGGAAGCAGCCGGTACGCGTGTTCGTTACCTAAACATTGGAGACCCTATTCCATTCGGTTTCAAAACACCACCACATCTTATTGAAGCGGTGGAGCGAGCAATGCGCGATGATCAGAACGGTTACACACCATCGACGGGCATTCAGTCTGCTCGTGAAGCGGTTGCGGCCGATTTCGTAGCGCGGGGACTTAACATTGATGCGGACAGAGTACTCCTGACAGCAGGAACTTCTGAAGGGATTGAATTAGCCTTAAGTGCTCTCGTCGATGCTGAAGACGAAGTACTCATACCATTACCAACCTATCCTTTATACACTGCCGTGCTCGCTAAGTTGGGGGCTCGGGCCGTGTTCTATAAAACAGACCCATCAAACGGGTGGCTGCCAGACCTAGATCATCTTCGTAGCCTAGTCAGCCCGAAGACCCGTGCGTTAGTAGCCATCAACCCAAACAATCCAACCGGGGCAATCTATCCGGAAGCGACCCAACGAGCCATGCTAGAGCTAGCGTCGAGTCATGGACTCGTGCTACTAGCTGATGAAGTCTATGGCGATCTGGGATACGACGGACCGGTACCACCCATGGGTTTGCTGGACCCAGAAGCGCCGTTTATTTCGTTTTCATCACTGTCGAAGGCTTACTTGGCACCAGGCTGGCGAGCGGGATGGATGGCCGTCGGGGCCAGCCCACGAATGGATGCCGTGCTGGCAGCCATCAAGAAGTTGGCGGATGGACGCGTTTGCAGTAATGGCCCTATGCAAGCTGCTATTCTTGCTGCGCTCTCTAACGATCGACCACACCTACAGGTATTTACCAAGGCACTCCGCGAACGAGCTGAACTAACGAGCTCCTCTCTTAATGCTATTGACGGCATTAAATGCGTAACGCCAAGCGCGGCATTCTACGCTATGCCGCAGGTGTCTTTACCGACCGGCAAGACCGATGAAGACTATGTGCTGGGTTTATTGCGATCGACCGGTGTACTCTGTGTCTATGGGTCCGGCTTTGGTCTACCTGCAAAGGGAGGATTTTTTAGAGTTGTATTCCTCGCCGATCCGAAAGAGTTGACTGAAATCTACGAATTGATATCTACATTTACGAATCAGTTTTTAGATTAGCGCCTCACGCTTGAACCGGATACCAATAAGGTCGTCTTCCACTGGTTTTGAGAGAGACAGGCTCCATTTAGAGCGACCAACGACTATTGCCTTTGTTCTCAGTCCGAGATCAACGCTAAAGCCGCGTAGTCCCGATTCACCTCCACACGACGAAGAACTCCTGCCAGCGGAACTCGCGTCTCAGTTAAGCGATCTGCAATATTAATAACGATGTCCTGTGAATTGCCTTCCGCGTATTGCAACGTAACCGTCACAGGAACCTCGTATAAAAGGTTGGTCAGCTGCTCGAAACGAAGATGAACGTCCGAATTTTCAAGGACTTGAGTATCGTCTCCTTCTTGAGTCGAACTGGAAGACGTCTCATAACTGAAGCGTAGTTCAGGGAGACCGGTTTCGTGAATCCAGCGATCGAAAAATTGTTGAAGCGAAATGTTACCGACTTCTTCGAAAGCGAGCCGTAGATCTTCAGTGCCAGCTTTTTGAAATTTCCGACTTTGATAAAAGCGTCGTAATCCTGAAAAAAAAGTTTCGTCACCTAGAAGGCGATGTAGCATGTGTAGCACCATAGCGGCTTTGTTGTAAACGAGTGCACGAAAAATTCTAGTATCCTGCTGGATGTGACCTAGCCGATAACCAAGATACACTGGACCCTGATCTGACTGCTGTATCGCCCAATCGTGCATCTGGCGGGTGACACGCCTGAAAACGCCGTCACCCGCTGCGTGCCGCGCGTACAGTGCACTAAAGTAGTGCGCCAAACCTTCGCTCAACCACTGCTCATGATAATTGCTCCACCCCACGGCTTGACCCCACCATTGATGTGCCAGTTCGTGAGCGAGAAAGAAGTCTTTGAAATCTCTAAAGTAGACGGGGTCCCGTCGCCACATCAAGTCACTGTTTTGAAGCGGTTCATTTAAAAGTGATGCGTAGGCCGGACTATGACCTCCGGGGAGTTCGCTTTCGATGAGTCCTATGCTTAGACTCGGATATGGCATCTCGCCCATGAGTGATCCGTAAAATTTAAGAATGTCCTCGGCACGCGCTGACAGTCCTCGAGCTCGGCGCCGTTGCCTAAAACTGGACGACACCGACAGCGACACATCGTTGACGGTAACCTCATTCACAATTGATTGCGTTTGACCCTGCTTGACAGGACTATCTAGCGAGACAACCGTCGACTCAACAGTTTGAAAGTCACTGATAATCGCTGCAAGGTACCGAAGAGGGTGTCTAGCCTCAAATTCAAAGCGGCGGCTCCCAACTTGGAGTTCGTCTCCGTTGCTAACAGTGGTCGGTCCTCCAACTGGCACGCCGCTTCCCAAACAAGAAAAACCCGGTGGAATCGTGAAACGCATCGTTGCAGTAGCGAAGTCTGTGACCATGGACTGTGGATACCAGTAACTGAGACTGCTGTACAAATAATGCGGCTCAGGTTCAGTCCTAATCGTAGAAAGCCCAACTCGGGAGGAATCCAGTAGTGCGAGAGTGCGAGGCACAACTGCTTGATGATCAGCTTGCTCAGCAGGCAGTTCACCCTCGTACTCAACCGTTAAGGTGAATTGAGTTCCGGCATCGACTCGCTCCGGTAAATTCATAATCATCGAATCTTGACCTGGCGTCCGCAGGGGCAGCAGTGGACCATAGGGCGCGCTGATCACTGAACGGACGGTCAGTTCGTCAGCGAGTCGCACCGACAGCATCGTCAGGTCGGACGCTGCTTGAATGGTTAAGGTTGCTTTTCCGGATACCCAATCACGCTTCGGTAAAAAACTTACATCAAGTTCATAGTCAAGGATGTCGTAATCGACGAGGTCGTCTTCGTTGTAAAACACGCCACGGGTAGCCAATTTCTCTTTCGATGCGTATAAGGCAATATTTCGACCGCCTTCTCGATCGAACAACTGAATGTCTTCGGCTCTACGGCTTCCTTGTACGTAGGTGAGGTTGTCAAAATTCGTTGTCTGAATTTCTGCGAGGAGATCACCCTCATTCGGTAGCACCCACCAAGAATCGTCACTTAAATGTCCCAAGTCGACCACGTACGATTCGAAGGCGTAATCATCAAACACCTCTTGAGCAGCACGAAAATCGCGTGTTCCGACCGTGCGTTCGATCAACGCCTCTTGTGGCACCATTGCGTCGAAGTCATTCGGGTTCATCCGAAGAAATGCGCTCGTAAATCTTGTGTTCAAAACTTCTGCTCCTGAAAAAATCTTGATCTGCTCGCGTTCGACTAATGGAACTGGGCTGAATTCCATCTGGCCTTGCCCAAGCAAGATCATGGCCGTAATTCCCGAACCGGTATCAGACACGAACGCCATACCCTCGGGGAGTGTCAACGTAAAGTCAGTCGAACTGATTGTGAGATCACGGACGATGTACTGACGTTCTGGATGCACCTCAAGACGAAAGATTCCGCCAATCGAAGTTAAGCGCTCTTGCCCAACTATGCGCCACTCTGGCCCCTGACCAAAGGGACGCTTGGTAACGGGATCGATATCTCGACGGATGTTCAACAACCAAGTGGCCATCTCACCAGCTCCACGTTGTTCTTTAAAAATTTCAAGCAAAATACCGTAACCAGCGCCCGGGGGTGCTTCTTTGAGTGGAAGCCTTCCTGTTTCATTTAAAACGACCTTCGTGACGCCAGATACCACGTTGGCGGTGACAAATTGGCGTGTCGACGGCCTAGAAACAAGAGAGGGCGAAAGCATTGCCAGATAGGTCGCTGGACGTCCAGATCGCAAGGTTAATTCGAGCTGTCGGTAAAAATCTGATAGGTCAGCTTCTGAATCTACCGGTGTGGATTCCTGCGCAGATATGGCGACTGCACAAACACAGTTCACAAACACTAAAAACAGCAGGATATATAAACTGCTTCGGATTGTGGTCCTAATTAGCTTGTTCATTTTCCGTAACCCACAAGCTTAAATGTCAACCTGAAGACTCCATCAAATAACTGAGCACCGAACGCAGGAAAGTATCCTTCACTTTCAGGATAACGTCGGAATTGATATATCCCAAGCGTGAAATGTCGCATCATAGATTAAGATGGACGGTATGTCTGTACGGACCTGGACTCTTCTCTTCGGTATTTTTGCGCTAATTTGGCCAGCCGAGGTAGACGGACAGTTTGGTGTCGTCGAAATTGAAACCCACAGTCTTGTGGAGTCTGATGCAGTGCACGCAGGCACAGTCGTCAACGTAGCGTTACAAGTTCGTTTACAAGAAGGATTTCACGTCAACTCCAACAACCCGCTTGATGAGGCACTAATCCCAACGGTGCTAATGATCGACCCTCCCGAGGGCGTTACTGTTCGTGAGGTTGTGTATCCTGAAGCGGGACTACTCGAACAAGTTGGAGTTGATGAGCCGTTGGCGGTCTTTGAACAAACCTTCGTAGTCGGTGTTGTCTTAGGACTTCCACCCAATGTAGATCTGGGTAGCCTGTCGGTGCCGGGCGCCCTGAGGTATCAAGCGTGTGATGAAACAATGTGCTACATGCCAGCCACTGTTGACGTGGCCTGGAACCTTCAAGTGGTTCCCAGTGGTCGGGCACTAGTACCACAGCATGCGGGATTGTTCGACAACATCACTTTTTTGGGGACCAACGCTGAGGTTCCGTCAATTGCGATGCTGGTAACCAAACCAGTAGCCACCTCCGTTGAACCTAAGAATATGGCATTACTCCTCAATGATTTTGAGATTCTTGGAACAACAGGAGGATATCTAAACTCTGATGATTTTCTGAGTTTTATGAATGCTTCAGAATCTGGCGAAAATCAAAAAGGGTGGTTCGAGGGGCAAGGTCCGTTGGCGATCCTTTTACTAATCTTGCTTGGTGGCCTTGCGCTGAACCTGACACCCTGTGTGTTGCCGATGATTCCGATCAATCTCGCAATTATAGGAGCAGGCACGCAGTCTGGTTCAAAAATGCGAGGATTCGCACTCGGCGGCATGTACGGATTCGCCATGGCAATTATCTACGGCATCTTGGGTCTTGTGGTTATCTTGACATCAGGCACCTTTGGAACCATTAATTCATCACCCTGGTTCAATGCAGGTATCGCGGTGCTGTTTGTGGGGTTGGGTCTGGCCATGTTTGACGTATTTGTGATCGATTTCTCACGTTTTCAGGCCGTATTCTTAAAGGACACTCGTGCGAACGGGTCCTTTTTGGCAGCCTTTGGAATGGGTGCGGTATCGGCATTACTTGCTGGCGCCTGTGTTGCACCAGTTGTAATCCAAGTTATTCTCTTTTCCAGCAACCTTTACGCAACCGGAACTAAGCTGGCGCTCGCCCTGCCATTTTTTCTCGGTCTTGGTATGGCGTTACCCTGGCCGTTTGCCGGTGCAGGATTATCATTTTTGCCAAAACCCGGAGCATGGACGATGCGAGTAAAACAAGCTTTTGGTGTCTTTATTTTGGCGACCGCTGCGTATTACGGTTACGTCGCGTACGGCATTATTGCCAATCGATGGGTCGATGGTGCTGAAGTAGCGAGCAGCGTCGAAGAAAAACTGGAAGAAGGTTGGCACTCATCGTTGAGTCAAGGCTTGGCAGTTGCACAAGCCGAGGGTAAATTTGTACTGGTCGACCTGTGGGCTACTTGGTGCAAGAACTGCCTAACAATGGACAAGACAACTTTAAAAAATTCAGCCGTCGCCGCTAAACTTGCGCCTTACGTCAAGATAAAGTTTCAGGCCGAAGACCCAAGCACCTCGCCAGCCAAGGAAGTTATGAAGCAATTCGAAAGCATCGGATTACCAACTTACGCAATCCTCAAGCCCCGTGTTGAATCCTCAGGAAACCCTTCCTCGTAAGAGTTATTTACCAGTCTCCTTTCTCGCTCCATTCACTTGCTAACAGAAATGCCTTCCCAGGCCCAGAAACTCCATCAGTGTCTGGAGAACATCAAACCCACTAAAGTGTAAAATGAATAACTTTTTCAGTACAATTAGCATAATCACTGCCTAGTATGATTTAATAGGTATTATTTTTTACATTAATGACACTTTTCTCTTTTCATTTTGCAAAACAATAGTTCACGCGCCTAACATAGGAAGGGCTTTCATTTATGCCAACGTCTCGAAAAAAATCCGTCCGACGAAAAACCGGATCGCGTTCTAGCCGGCCTTCTAGCTTGAGTGAGAGCAAGAAGATTCAAATTTTAAAGAAGGTCGAAGACCAGAACGTTAAATTTATGCGGCTGCAGTTTACTGACATCTTCGGCATAACTAAGAACGTCGAGGTCCCCAGCTCACAATTTCGTCATGCCCTAGATGGTGGTGTGATGTTCGATGGGTCATCGATTGACGGATTTGCGCGGATTGAAGAATCAGATATGTACTTGCGACCCGATCTGGATACGTTTCAAGTATTCCCATGGCTAAATAATTCTGGCGAAACCGTGGCTCGGTTGATTTGTGACGTCTACAATCCCGATGGCACGCCCTTCGCGGGCTGTCCTCGCATGACACTGAAACGAGCAATCGAGCATGCTGAATCCCACGGCTTCACCATGAATGTAGGACCTGAACCAGAGTTTTTCTTGTTCCACCGGCGGAATGGTATCGCTACAACGGAAACCCATGATGCTGGAGGTTATTTCGACTTAACCCCTGTCGATTTAGGTGAAGATGTGAGACGCCAGATAGTCCTAGCTCTTGAGGCAATGGGCTTCCAGGTCGAGGCAGCGCACCATGAAGTAGCGACTGGGCAGCACGAAATCGATTTTCGATATGACGACGCTCTAGCAACAGCAGATAAAATCAGCACGTTTCGATTAGCCGTAAAGCACATTGCAATGCAAAACGACCTGCATGCGACTTTTATGCCCAAGCCTCACTTTGGGATCAACGGATCGGGAATGCATACCCATCAATCATTGTTTTCTGGTCAAAGAAACGTGTTTTACGATCCCAAGAAGCC
>Ga0257111_1000810_pt1 | contig 12929 bp, 10 predicted proteins | sample LP_taG_6_FD_191567 | JGI IMG/M metagenome (GOLD analysis project Ga0257111, IMG submission 191567) | Marine microbial communities from Northeast Subartic Pacific Ocean, Canada - LP_J_2015_P26_500m | ecosystem: Environmental > Aquatic > Marine > Oceanic | place: Canada: Northeast Subartic Pacific... | reverse complement strand
ATCTCATTTTTTCGAGCGAAAACGGTGGTGAAAAGGGATCTGTTACAATTCGTGTTTTCATCAATCCCCTGATAGGCTGGGCCTGGATGGCTTTACCTGTTTTTACATTAGGCGTGGGAATCAGCCTAACGTATAGACCAAAAAGCCTCTTGACGCGAGAGACCATTTTTAATGAACGTTATATTGCTGCACATGAAGTTGGATGAGTAACAATTAACTGTTTCTAACTTGGAATTCAGCCTTTGGTTTCCTGCACACCAGTCAATATACTTTAAATTGAGAGTAGCAAAGTTTTTTGACATTCAAAAAAAATCAGGCACACCTCAACAAAGAAAGCGGAGAACTTCTGAGGGTACGCTGAGTAGCCAACCAAGCTACTCCAACACTTAAAGATGTAACTCCGATAACACTGGCCAAACTAATCTGCCAGGTCCATTTCCAGAGGTTTTCAAAAAACCACCAAGCAAGTCCATAGGAAATTGCCAAACTGACAGCAACTCCGAAAAAGCCTGCAAAGATTCCCATTATTGCAAATTCAATCTGTATCATCTTTTGGATGTCTTGAAATCGTGCACCAAGTACCTTAAGCAGATTCAATTCCCAAAGCCGGCCTTCCACTTCGTGACGGGCAATCGAAAAAACCACCACCAGACCAGCCAAAATGGACAGATAGGCCATTAACCTAAGAGCTAAAACCATTTGATCTGAAATATTCAGTACACGTTTAACCATTCTGGTTACATCAATCACAGAAACATTGGGAAATTCTTTTACAATCTGGTTTTGGAGTTGCAGCCTGCGAGTTTTATCCAAGCCACCCAGCGAAGCTAAAAACGTAGCTGGCGCATCTTCCAGTACACCAGTTTGAAAAAGGATGAAGAAATTAGGCTGAAAGCTGTTCCATTTCACCCTTCTCAGGTTTACGACTTTTGCTTCAACTTCAATTTCCTGAACGTTAAATGTCAACAGATCACCCAACTTTAATCCCATCCTTTCAGCAAACTTTTGTTCAAGGGAAACTTCCGCCGGCACAGTAGATTCCCAATCATAAATTATCGTCAATGCTTTTCCTGACACAATATATTCTGCATTTGACAGCTCTGTACGATATGACAAATTAAAAATATGCCTCCGAATGTGCTGCTCACGTTCCTGTTCACGTGTAACGGGTGCCTCATCATTGTTTAACTCAAATGCCTCACCATTTACTTTTACCAGACTTGCTCTGACCATCGGTGAGAGGTAGTTCAACTGCGCATTTTCCTGGCCTAAAACACTTTGCAGGTCATCAATTTGATCCGGCTGAATATCAAACAGAAACAAACTTGGTATACGAAAGTCTTCAGGACGTGAAACTTCTTCCTGCAAACCTTGATAAATTTGTGGAATCAAATTTATCAGCAAAGTTCCTAAAGCAAGTGCCAGAAAACATGAAATAACACCTGTACGGTTACGTTCAAGATTCCTGAAAGCAAGACGTTTCATAGTTCTTCCTGCAGTAGTCCTTTCGCCTGAAACCTGACTAAGTTTTCCTGCAAGTATTAAAATCCCCCATGCCACGCTACCCAGCAGTAAAATCGCAAACAGCAGCATTCCCACAAAAGTACTGCCCACCACCCATGAGTGTGACTGCCAGACAGACAAGCCCCAGGACAATACCAACAGCGGCAGGTAGCTCAGACCTTGACGCCAGATCTTATCCTTAACCTCATGACTGCCTATTTTGCCATGAAAAAGCTGAAGCGGCTGTACCAGGCGAATTCTGGACAAAACGGGTAAACAGAAGACCAGGCTTCCAACTCCCCCCAGAACTAACGCAAATAACATACTGCTCAAATTTACGTTTGTTTCGAAACCGCTTGGCAGAAATTGTTTCAGCAGTACTGGTAAAAGAGGCAAAATTCCTAATGAAAAAATTATCGCAAGCAGCGCAGCACCAGTTCCCAATAATCCCAGTTGCCACAATACCATCCGGTAAGTTTGCTGACGGGTTGCCCCCAGGCTCATCATTATTGACATTTCCCGAAATCGGTTGACAAGATAATTGCGAAAAAGATATGCTGCACCAATTCCTGCCAGAAAAACTGCAATCATGGCTACCAAACCCATATAATCGTTTAAGTAACCCATCAGGCGTCCCAGATTGTTACCGGCTCTTTTATGTGTCAGTATTCTTATTTTTGAATCTGAACCGTCAAGTTTGTTTATTTGTTTTTGCAGTTTATCCACTAAACCAGACAAGTCAGTACCTTCCGGAACTCGATACAAACGCTGATGGCTTACTCTGCTTTTTTTTGTCAAAAGAGCAGTTTCCTCCATGTGGGAGTAACCGAGATAAATACGGGGAGCAAGTCCGAATGATGAAAATGAACTGCTAGGGTCAACTATAACTGAGTCTGCAATGCGGAAACTTTGCTCTCCAATTTTGATATACTCGCCTGCATTAAGTTCCAACATGTACAGCAGTTCCGGATAAACCCAGGCTTCTCCAGATAAATCCAAGCTTTGCTTCAGTTTCGCAGGATCCACTGAACCGACATTTTTCAAAATCATTTTTCCATAAAACGGATAGTCCTGTTCTATACCTGTGACCTGAACCAGACGTGACTGATCCTTAGTTGCCACCATGGTGAAGAAACTTATTTTTCGTGTGGATAATGTATTATCAGGTAACTGAGATTCCAGGATATTCAAAGTTTTTTCTTCAAACGGAACAAAGCTGGTCAAGGCAATATCAGCTCCGAGAATGGCTTGTGAGTTCCGACCCAAATGAGTATCCAGAGATTCTTTGAAGGAGTCTAAAGCAATAAATCCGGCCAGGCCGAGGGCCAGATTAAAAAGGAAAAAGAGACTGAAGCGCCGATTATTCAATAACTCCCTCAATGCCAGTTTTGGCCAGAAAAAGAATGACGGATTTTTCATTTAAAGGTTCCTGAATGAAGCGTCAACTGCCTTGAACATCGCTGTGCCAATTCTGTGTTATGTGTTACAAGCAGCAGGGTCGTCCCAGTATTTTTCACCAGATCGAAAAGCAAATTTGCTACCTGTACTCCTGTTGCATTGTCCAAATTTCCTGTAGGTTCGTCTGCAAGCAGAATTGAAGGACGGATAACAACTGCTCTGGCAATTGCCACCCTTTGTGATTCTCCACCACTGAGTTGATGTGGAAAATGTTTTTCCCGCTCCGCAAGTCCCACCTGCAGCAGTGCCTCTTGTGCGTGTTCTATACTATTTTCTTGTCCAAACATTTCCAATGGCAGGCTGACATTTTCCAATGCAGTCAGGTGCGGCATTAAATAAAACTGCTGAAAAATTATCCCGATGTTTTCAGCACGAAATTGAGTCAGTTTCACCTCACTCATTTCAGAAATTTCCATACCACGTATACGCAGTGATCCGGAAGTTTGACGGTCCAGTCCAGCCAGCAGAGACAATAAAGTGGATTTTCCGCTTCCGGATTGTCCAACAACCGCTACCGTCTCTCCTTCATGAACTTCAAGATTTAAGTTTTTCAGAACTTCGATTTGGCCATGACCGGCCTGTGGAAAAGACTTATCAAGTCCCTTAATTTCAAGAATCATAAATTTGTTGTGTAAAAATATGCTGTTTTTTGATGATCAAATACTGTTTTAGTTTACAAAATACTTTGACTGAAATCAAATTAAGTCCTGCTGTATTTAGTATCATTTTGTATCGATACAGTAGAGTCTGTATTCACGGAAATACTTTTAGAGCATTATCTTTTGTTGAAACAAGGATTCAATTCTTGTTCAATTGAACACCCGTTTTCTTTGAGGAACTGGCTGACTTCACAGAATCTTAAGTTAAAATGTTTTGCCCTTTCAAGCTTAACGCAAGTGTGTTAGACTGGCTACGAGAATGAGTGATTTACCCGCAAATTGCAATTTTCACTAAACGTTTTCACTCACTTATTAAGAAATATCATGGAGACATTAAACATTTTGCTGATTGGTGCAGGAACAGGTGCAGTCTTTTCAGTAATCAGTATGCTGCTGATTAATGCAAATAATGCAGAGCAATATCCTGTAGGAGGATTCCTGCCGGCATTGTGGATGGTAGCTGAGTTGGGAGTGGACTCCAAAATTGTGGTGGCTGGAATTCTAATGATGGGCGGAATGACGGGCTATTTCCTGATACTGACTGTTTGGAAAATACGTCCTGAAGAATTGATAAAAAAACAGCTGAAGCAAGAATCTCAATTTGACAGTGACGAAAAAACAACGGTTTCAGAAGAACACTCAACTGTAACAGTAAGCGGGAAGTCCCTGGCAGAGTTTCTCTAGAAACGATCCAACTTAAGGGATAATATTGTGTTCCGGACCAAAGGGGAAAGCGGTGATATTTTCCGCACCATCTTCCGTCACAACAAGGATATCGTGTTCACGGTATCCTCCGGCTCCAGGCAAAGTCTCCGGAAGCATCACCATTGGTTCTATTGAGACGACCATGTTCGGTTCGAGCACTGTTTCAATATCTTCACGCAGTTCAAGCCCGGCTTCACGTCCATAATAGTGACATAGACTGCCGAATGAGTGTCCATATCCAAAGGTGCGGTATTGCAGCAAATCATGTTTGCTGAATATCTCATTCAGTTCCTCTGCAATATCACAACAGCGTGAACCCGGACGAATCAGTTCCAAACCCCGCCGATGGACCTCGACATTGGCATCCCATATTTCCAAATGGCGCTCTGAAACATGATCAAAAAATAAAGTCCTCTCTAAAGCCGTGTAATAGCCTCCAATCATCGGAAAACAGTTAAGGCTAAGAATATCCCCTTTTTGAATTTTACGTGTACTGACGGGATTGTGAGCACCATCCGTGTTGATTCCGGACTGAAACCAGGTCCAGGAATCCATAATGTCACTTTCAGGATAGCGTCTGGAAATTTCGCGAACCATCGCTTGAGTGGAGTGCAAAGCTACTTCGTATTCCGGAACCCCCTCCCCAATCGCCTCCACACAGGCCGCTCCTCCAATATCCGCTACCTGTGCACCGTTACGGATCAATTCTATTTCTTCTGCAGATTTTACCATCCGCTGCCGCATGGTCATTTTTGAAATGTCCACAAGTTCTGCATCAGACAAAGCGTCCTGAAGTTTTTTCAGGTTTTCCAGATTGACGTGATCATACTCTATCCCAACTCTCCCTGAATTCGGTACTTCCTGTTGCACAGCCTTGAAATAATTATCCTTTTCCCAGTCAGTAAAAATGACATTCTCCCCAAAACCCCGACGCCAAGGCTGTCCTCCGTCAATATTTGCGGTTATGGACTTTAGCTTATTATGCGTCACTACCAATCCGTATGGTCGTCCGAAAGAGCAGTAAACGAAATGATTGTAATAATTGATATTATGGATGGAAGTAAAAAAAACGGCGTCTATATTTTCTGCCGCCATCTGAGTCCGCAATTTAGCCAAACGGTTTTCCATTTCAGCTGCAGAAAATATTGGGGCTTGTTTCCTGCCGTTTTGAATTGAAATAAGTTGCTCCATACCAAACTTTATATGTCGGACTCTATGAATAAATATTGTTAATCTGGTTATTAACACATACAAAAGTAGTACATTTTGAAATATCCTTTATCTTTTTAGCACCAATGTAGGTACAGGTACTCCGGATCCCTCCTAATAGGTCAAGTAAAGTATCTTCCAACGCCCCCTTGTAAGGTATTGAAACAAGTTTGCCTTCACTTGCCTTATAAGCCTTCCCTTTGTTGTCACTGTAATATTTATCAAGTGCAGTACTGCTGGCCATTCCGTAAAACTCGACTGTCTTTTCACCTGTAATTTTGTTTTCCGTAAAAGTCTCACTATTCTCATCATGACCGGCTAACAAGCCACCCAGCATCACAAAATCTGCATTTGCCCCAAAGGCTTTGCTAATGTCACCGGAACAAGTACAACCGCCGTCTGACATGACCATTCCCCCAATTCCATGCGCTGCATCAGAACATTCGATTACTGCACTCAGCTGTGGTATTCCGACTCCGGCCACATTTCTGGTAATACAAGCGGAACCGCCTCCAATTCCCACTTTAACGATATCTGCACCAGACAAAATCAACTGTTCAGTCATTTCCGGCGTACAAACGTTGCCAGCAATGATTATTTTATTCTCAAATTCTGAACGTGCCTGCTTAATAAAATCAGAAAACTGTTCGGTGTAGCCATTAGCCACATCAATGCAGATAAAATTAAAATCCTTTATTTGCTCGCCAAGCTCATGCAAAATCCCCAAACCTTCTGCAACTCCAATAGTAATTGCAACATTTTTCTTTATACCACTGGATATCTTACGCAGCTCTTCCGCAGTATGGAATTTATGCAAACAAGTCAATGCGTTGTGTTTGCTTAAAACTTCAGCCGAGCCGATAGTCCCCACTGTGTCCATATTTGCCGCAACAATCGGGACTCCTTTCCAGGACAGATTGGACCACTTAAATTTTAAATCCCTTTCCAAATCAACCTCTTTTCTGGAAGTATAGTAGCTACGCTTCGGTTTAATCAGCACGTCTGAAAAATCATATTTGACTTCATTTTCTATATGCATATTTAATCGGTTATGTATTGTTGAGTATTTTCAAATTCCCATGGGAAATGAATCCAGAGATTTTCACTGTCTTTGGCTACTTCTCTGGCGTAAAAATGGGGCGTAAAATCACATTCATTGTTCCACCAGAGAGAGGCAAACTGTGGTTCCTGGCAAAATTCTTTGATTTCCTCATGAATTTTGTGGAATGTTTCGCCTCCATCACAAACATCATCCACAATCAGTACTTTTTTGTGTGCTTGCTCAGGTTTATATTTTACCCAGGTTGGAAAATCTCTGAGGGCTGTTTGAATTGGAACCATTGGCAACTGAAACCAGTGACTGAGGGCAACACCAGGAACAAGCCCGCCTCTTGAAACTCCAACAATAACATCCGGGTTAAAGTCGGACAAAGAAACCTGCCTTGCAATTTTCTGAATATCGATCAGGCATTCCTTCCAGGAATAATAATATTTATTCGACATCTGATCTAGTAAGTACCTATATAATGAAAAATTAAGGAAAATTTAAGAAGGGATAACAAACCGTCTGCATATCAATCATAACTAAAGCAATTACTACAGTAAAGACCATAGAGCTGAAAGTTATGTTTTAGTGCAATTAGTTTTTAATCCGTATCCACCAAACCGGCTCCGGCACCTGACTTGTGCGACTCCTCGGTGGAAGGAACCAGGCAGCGAGAAAATAATTTATAGATTATCGGCCAGGCTTCGTATATTGGTACTCCTGATTCCAAAACAACTTGCCTGTTTTTCTCAGAATATGTGGTTTCCTCAATCCACTTTTTAGAACTGAACAAACTACTTTCCGCAGATTTGATCGACACATCCGCTGGACTGTGCTGTTGAAAATTCTCATTTCCTTCCAATGAAGTTTTCCAGTTTCCATGCTGACCTGTCAAAACATTACAGAGAGTGCCACCGGAATCCTGCCAGCAGATCTCCCAATTCCCAGATTTTAAAGCTCCAACAGCCGCTGCTATCAGAAAAGGGTGATCTACTTGTTCTATGACAAAATGCTGAGTTTTGTCTGAAACCGCTTTTCTTTCTAAAATCCAGTCACAAACTGAAGGTCCAGCAAAAAGTGCTGAAAGTTGTTTTCCTCCGGAAGGCGTCAGTACAGTTTCAGCGCCAATCTCAGTTTGACTTGCACAGAGACTGCTTTGAGCTTCATCAAGAGACTTTAGAGTTTTTGAAGTAATTCTGGCTGGATCAAGACCACTGGCTCCAATCCAAATCGAGGAACGCCCAAAATCCTCTGCCATACCATAAGACAGTCCTGCTCCTACCGCTGCTCTGGTAAAGTAAAACATTATTTCATTAAGAGATAGGACGATTTCAGGAGATTTCATGCAGCCACGATATCTGGACAGAACGGAAAAGCCCATTCGTCTGAATCGTTACCAACAAATTGATCTGGAAGAGGAGCACCCTGAAATAAGGTAATGCGTGTCCATAACTCTGATTTTGGATCAAATTTGGAGGCTCCAAAAAAAGCTAGTTTAAAACGCAATAGATCGATGGGACGCATCTTGGCGTCCACAATGTTATCCCTTATTTCTGCATACGGAAAACGAACAACTGTCTGCACTCTGCGGACAATATTACGGAATTCCGGATGATTTTGAACAAACGTTCCTACAGAAATATCATCGGTAACGCTCTTAATCTTTTTGTTAAGCAGGAAAACATCACGTGCTACAGCAAGCGGCATTTCATGTTCTGCCCCCGGATCAGCATACCTGTCTCCAAAACGTGGTTCCAGCTTTTCTTCGGAATAGTACCAAAAACGACGTTGTTTTTCCGGATCATCGAAGTCAATTTCCAACGCCCAGTTAAATGATTTCTGCAACAATTCTCCCAGCTGATTGAGGCTCATTGACGGCTCAAGTTCTATCCCAGTGGAAGTTTGCATATCATCTGCTAATTCATCTACAAGTTTCCCGTGCGATTCCAGTAAAAGTGAGACTGTCAATTCCTGACCTTCAAGCGAAAAGTTGGCTTCTGCAAAGCGTAATATCCTCTCCCAGATAAATGGCTGTTTAAAATTTTCTTCATTCGAAAACCAGTTAGACAACTGCTTAAGGTCTTCACGTGTTTTTATTATTCGAGAAGTTTGTTGTTCATCCTCAACATTCCACTCAGCAATGTGTTGAGTTGCCTGAAACATAAATTTTCTAAATAAGGACAAGGATTCCGGAGTATGTGATTCAAGAGCAACAACTCTGGAAAGAGCAGTTTCGCGTGCTAAAACCCATTTATGGATCAACACTGGATGTTTTATCAGAAACGGAGCCATACCCAAACCGGTGGCATTTCCTATTCCGAGAAATTTACTTATTTCCGGATTTAAACTGACAGCCTTTCGTCCACCACGTTGCCTTGCAACATATTCAACCAGTTCTATAGTGAACCAGCGGAAAAGATAAACCGTGAGCAATTCTACATGAAAAGATCCGCGAGTTTCCGGGCGATTGGATATTTTTTCCCTATCAGCGCAACCGAATTTTCCACTGCCATAAACCGCTGTAGTACGCATCAGATAACCGACAGAAGCCAATAGCTCGATATCGGGCTGCTTTCCTTCAGACAACCTCGAAGCCACATGTTCAAACAGGCGCAAACTTTTATTGGCACGCGCCAGCACCAGTTCACTGGGGCTGAATCGACCAGCCTCTTGTTTTGGAGTGTTTGCAGAGAGTCTTTTTATGTCCGCCTCAGTTGGAATGCCATCGAAAAGATTGAAGGTTGCGTCCCACACCTCCGCTACCACACGGTCAGTACGTTGCTCCGGGGCAACTTCATTTGTAAACGTTATCAGTGAATATGTACGCTCCGGAGTGTGGACAACATAAACCGAAGTTCCGTAACCTTTCTCATCGACTTCAAAACGCAATTTCTCAAATTTCCATTTTTCTTTTGAGATTCTACGGGTCAGACTACGCATAAAACTTAGGCGCGTCTGAAAAGAGGAACCCATTCTGGACAAACGCATTACCTTTTCAGGAGAACGCATTCCTTTTGAAACAACTTGGGTTGGCTCAGCTATCTCGGCTTCCATCGTTTCTTTTACGGACCAAAAGATTTTTCAAAAAATTCAAGCCAGTTAAGCCCGGCAATTCGTTCTACTTCATTTTCAGAAAAACCTGTTTTTCTCAAACAACTGAAAATATTTTCAAAATCACGATTATCGCGAAACCATTCCGGCTGTTCCGGGAAACCGGCCAGCTCCGCAGACCCTTCACCGAAATCCCTTTCGTTGCTCCAGGTACCGTTACGCATCCACTCAACAACGTTGTCAGGCTGGTTTTGACATAGATCACTGCCAATGCCGATCCTTTCAACTCCTATCATTTCCGCAGTCCTCGCAATCATGCCGCAGAAATCTTCCAGCAAACACGCTGATTTATCTTTCAAATGATGCGGATACAATGAAAAACCGAGCATTCCACCACTATCCCCTATAGCTTTTAAGACATCATCAGTCTTGTTTCGCAGCGCCTCACACCAGAAAAAAGGGTTAGCATGAGTAATGGCAATTGGTCGTGCTGAAATTTCAATAGCCTCAAGAGTAGAACGACGTGCAGAATGGCTCATGTCAACAACCAGTCCAACCCTGTTCATTTCCTTGATCACTTGACGCCCCATCCTGGTTATTCCAGAATCGTCATCTTCATAACAGCCTGTTGCCAGCAGACTTTGATTGTTGTAAGAAAGCTGCATAAAACGTACTCCAAGTTGATGACAAATTTCAACTAAACCAATATCATCCTCAATTGGAGAGCAATTCTGGAAACCAAAGATAATTGCTGTTCGCCCCTCATTCTGTGCTTTCAGCACATCCTCAGCGCAGCGTCCCTGAAATATCAACTCGGAATGCAGCTCAAAAAGTCGGTTCCAGGCGATCACATTCTCTACCATCTCCTGAAAATCCTCATGGTAACATATTGTCACATGCACAGCCGCTACTCCGCCTTCATTCATCTCTCGGAAAATATCCTCGGACCAGTTGTTGTACTGGAGTCCGTCAATGATTAAGGGGAATTTAGGAGTTTTCATGGATTTATTACTTGTTTGAGAACAAAACAAAATACTAATATTTACGCTTTATCTTAGATCCATTATATAGAATGTGTGAGTAATTTTCATCAGCAAATTTTCGCTGGGAAACTGAGCGGCTATCCATATCATATTGAGGTCGATACAATCTCATACCATCACGATCTTTTCTTTTCTTGCCGCGTATGTGCATCCAAATATTTTTGCCAACAATTTGTTCTACACTGGGTCTCATATATGATTGTAGAGAAAAGCCTATTCTTCTTTGCTTGCTTTTGTTTGGCTTTGAACCATGAATTACAGCACCATGGTGAATTGACATTTCTCCTGGTTTCAGGATCAAATCAACAAGCTTTGATTCATCAACATCTTTGACAACTTGCCCGCGTGTTAAGATGTTATTTTCAGCAAATGTGTCTTCATGTTTGCGAATACTTTGCTTGTGACTGCCTGGGATCATCGACATACACCCCATTTCTATAGTGCTCGGAGTTAATGCGAACCAGGGCGTGAGGAAATCACTACTATTCATTCCCATATAGGTTGCATCCTGATGCCAGCTCACAAAATGATTAGTCGAAGCATCCTTGATAAACATAACAGAGGACCATAAGGAAATGTCCGGACCAATCAAATCTTCTACTGCATCCACAATAATATTGTTGTGAGCCAATTCATCCAGTACCATAAAAGTGAGGTGTAAATTATTGCGCTTTTCTGGATTGAAATCTTCAGGAAACTTTTTTTCTGCTTCTTCAAGTTTTGTCTTAATTGAGTATGCTTCTTCTTCAGACATGACGCGAATCGGCGACACAAAACCATTTTCATGGTATTCTTGAATTTGTTCTTCTGTTAAGATTTTTGCCATTATTTTACTACTTTCAATTTTGTTTAAATTTGCGGCTACAAAGTTACACCAGCTTTAGAAAATATTTATCCGAACCCCCTCAGGTAATCTTCGATTCATGCACGGCGTAGACAACTTTACATTTGTTCCTGATTGCTGACAAAAACAGGTTTGTATAATTTTAATCAAGTTGTTCAAAAATTTCGATAGAACGCAAAACACCACATCGCTAGCTCACATCTCAGTGGCAATCATCCCCAGGAAATCACCGATTCCGACCAGTGCCTTGTGGGTACGTCCGATCAAGGTTCCGTCACGACCAGCACAGTAAACGACAGGTTGAAGTTCCAGTTTTTCCGGGAAATGGACTTGGCCTACGGCATCGCCCTTTTTGACGGGCTCATCCAGATCGATCAACGTCTCATAAATACCGGCATCGTTGCTGATTAAATAACAGTCTAAATCCGGCATGTGCATCAATCTGGTCGGCGGAAGTCCCCTATCCTCGCAGCTTAGAGGCTTTTCGTCGATGATCTCAAAATGTGCCAGTAAGTTCCTAACTCCGATTTCAGTGATCTTCACTGTTTCCGGTGTAGACGTTCCTCCGCCACCGAGTTCACAACCGACGAAGATCTTGCCCATCTCCTCAACCTCTGTATCGAGCATGCCTTCGGAGTCCAGTTCAACAAGCTCCAGACTGATAGGAGCCCCGAAAGCCAGCATCGCCTGTTTCGCCCGTTCCATGACTTCGGCATCCTGAATCCGGTGATAACAGGCGAAAGGAGAAAACATCATAGTCTTTCCACCGGAATGGATATCGAGAACGACATCGGCCAATGGCAGTATTTTATGGTGAACGAAATGAGCGATCATCAAGGAAACTGAGCCGTCACGTCTACCAGGAAAAGCCCTGTTCATGTTAACTCCGTCAATCGGTGATAGCCTACTACCGGTCAAAACGGCGGGAAAGTTCAGTGCTGGAATGATGATCACCTGACCTCTTATTCCTCCGGCTTCGAGAGTTCTAGCCAGTTTCATCAGCGCAATCGGCCCCTCATATTCGTCTCCATGATTGCCGCCGGTTAGAAGAATCGTCTTCCCTGCACCGTTCCGGATCGAAACGATCGGTAGATGCACCGCCCCCCAGCCAGACTCGTTGCGGGAATGTGGGATAATTAAATGTCCGTGGTGCTTGCCATCTGCCAATAAATCTATTGTTGCGCTTACTTTCGGTTCTGCATGATTCATATTACCATTCTCCTATAAAATATTATTAGATACACACCAGATGGCACAAGTTTAATTTAGAACTCAAGTTCCTGCAGCATGGGACATATGACACCATTTGTTTTAATGTGTAAATAATTTTCATCTCCCACCGATAATTGGCAGTTCTGGTGCAGCACGCATAGATAAGAGTCGTGGAGCACCATTTTGCACAACGATATTTT
>Ga0257111_1000806_pt1 | contig 12958 bp, 7 predicted proteins | sample LP_taG_6_FD_191567 | JGI IMG/M metagenome (GOLD analysis project Ga0257111, IMG submission 191567) | Marine microbial communities from Northeast Subartic Pacific Ocean, Canada - LP_J_2015_P26_500m | ecosystem: Environmental > Aquatic > Marine > Oceanic | place: Canada: Northeast Subartic Pacific... | reverse complement strand
CTTCTTTTCTATACCAGTTAGTCCAATGCCAGATATTTTTGAAGTTACTCCTTGAAAATATTCTGAAACTATTGTTCGGCTTAATCCAACAGCTTCAAAATTACAACCACCTCTATAAGAACTTAAAACTGATATTCCCATTTTAGACATTATTTTTAAAAGTCCAAAATTTACTGATTTAATATATCTTTCAATGCATTCCTCATACCTAAATTTTCCAAAAAGTTTTTTTTCATATCGATGATACAAGCTATCTAATGCTAAATATGGATTAACAGTACTAGCTCCTACCCCTAAAAGTGTTGCAAATGAATGGGTATCTAAAACTTCTCCGGTTTGTGCATTTATAGAAACATACCCTCTTAACTTATTTTTTATTAAATGTTTATTAATTGCTCCTGCACATAAGAGCATTGGAATTGCTATTTTTTCTTCAGATATTGTTTTATCAGTTAAAATTAACTGTGTCGTTCCTTGCCTTACAGCAATTTCAGATTCTTTTATAATACCATCTAAAGATTTTTGAAGAGACTGGTCATATTTAAAAGTACAATCAATAACTTTTGAGTTCTTCCCAAAAAAATTTGTAAATTTTTCAAATTGTGAATTTGATAAAATAGGACTTTCTAAAACATAAATATTATCTTTGGTTAATTTGTCAAAATCCAATATATTGCCTAAATTTCCAAATCTTGTCTTTAAACTCATAACTTTATTTTCTCTTAATGAATCTATTGGTGGATTTGTAACTTGACTAAAGTTTTGTCTAAAAAAATGATACAATGGTCTATAATGGTCAGATAAAACAGCTAGCGGCGTATCATCTCCCATTGAGCCAACTGCTTCTTTAGCATCTTCTGCCATTGGATGAAGAATTAACTCAAGGTCTTCGATGCTTATTCCAAAAGCATGTTGCCTTTTTCTTAATTCAGATCCAGTAAAAACAAATTTTTCCTTGTTAATTACAATTTTTTTATCAAGATCGACTATTTGACTGTTAAAATGTTTAAATTCTTTCGCTAAATAATTTTTGATTTCATTATTGTTAAAAACTTTTCCTTTATTAATTCTTATTCCAATAATTTCTCCAGGTCCTAATCTTCCTTTTGAAATAATTTTTTTTTCATCTAATTCAATCATGCCTGTTTCAGATCCTGCAAAAAGTAATTTATCTTTTGTTATGGTATATCTTAAAGGGCGCAGACCATTTCTATCATTGGCAGCTATTACCCATTCATTATCTGTTGCAGCAATTGCAGCTGGTCCGTCCCATGGTTCCATTGTACTATTTAAAAAATTAAATAATTTTTGATGATCTCTTGGTAAAATTTTGTTTTTTTTGGACCAAGCATCTGGAATTAACATTAATTTTGCTAAAGGTGCAGGTTGACCTGAAATATTTAATAATTCAAAAACATTATCCAAAGCAGCAGAATCTGAAGCTCCAGGCTGTATTACTGGTTTTAAATTTTCTATATCTTCAAATAATGGACTTTCTATTTCATCTTCATGAACTTTCATCCAATTACAATTACCCTTAAAAGTATTTATTTCTCCGTTGTGAGCAATAGCTCTAAAAGGTTGTGCTAAATCCCAACTTGGAAATGTATTAGTAGAAAATCTTTGATGAAAAATTGCATACCTAGATATAAATCTTTCGTCATTCAAATCTGTATAAAAATTAGATAAAGCTTCGGCTAAAAACATACCTTTATAAATTATTGACTTTGAACTTAAGGAACATATGTAAAAACCTTCTAGATTATTTTTTATAGCTTCTTTCTCAATTTTCCTTCTAATTTCATAAAGTTTTCTTTCTAGATCTTTATCAACTAAGTTTTTGTCATTATGTTTAAATAAAACCTGAGTAATTTCAGGTCTATTACTATTCGCTTTTTCGCCTAAAACTTTTGTATTAATAGGAACTTGTCTCCAGCCATAAATTTTAAAATCTGATTTGGTGAGTTCTTTTTCAACTATAGTCTTACAGTCTTCCTGAACATTAAAATTGTCCCTAGGTAAGAAAATCATTCCAATACATATTTCGGAGTTATCGTGCTTATGTCCTTTGGTCTCTATTTTTTCTACAAAAAAGTCGTAAGGAATTTCAATGTGTATGCCTGCACCATCTCCCGTTTTACCATCAGCATCAACGGCTCCTCTGTGCCATACTGCTTTTAAAGCCTCTATTCCATATTCTACTATCTTTCTTGATTTTTTTCCTTCTGTAGATGCAACTAATCCAACACCACATGCATCATGTTCCATACTTTTTGAATAAATATGATTTTTTTCTAAAATTTTTAAATTTTTTTTATAATTTTTCATTATGCAACCTTTGTTCTTTTGGCTTCTTTGTTTTCTAAGAAATTCTTAATAGAAGTTGCCGCATCTCTACCGTCTTTGATTGCCCAAACAACTAATGAAGCTCCTCTAATAATATCGCCCGCGGCAAATACTCCAGGTAAATTAGTTTCCATTGTATCAAAATCTGTTTTTAAAGTTCCCCATCGTGTGATTTGTAAATCTTTTGAATTAAACAATTTTGGAAGATTTTCTGGATTAAACCCCAAAGCTTTAATAACCATATCTGCCTTAATAATAAATTCTGAATTTTTTTGAACCTCTGGCTTTCTTCTACCACTATCATCTGGTTCAACTAATTTAATTTTATCAACTACTAAATTTTCAATTTTATTTTTTCCTAAAAATTCTTTTGGACTTGATAACCAAACAAATTCAACCCCTTCTTCTTCAGCGTTAGCTACTTCTCTTGCTGAACCTGGCATATTTTCTTTATCTCTTCTATAAAGACACTTAACTGACTTTGCATTTTGTCTAATAGATGTTCTAACACAATCCATGGCAGTGTCACCCCCACCAATTACCACCACATCTTTTTTTTCACTATTTAATATTCCTTTATCAAATAATTCTACCTTGTCTCCTAAGCCTTTCCTATTTGAGGCAGTTAAAAAATCCATTGCAGGAAAAATATTTTCTAAGTTGCTTCCTGGTATTTCTATTTCCCTTGGTTTATAAACTCCAGTTGCAATTAGTATTGCATCATGTTTTTCTTTTAATTGATCTAATGATGAGTCCTTACCAACTTCAAAATTTTGAACAAACTTTATTCCACCTTCTTCTAGTATTTTTGTTCTTCTTTCCACAACATATTTTTCAAGTTTAAAATTTGGGATTCCATAAATTAATAATCCACCAGATCTATCGTACCGATCATATATTGTTATTTGATAGCCTTTTTTTCTCAGTTGTTCTGCGCAAGCTAATCCTGCGGGACCTGCCCCTATTATTCCAACACTTTGTTTTTTTTCATTTCTGACTTTAATTGGTTTGATCCATCCTTTGTCCCAGGCATTTTCGGTAATGTATTTTTCTACAGAACCTATTGTTACAGTTCCATGGCCAGATTGTTCTATGACACAATTTCCTTCACATAATCTGTCTTGAGGACAAATTCTTCCGCATACTTCTGGCATGTTATTTGTGCTTTGAGCTAATTCATAAGCTTCTTGTAACCTTCCTTCTGCAGTGAGTTTCAGCCAATCAGGAATATTATTGCTTAAGGGACAATGAATTTGGCAAAAAGGGACTCCACACTGAGAACATCTGCTTGATTGCTCCGCTGCTTTTTTGTGAATGTATTCGTTATAAATTTCATTAAAATCACCTCTTCTAGTTAAAGCTTCCCTTTTAGGTGGGTTTTGTTTAACTATATTCGTAAACATCAGCATTTTTTCAGACATTGTGATGGAAACTTACAATATGATTTAAGCCAAATAAACAATAACTAGGTCATATTTATTGACCTTATTTTGTAATTTTTCAATGTTTTTGCTACTTTTTGACATATATGCATACCTGTTATGCACTTAATTATATGAAGAATTGGACACAATTTTAGGTTATTTATAAATAATCCTAATGATCTCAGATTTGCTTGAAATTTTTTTGCTTTCAATTATTCAAGGTGTTTCTGAATTTCTACCAGTTAGCTCAGCAGCTCACCTAATTATTGCTTCAAATATTTACAAATTTACAAATCAATCCTTGCTAATTGATATTAGTTTACATTTGGGATCTTTGTTAGCAATATTGTTTTATTTTAAAGAAGATATTTTTGATTTAAATAAAAATAAAAATTTATTTTACAAAATAGCAATTGGGACAATACCTTTAATACTTTTTGGTTATTTATTATACTCCACAGGTATAATCCATCAACTTAGAAATATCAAAGTTATTGCATGGGCAACTTTCTTTTTTGGAATTTTGATTTATATAGCAGACAAGAATAAATTCTTAAAAAAAATAGATTCTGATTTAAATATTAAATCAATTTTAATCATTGGTCTTTTTCAGATTTTAGCTTTAATACCTGGAGTAAGTAGGGCCGGAATAACAATAACAGCAGGAAGAATATTAGGATTTGATAGAATTGACTCAACAAAAATTTCTTTTTATTTGGCTATACCTGCTTTAATGGGTGCAAGCGCTTTAGGAATAAAAGATTTATTTAAAGAAAACATTGAGTTTAATTTTTTAGTTATAATTGGGGTTTTTTTATCATTTTTATTTTCGTTAATAACAATAAAATTTTTTTTTAAATTTATTAAATCATTTTCTTTAAATGTTTTTGTTGCTTACAGGATGTTCTTAGCAACAATTCTATTTTATATTATATATTTTTAGTTTTAGTTTTAGATTCATAAATAGGGTAAAGTTGAGAAAACAAAACACCAAATAAAATCAAAGTACACCCAATTATATTATCTAAGCCTAAAATTTGATTTAAAATTATCCATGCTGCAATAGCTGCTACAACACCTTCTAGAGACATAGCAATTGCCGCTGGTGCAGCTTCAATATTTCTCTGACCAAAAAGCTGCAAAGCAAATGCTGCTCCTCCTGATAAAATTCCTGCGTATAAAATTTCTATTGTTTCTAATTTAATTTTAGAAAAATCAATTTCTTCAAACAGCAGTACTAGTATAAAAGATAATACTGCTACTATTAGATTTTGCATTAATGCAATAAAAAAAGGGAGGTCGAATTGTTCTATTATTTTACCTACATAAATAATATGGAGTGCCCAAAATAAAGCACCAATTAATACTAATGCATCTCCAAATCTAACGGCGGAATTACTAAAGTCACTTAGAAAATAACCTCCAGTTACACAAGCTAGTACTGAGGGCCATATGGACCAGTGTAGTCTTTCAGAAAATAGAAAACAGACAATAATCGGAACCATTGGCACATAAAAAATTGTAAAAAAAGCAGAATTTGCCACATCTGTATAAAGTAATGAAACTTGTTGGAATATACATCCTAAAAATAAAAATACACCGACAGGCAATATAAGTTTAAGAAATTGATTTCTGTTGCCTTTAATCTGAACTTTTGTTTTTTGTTTTTCAAATAAAAAAACAAAAGGTAAAACGGCTAAGAAACCTACAAAAAACCTAACAGAATTAAAGGTGAATGGGCCGATATTATCCATTCCTGTATCTTGAGCTATAAAGGTAGTTCCCCAGATTAAGCTACAAACAATCAAACAAAAAAAAGATATTATTTTTTTCATTGGTTTGATCTACACAGCTAGTTTATAAGCAAAATCTTTACCAAGATTTTCTTTTAATTCATTACAAAATCTTGCTGCTTCTGCGCCATCAATTATTCTATGATCGTAAGATAAAGACAGTGGCAACATTATTCTAGTTTGATATTTATTTTCATAATAAATACTTTTCTTTGATGACCTTCCAACTCCTAGAATTGCAACTTCTGGATAATTAATAATTGGAGTAAAAAATGAGCCTCCTATTCCTCCTAAACTAGTTATTGTCATTGAACCACCAAAAAATTCTTTTTTACCTATTTTTAAATTACGACAATTATCACTGACAGTTTTTAATTCTTTGCTTATTAAGTTAATATTTTTATTATTTACGTTTCTCAATTTGGGAACCATTAGTCCATGTGGTGTGTCAACTGCAATTCCTATATGATAGTATTTTTTTATGGTCATTTTTCCTTTGTCAATATCTTCTATTGATGAATTAAAGGTTGAAAATTTTTTTAAAGTTGAAACTAATGCTTTAATTATAAAAGCTAGTGGAGTGATTTTTTTTTTTTCTCCTGTAAATGTGTCTGTTAAGGAATTTCTAAATTCTTCCATTTCTGTTATATCAGCCTCATCATGATGTGTTACATGGGGAATAGTTTTCCATGAATTTACTAGGTGTAAAGCGGCAATTTTTTTTACTCTTGGAACATCTTTAATTTCTATTTCTCCAAAATCTGAGTGATTATATTCATTTTTAATTTTTTCTGATGACTGATTATCTACCTCCGTATTTTTTGATTCTTTTAATTGACTACTTACAAAATTTTTTACATCTTCTGCTGTTATTCTACCTTTTCTTTCAGTGCCTTTAATTTGACTTACATTGGCACCCAATTCTCTAGCAAACTTTCTAACTTTTGGAGTTGCAAATATTTTTTTATCTTCAGTCATTTTTTATAATTTTGTGGGAATTGGTTTTTCAGTGTCTATATTATATTTTTTTATTGCATCTTTTGCATACTTAGAAGGTATCAATTGTTCTTTTGCTAACACACTTAAAGAATATGCCACTATATGCTCTTTATCTACTTCAAAAAATTTCCTTAAATTTTTTCTTGTATCGCTTCTGCCATACCCATCGGTACCAAAAGAATAAAAAGCTTTTGAAGTAAAAGGCCTTATTTGATCTGAATTCAAACGTATGTAATCTGATGCAGCAACAATTGGTCCTTCAGTTGATGATAAACATTTTTCTATGTATGTTTTTTTTGGCTTTTTATCTGGATTTAAAAGGTTATATCTTTCTGTTTCTATTGCTTCTTTTCTTAACTCATTAAAACTTGTGACGCTCCAAACATTGCTATCTATTTGATACTCCTTTTGAAGAATTTCTGCTGCAGCAATCATTTCTCTCAAAATTGCTCCTGATCCAAGCAATTGAATTTTAGTTTTTTTAAATTTATTATGTTCTTTAAATAAATACATTCCTTTTAATATTCCTTCTGCAATAAATTTATTTTTTGGCATTGCTGGATGGCAATAATTCTCATTCATGGTGGTTATATAATAAAAAATGTTTTCTTGTTTATCATGCATTCTTCTCAAGCCTTCTTTGAAAATAGTTGCTAATTCATATGCAAAAGTAGGGTCATATGATTTACAATTAGGAATAACAGAAGAAAGTAAATGGCTATGTCCATCGCCATGTTGTAATCCTTCTCCGGCAAGGGTAGTTCTTCCTGCTGTAGCGCCGATTAAAAAACCTCTAGTTTGATTGTCCCCAGCAGCCCATGCTAAATCACCTGTTCTTTGAAATCCAAACATTGAATAAAATATGTAAATTGGAATCATTGAAATATCATGGTTGGTATAAGAAGTTCCTGCTGCAATCCAAGATGACATTGCTCCTGCTTCTGTTATACCTTCTTCTAACACTTGTCCTTTTACATCTTCTCTATAAGAACTTAATTGTTCAGAATCTACTGGTTCATATTTTTGTCCTTCATGAGCATAAATACCGATTTTTTGAAAAAATCCTTCCATTCCAAAAGTTCTTGCTTCGTCAGGAATAATTGGAACAAGTCTTGGTGCAACATTTTTATCTCTTAATAAACTAGTTAACATTCTAACTAGAACCATTGTTGTCGACATTTCTTTTGTACCAGTTGATTCCTTCATTGCTTTAAATATATCTTCTGAGGGAGTTTTAATCGATTTTGCAAATGAAGATCTTTCAGGTAAATTCCCTCCTAATTTTAATCGACATTCTCTTAAATATTTTATTTCAGGAGAATTATCTGGCGGTCTATAATATTCTACATTTTTGACTTGTTGATCGGTCAAAGGAACGTCAAACCTATCTCTGTAATATAATAAATCTTTTTCTTCTAATTTTTTTTGTTGATGCGTAGTATTAATACTTTCTCCAGATTTGCCCATTCCGTATCCTTTAATTGTTTTAGCTAAAATTACAGTAGGTGTTCCGGTATTTTGCATAGCTGAATGATAAGCGGCATAAACCTTGTGTGGATCATGACCTCCTCTATTTAATCTCCATATATCTCTATCTGTCATTTGTGACACTAAATTTGAAAGCTCAGGATATTTCCCAAAAAACTTTTCTCTAACGAAAGCACCTCCTTTTGCCTTAAAGGCCTGATACTCTCCATCAACTGCTTCATTCATTCTTTTAACTAACAATCCTGTTTTATCTTTTGCTAATAATGAATCCCAATAAGATCCCCAAATAACTTTGATTACATTCCAGCCCGCTCCTCTAAATATTCCTTCTAATTCTTGAATAATTTTTCCATTCCCTCTTACTGGTCCATCAAGCCTCTGCAGGTTACAATTTACAACAAAAATTAAATTATCTAATTTTTCTCTAGCAGCTAGACCTATTGCACCTAATGACTCTGGTTCATCTGTTTCTCCATCACCTAGGAAACACCAAATTTTTCTTCCTTCATCTTTTAACAATCCTCTGTTTATTAAATATTTAGTAAACCTTGCTTGATAAATTGACATTATTGGTCCCAATCCCATAGAAACAGTTGGAAACTGCCAAAATTTTGGCATCAACCAAGGATGAGGATAGGAAGATAATCCACCGGGTTTCACTTCTTGTCTAAAGTTGTCTAACTGTTTTGGTGTAATTCTTCCTTCAAGAAATGCTCTTGCATACATTCCAGGCGCACTATGTCCCTGAAAATAAATTAAATCTCCACCAAATTTATTATTTTTTGCTCTCCAAAAATGATTCATTCCAATATCATAAAGTGTAGCGGCTGATGCAAATGTTCCTATATGACCACCAAGTTCTGGATTTTTTTTATTTACTCTGACAACCATCGCTGCGGCATTCCATCTAATTAAAGCTCTTATTTTTCTTTCAAGATTTTGATCTCCAGGAGATTTTTTTTCATCTTCGGGAGCTATTGTATTTGTGTAAGGTGTATTTCTAGATAAAACTAAATCAGAACCTTCTTTATAAGAATAATCTATTAACTGTTTTATTAAATATTGTGCTCTATTTTTTCCATCCTTTTCAAGAACAGCTGAAAGAGACTCTAACCATTCTTTTGTTTCTACAGGATCAATATCGGCATTTTTAATAACTTCAATTTTTTCATCTTTATCTTTTTTCTTTATCTCTATTTTTGGTTTTTCAACTTCATTTTTTAATACTAAAGTATCTTCTGCTTCTTTAATAATATTTTCAGTATCGATAGGTAATTTTTCTTCTACATTTTTTTTTGGTTTCTTTTCTGGTTGACTCTCACTATTTAAAGTTACCAGTAAATGTCCTTTGGAAACTTTATCTCCCACTTTAACATTAACGCTTTCTACTGTTCCTTCATATGTTGAGGGAACCTCAACACTTGATTTATCGCTTTCTAAAGTAACAATAGAGTCATTTTTTTTTATTTTATCAGAAACTTTGACTAAAACTTCAATAACCTCAACTTCTTCAAAATCTCCTATATCTGGTACTAATAATTGTTGGTTCATTAATATGTTAATTATATATGTAAAAATAATATATTGGATATATTTCTAACACATTTGAAGCCTTTTTTGGACACGCTTAATGTCCATTATTCAACATGTTTAAAAATATGTTTAAGAAAATTTTTTATTTTAATAATAAGCGAGATTTGGACGCAAGGTTGTGGATACAAAAAATTTTACTTTATAAAAATTTGAGAAAAAACTACTATTAGTTTCGCTCAATACACATTGTAATACCCATGCCTCCACCAATGCATAAAGTAGCGCAGCCCTTGCTCTTATTTTGTTTAATCATTTCATGAATTAAAGTTACTAATATTCTAGCCCCTGATGCACCTATTGGATGTCCTAACGCGATTGCTCCTCCATTTACGTTAACAATTTCTTTTGGAATTTTTAAATCTTTAATAACTGCAATGCTTTGAGCAGCAAACGCTTCATTAATTTCAAATAGATCGACATCATTAATTTGCCAATCAGCTTTTTTTAAAGCTAAATTAGTTGCAGGAATTGGGCCAAGACCCATTAAAGATGGTTCTACCCCACATGTCGCCCAAGAAACAATTTTAACCAAAGGTTCTATTTTTCTTAGCTCAGCTTCTCCTCGATTCATTAAAACTAAGGCAGCAGCACCATCATTTAATCCAGAAGAATTTCCAGCTGTAACAGTACCATTTTCTTTAAAAACTGTTTTTAAAGAATTTAAGCCTTCAATGCTCAAATTTTTTCTTGGATATTCATCTTCTTTAAAAATATCAATTTTGTCTTTTTTTTTTATTTCAAAAGTTATTATCTCATCTTTAAATCTATTTTCCTTAATTGATTTTTGTGTTTTTTTTTGAGATTCTAATGCAAAAAGATCTTGTTCTTTTCTGCTAATTTTATATTTTTCAGCAACATTTTCTGCTGTAACCCCCATATGATAATTATTAAATGCATCTATAAGCCCATCATGAATCATGGTATCGATCAATTGGTTTTCTGATAATTTTCGTTCTTCCCTATAAAATATAGCATGTGGTGCCTTTGACATACTTTCTTGTCCTCCCGCAATAACAATATTATTTTCATTTAATTTTACAGATTGATATGCTGAAGCTACTGCTCTTAAGCCAGATCCACACAATTGATTTACAATATGTGCGGGTTTTGAAACAGGTATGCCAGCATTAACTGATGCTTGTCTTGCTGGATTTTGTCCTGTCGCAGAAGTCAAAACTTGACCCATAACTACTTGCTCTATGTCATCGGCTTTTAATTTAGAATTTTTGATAACTTCTTTAATACAAATAGAACCTAATTTGTCTGCATTTAGCTCTTTTAGACTACCTCTATAAGTTCCTATTGGTGTTCTCAGTGCTGAAGTTATAACTACATCGCTCAATTCTTTTGTCATAGTTAATTTAACATATTCTTTTATTAGAAAAATTACATTATAAATTAGTTATATCAAATATGATATTGTGACATAGGGTATATTAATAATGTTTTGCGCCTGTAGCTCAATTGGATAGAGCGCTTGGCTACGGACCAGGAGGTTCTGGGTTCAACTCCTAGCAGGCGCGCCAAAAAAGGAAAGTAAATAAAATGTTAAATTGGCTTAACAAAATATCTTTGCAAAAAGCAGTGATTTATTTTTTTATTTTTATTTTTTTTGTATTGCTAGTTTTAACAATTTTTTTATAAAAAATTATGTCTGATAAATTTGAACAAATAAGTACTAAGCCAGGTTTTATGAAACATAATGGTGGTATTCTGTTTAGGAATATTTCAGATACAGAATATGAGTTTAAAACAACAATAAATGAAAATCATTTAAATGCTATAGGAATAACACACGGAGGATTTATATGCTCTTTAATTGATGCTGGGGCAGGGACTGCTGCTCACAGATGTGCCGGGCAAGCCCCTTGTGTAACTGTTTCGTTAGATCTAAAATTTATAGCTACTACAAAAATCGGTGATGAAATTGTTGGTTTTACCAAGATATTAAAAAAAACAAAATCTATGGTTTTTCTAATTTGCCATTTAAAATCAAAAGATAAAATTATTGCTTCTGCTTCCGGTATTTGGAAAATATTAAAACAAAACTCTCTCTAACTTAAGTCCAGGTTGTTAATTAATTTTTTCTTCTATAATTCAAATACCCAAATATAATTAATAGTAAAATAGCTAAAGGATAAACAATACCTTTGTTTGGTCTATCTAAATTTTCTATTTTAAACTCACTTATAAAATCTCCAGTTTCAAAGCCACTTTTTTTAGCTTTGCCATTCCATTTCAAGGTATCAACTACAATTCTTTTTCCCTCTTTAATTAAAGAAATTCCATACTCATCTAAATTAAATTTAGTTTCAAAAGTATTTTTTTCAATTACAAATAATTTATATCTTTCACCATATTCACTTGGGCGTGTGACTTTGAAACGTACTTCTTTTTTTGGATCTAATTCTAAAAGCTGAATTTGATTTATATCTTTATAGTTATATTTTGGATAAAATTTATTAAGAACAAATTCTGGTGATAATAACGATATTGAAATAAATAGAAAAACTATAATTTCATACCATCGAAGTTTATTAAAAAACCATCTTTGAGTAGCAGCAGTAAATATAAGTATTCCAATTAAAGAAGTTACAATGACTAATAAAGCATGCCAAACATCTTCAACACCTATTAAAAGTAACTCATGATTAAATAAAAAAACAATAGGGAGAATACCTGTTCTTAAACTATACCAAAAGGCTTGTACTCCAGTTTTAAGTGGATCGCCTCCTGAAATAGCAGCAGCAGCATACGAAGCTAAACCCACAGGTGGTGTAACATCAGCCATTAATCCAAAATAAAATACAAATAAGTGAACAGCTATAAGTGGAAATACAAAACCAGAAGCATTACCTACATCTACTAAAACCATTGCCATTAATGATGCCACAACCACATAATTTGCAGTAGTTGGAAGACCCATACCAAGCAGCAAACATAAAATAATAGTTAATAATATTAAAATTATCACATTATCTTTAGCAATAGATTCTATTACAATAATTAAATTTGTACTTAGTCCTGTAGATCCCACTGCTCCTACTATTACTCCAGCAGTTGCTATAGCGATTCCAACACCAACCATGTTTATTGCACCTTTTTCAAAACCTACAATAGTTTGGTTAAACCAAGTTTTAAGGGCGTCTTGGAAGTTAGGTTGTTTAATTAATTTATTTATTAAATTCACTAAAATTAATGCAATAGTTGCATAAAATATTGAATAAGAAGCTGTAAACCTTAGATAAACTAACAAATATACTAAAACAAAAATTGGAATTAAAAAATGCAGTCCTGATAAAAAAGTATTTTTTA
>Ga0257111_1000802_pt1 | contig 12992 bp, 13 predicted proteins | sample LP_taG_6_FD_191567 | JGI IMG/M metagenome (GOLD analysis project Ga0257111, IMG submission 191567) | Marine microbial communities from Northeast Subartic Pacific Ocean, Canada - LP_J_2015_P26_500m | ecosystem: Environmental > Aquatic > Marine > Oceanic | place: Canada: Northeast Subartic Pacific... | reverse complement strand
CGGCTCTTGTTTTAGATGATGGATCAGTTTTATTAGAGAGCGTAGCAATATGCCGATACTTTGAATTATTGAATCCAGAGCCGTCTCTATTTGGTAAAACTGATATGGAGCAAGTGGTAATAGAGATGCAAAATAGAAAAATGGAGTTGGAGATCTTGATGACTGTTGCCGGAGCATTTAGACATACCCACCCTGCCTTTTCTAAACTAGAAAAACAAAATACTGCATTTGGACTTGTTCAAAAAGATGCTGCTGAAAAAAGACTAAAGTACCTAGATAAGGAGCTCGAAGATAAGCAATATATAGCTGGAAAAAACTTTTCAATAGCTGACATTACCTGTCTTTGCGCTATAGATTTTTGTCGCCCCGCTAAGATAGAAATTCCTGAAGATTATAAAAACCTGAATAGATGGATCCAAGAAATTAAAGAAAGACCTTCCTCTCAAATTGTGTAGGTAATTTTTAATTACTTTTTAAATTTATTTCTTCTTGAAGAACTGCAGAATGCTCTTCTATAAAACGTTTAATAGAGGCTTTAGTTTTATCGCAAAATAGAGATTCATTACCTGCTATTTCTTCAGAGTTATAAACTAGTTCGCAAGAAGTTAAAAGTCCACCAAGGCTCGCTTCAGTTGATAATATTGAAGATCTTATACGCTTATCTCTTGAATCTAAGGTAGAGCCTATAGATCCATGCCAATCAAATTGATTGTCAAGGATTGATTGTATTTCTTGGTATAGCAGATTTTGATTTGTAGTATTAGAAAATATTAACGTCCACAATAAAGGTATTCCTGTAGGGTACAAAGGCCTGCCTGCCCAATCTGGATAACCACTTAAAGACTCAGGTTCGTTAGTGGGGAAAGCCCGTGTTTGAATAATATCTCTAAAAGCTTTATTAAAATTTAAGAAACCAGTATTACATAAGAGATGATCTGGTTCTATTTCACAGTTAATACTAGGTATATCAATTAAAGTAAAATCAAAATCTGTAGGAATATAAACCCATTTATTAGATGGCTCATTAAAATAAAGATAGTAATTATTTGCGACTCTAACGTAATGGTCAACTGCACCAAGAACTATCTCTGCTGCTTGTGCCTTAATAAACCCTTCCACGTCAAATCTAGTAGCTAGTTGTTCTGGGGTAGGATAAGTTTGAACAAACTTAGCAAAACTAATCAATTCTGCTCTGGCTTCTTTTAGAGATTTTTTTTTGGTTTTGAGATCATAGGATGGCTGATAAGGAACAAATTGAGAAATATTTCCTGCATTTCCTTCTTTATTTATAGCTGAATTAACGAAATCAGGGTCTTGATAATTTTCTGTTCCTAGCCATTCTTCTCTAGATTCAGGGTCGGATTTCTCTACACCTATGATACAAAAATCATTGTTAAAAAATTGTTCACTATCTTCGTAAGGTATGCAATCCTCATCAACCACATCTAGACCTGAAAGGTTACCAACTCCTACTTTAAATAAATACCCATTCTTATCGAAGTAGCTCTTTAAGAATGGTTTATCTATCTGTTCTACCATGATAAAGACACCCATATCATAAGTCTGAGGTAAAGATTGATTGAAAAGAGTTTGATCATCTTTACCTGTTATAACAAATTCTATAGATATATGGGTTGCTCTAGCTGTTGGTACTCCAATCTGATTTAAAATTTCATGCGCTAGCACTTCTCTTTGGTAAGTTGGATCATCCCTATTGTATCTAAACCTTAGTTTTTCAAAATCCCTGAATTCCCTACCATCAGCCTCTTTATATTCTGGTATATCTTGACCTACAATTTTAAAACAAGAGTCATTGTCTACTGCAGCAGGATTTCCATTACTATCTATGCACGAGTAAACGCTTTCATCGTCTTCAAATTCTTCGTCAAATTTAATAGAGAAACTAAATCTTTGAGGAATAGATTGACCAGTTCCTGCCACTTCTGCACTATCATCAACTGGAAATTGTCGGCTAGTATTGCCTTGCATCTTAAAGGCTACTTTTTCTATGGATTCAACAACCATTCCTTCATCATCTATAAAGTCAAAATCTGCTTGACGATACACTTCACTATGAGTCCAGGAACTTAAAGCAAAGCCAGCTGGACCCGAAGCATTTCTAATGCTGTAATTAGACCTTGAAGTGTCTAATACTAATGCCGACCATTCCTCTAGAGTCATAGTCAATCTTATTTTATTTAATGTATCTAATGAAAAAAGCGAGAGATTTTTTTCATCTTCACAAACAATTCTTACATTAGATATATTTTCTAAATCTATAGTTCCCTTCTCATTTGTAATTTCACAATCTTGACGGGCTGACTCTCGCTCCACTTCAACCTCATATTCTGTTCCAGTTTGTAATTTATTATTGAAAGAAAAGTTTCCATCACTTTTTACCAATAAAGATTGGTCATTAACTTTTAACTCTATATCCCGAATACTATTTAATCCGGTTAACACGCCTGAAATTGTATAGCCTGGCTCAGGTTGTGGTGGGGGCGCGGGAACTGTAGCCACAGTATCTATATTTGGAGCAGATCCTCCACTTCCACCTCCGCCACCACAAGCGCCTAGAAATAAAGTTAAATAAATAAAGACCCATCTCATGCTTAATTATTTAATCACTTAAATAAATTTTTGTCTCCTAAATTCTACTAAAATTAAGACTGGTAATTAGTCTTTTATAAATAGTTTCTGCTTTTCTTTTCTCTTAAGCTTCTTAATTGCAACTTCTCTAATTGAAGCAGAACTTTTATCTGCAAATTCTTCTATATATCTTAATTTAAAAGGACCTCTTCCTCTGGTATATTTTGCTCCTTTCCCATTTTCATGGACTGATAAACGATTGCTTATATTAGTAGTAATCCCTGTATAAAGGGAATTATCTTTACACTCCAATATATATAAGAACCAAACCATAGGTATAGATAGTTAGGAATCCCTGGGTTTAAAATCTAGTACTGTTGCATTTATACAGTATCTAGGCTTACCTTTAGGGCCGTCAGGAAAAACATGGCCTAGATGAATCCCTGAAGACTTAGATATAATCTCGATTCTTTTCATTCCAAAACTATTATCCGGTCTTTCTATTACTGAACCTTCTACTGGTTTTGTAAAAGACAACCAACCTGTACCAGAATTGAATCTATGTCTTGTATCAAATAAAGTAGCCCCGCTTAGTTTATCTATAAAAGTACCATCTGGTGTATTTTTAAATATTTCATACTCTTTACAATATCTTGCGTCAGTTCCTTCATTAAATGCTACCCTAAAAGCTTCTGAGTTCCCTAGTTTTATAGCACCCAAAACCTTATAAAATTCTTCTGGAGTCATGTAGCCTTGTTTACCATAAATCTCTTTTCCATTTTGTAGAAATAAAATAGTAGGAGTTACCCAAGTTTTAGTCTTTATTTTTAGACCATGAAGCTGTGAAGCGACTCTAAAGTTAACAGGGATAGAACCTTCATAAAGAGAAATAACATTTTCCTTAAATTTTTCGCAATAAGGACAATATGATTCTGATTCAACAACTAAAATATGCTTGCCTTCTAATATGGAAGAGTTATCTTCTAAATGTAATATTTTTTCTTTAAATTTGACTCCTGTAGAATGGTCGGGGCAGTATCCATTTGGATTTTTAACAAGGTAATCTTGATGGTACTCCTCGGCTTTAAAGAATTTCTCTAGAGGTGTAATTTTAGTTACAACCGATCCAAATCCTTGACTTAAAAGTAAGGATTGATATTCATTAAGTAAATTTTGGGCTATTAATGTCTGATGCTTATTTATAGTTAAAATAATTGATCTATATTGGGTTCCTATGTCACTTCCCTGCCTATTTAATTGCGTTGGGTCGTGTGTTTCAAAATACTTGATGAGAATTGCTTCTAACTTAACTGTATTTGGATCAAAAACTACCTTAACTACCTCTGCAAAATTATTAAGATTATATTTATTTATATATTTTGTGATCTCTTTATACCTAGGAGCAACTCCTTTACCATCTGCATATCCAGAAATAGCTTCAATTACCCCGGGAATATTTTCATAAGTTTTTTCTGCACCCCAAAAGCAACCAGAACCAAGAACAATAGATTCTTTATGGATAGTGCCTTCCAAACTTACTATTAAACTGCTAAAACAACAGAAAAATACGATTAAAAAAAACTTCATAATTGATAATATTAAATTATAAATTTAATTAAGCATAAAATAATTACCACAAAAATCAAAAGAATTGTAAGCCAAGAGCGTAAACCTGCTTCTATATCTATTTGAGATAAATTATTGCGATGGTTACCATCATTTTTTTTATTATTCACTTCTATAAATAGTCATTATATAAAATAAATTAAATAAAGATGTGATGCATTGGCTATTTTTATTAAAATAAATGCTCAATTTTATTTTCTAAATTTCCATATAAATGAATCTTAAAAAAACTAAAATTAATGGAGCTTATTTCATACAACATCAGTCATTTGAAGATGAAAGAGGATTGTTTTATGAATTGATTGAAAAGGATATTTTAAATGATGTTGGCAGCCCATTAATAGATAAAGTCAATATCTCTGAATCTAAATATGGAGTGCTCAGAGGCCTGCATTATCAAGTACAACAACCGCAAGTAAAATTTATTTCTTGCCTTAAGGGCCAAGTAATAGATTTTGCAGTAGATATCAGACAAGACTCTGAGTCTTTTGGACAAGTTATACAGTATGATTTAAGAGAAGAGAATGCTGAAACTTTATATCTACCTAAAGGTATTGCTCATGGGTTTATTAGCTTAGCTAAGACTTCTGTACTTTTATATCTGGTTTCTGGAATCTATAATAAGGACTTAGAAAGAGGCGTAAATTATAAAAGTTTAAACCTAGATCTACCAATAGAACCAACTTTGATAAACTCAAGAGATGATAACTGGCCCAACTTTGATCAAGCAGAATATTATTAGGAAAAATTATGAAATGCAGATTTAGTGGAGAAGAAATTCCTGAAATCTTAACTTTTGGGAAAATGCCTTTAGGAAATGGGTTCCTTAAAGACCAGAATCCGCAAGATGAATATTTTTTTAAGATGTCGGTTTCTGTTAATAACAGCATTGGGTTACTTCAACTTAATGAGCAACCTGATCCAAATAAAATGTTTCATGAGAACTACGCTTTTTACAGCAGATCTTCTGCCTTAATGATGGAGCACTTCAAGGACTTATCAAATGAGATTCAATCCTTGCTAGATAAAAATTTCTCTTCTGATAATAATAAATTTGTTGTAGAAGTTGGCTCTAATGATGGAGTAATGTTAGAGCATTTGGTAAAAGCAAATGTCTCATGTCTTGGGATTGAACCATCTAAGAACGTTGCAGAGATTTCACATCAATATGGAGTACCAACTGTTAATAAGTTTATGTCTGTTGAAACAGCTGATCAAGTAATCTCTGAATATCAACAAGCAAATGTTATCTACTCTGCAAATGTTTTTTGTCATATACCTGATATTAACGATCTTGCTCAAGCATGCTCTAACCTCTTAAAGGACGGAGGCTATTTAATTTTTGAGGATCCCTATTTAGCAGATATATTAGAAAAGGTATCTTATGATCAAATATATGATGAACATGTATTCTTATTCTCATGCTATGCAGTTCAAAACATCTTTATTAAGTATGGGATGCAGCTTATAGATTGCAAACCGCTCAACACTCATGGTGGATCTATGAGGTATTACCTAAAAAAGACTGGCAAAGTCGAAACCAGCAGACAATTAGATAACCAATTAAAACATGAAGAGTCTCTGGGCATTCTTTCTTTAAAATCCTATAAAGATTTTGCATCAAAGTGTGAGGAAGCTAGAGTAGGATTTAAGAATAAACTCACAAGCCTTAAAGATAACCAAAAAAGTATAGTTGGGTATGGTGCTACCTCAAAAAGCACAACAATTCTTAATTATTGCGAAGTCGGCCCTGAACTAATTGATTTTATTGTCGATACTACACCTACTAAACAAAATATGTTCACTCCAGGTAAACATATTCCTGTTTTGCCTTATGAGCACTTTCTGCCTCACCCCGACGTGGCTGTCTTATTTGCTTGGAACCATCAAAAGGAGATTATAGCTAAAGAGGGAGCTTTTAAAGGTGAATGGATGACTCACTTACATCATGAGTATAAAGATTAATTGAAAACTTACTTTGCCAATCCTAAAGAAGGTTTTGTACAAAATAGAAAAGCTATTTCTAAAGCTCTTTCTTCTGTTATTGACAGTGGGAGCTATGTTCTTGGGAAGAATGTTTTATCTTTTGAAAATGAATTTAATGACTATTTATCCAAAAAAGGTTTCTTTGTTTCTTGTGCGAGCGGAACTGATGCAATTACTTTGGCCCTTCTGGCAAACAACTGCACTAATGGCTCTAAAATTATTGTCCCTTCCCATACAGCTCCAGCATCAATAATAGGTATCTTAAATGCTGGGTGTGTTCCTATCTATATAGATATAAACGCAAATGATTTATTGCTTGAAGTAAAAGATATAAAAAAAATTGTCACAAAATATAATATTAAAGCCATCTTAGCTGTCCATCTTTATGGTAATGGAATAAATATAAAAACACTGAAAAAAACTTTAAAAGGGAAAGACATTAAGATAATAGAAGATTGCGCGCAAAGCACTGGAACTTTAATCGGAGATAGACATGCAGGGACACTTTCTAATGCCGGGTGTTTTAGCTTTTTTCCAACTAAGAATTTATCTGCATTAGGTGATGGAGGGGGTATATGGGTTCCTACAAAACAACTAAAAGATAAGCTTCTATCATTAAGACAATATGGATGGGATGCTAATAGAAATGTAAAGTCCCATGGAGGGATCAATTCGCGCTTAGATGAGTTGCAAGCAGCTATACTCAGGATCAAATTGAAAAAACTTAATGTTGAAATAAATAAAAGAAGAAAAATAGCAAAAATATATGATCTAGAGCTCAATGATACTTTTAAAAAAACTAATGGTTCAGATCAGCAAAAAAGTTCTTACCACTTATATGTTGTAAGAACTAAACAAAGAAAAAAACTAATGGCATATATGGAAAAAAAGGGCATAATTCTAGGAATTCATTATCATCCACCAAATCATCAAAATGGTGTACTATCAAAATATTCTAAAGGCAAATTACCAGTAACAGAGGAAGCATCTAAGGAGGTCATTTCATTGCCTATTTACCCTGGACTAGACAAAAAACTTCAACTTCAAATAATTAAATACTTAAATCAGTTTAAATGAAATCATATAAAACTTTTACTTTTCAAGATGTGCCTCAACCTTTAAGTAGTTTTTGGATAATTAGTGACTTAGAAATTCTAGATCATCCAGTAAAAAGGATTTTCTTTAATAAATCATATCAAGAGGAAATACGGGGAGATCATGCCCACTTTGACTGTTGGCAAACATTAGTCTGTCTCGAGGGACAAATTAAAATAACGTTAGATAATGGTCAAAGTAAAGAAGATTATATTCTACAAAAAAAAGGTGAGGCTTTGACAATTCCACCTAAGATTTGGGGAACAGAAAAATATGAATCAGGCTCTTATTTAATGGTCTTATGTAGCCACAAATATGATGAAAAAGATTATATAAAGGACTATAAGGTCTTTTTAAATGAGATAAAGAATTGAGTAATACTATAATTTCAGGCGGATTAGGTCACATAGGAAGTAAACTTATAAGAGTTTTACTTAAAAAAAATTTTAAAGTTATTTGCCTTGATAACTTATCAACACAAAGATTCACATCTTTAAAAGGCTTAATTGGTAACAAAAACTTCACTTTCTATGAAGTAGACTTAGCAAAAAATTATAATAAAACCGCAAAGATTTTAAAAAATACAGATAGCACATCTTTTATTCATTTAGCAGCTACTACAAACGCAGAAGCTTCACATGATAATCCTGAGATATTATTTGATAATAATCTATCTTCAACTAAAACTGCTATAGAAATATCTTCTAAGCTAAATTTGAAACTTATATTTCCTTCTTCTACTAGCGTATATGGATCCGCAAAAGAAGATGTATATGAGGATGATGATAACTTTATTAATCCACAGAGCCCCTATGCAGAATGCAAAGTAAAAGAAGAAAACTTAATTATCCAAAGTGGGTTGAAAGATACCCTTATTCTTAGATTAGGCACTATTTTTGGTACCTCTCCAGGTATGAGATTTCATACAGCTGTTAATAAATTTTGCTGGCAAGCTGCAATGAATAATCCTATTACTGTCTGGAAAACAGCATTGCATCAACATAGGCCTTATTTAGACCTGGGGGATGCTTGTAAAGCATTTATTTTCTTCTTAAAAAATAAAAAACAACTTTTGGATGCTTCTATATTTAATGTAAATACTGCAAATTACACTGTTGCTGAAATAATAGAAAGTATAAAAAAAAATAAATCAGATATAAGAATTGAATTAGTGGAAAGTAAAATTATGAACCAATTAAGCTATCTTGTTATAAATCATAAGATTAAAGATTTAGGTTTTACTTTCCAAGGAGACTTAAATAAAGGCATAACTGATACCTTAAAATGGCTAGAAGGTGGTAAAAACTAAATGTCTCCATATAAGTAATCAATTGTAAGTTTAGTCAAAGCTTTAAAGCCTACTGGTAATGCTCCATCATCAACATAAAAATAAGGCGAATGGTTTCCTGGCACCTTCTTATAATCAACCCCTGGCTTATTAACACCAAGAAAGAAAAAGAAACCAGGAATTTCTTGAGAAAAGAAGCTAAAATCCTCTGCTCCAGTGCTTCTATCTGCTCTAAATATCATATCCTTACCTACTATCTTTTCTAATGTAGGAAGTGATCTTGCTGTAAGATCTATGTCATTTAGAGTTACTGGGTAACTTTCTCCATTTGGTAAACTTATTTCTACTGAAGCTCCAGCTAAGGCTGCAGTACCTTCAGCTATATTACGAATCTCTGAAAATATTTTCTCTCTTATTATTGGATCAAAAGTACGGATAGTTCCTTCCATTTCGACCTTATCAGGGATAATATTACTCCTTATCCCTCCATGAATGCTGCCAACTGAAATAACAGCTGGAGACTCTCTTAAATCTAATTTTCTAGATATAATTGTTTGCAAATTATTGCCTAACTGAAATGCCACCATAATTGGATCAATAGAATCCCATGGCCTTGAACCATGAGCTTGCTTACCTAATATGGTAATTTTCCAAGGATCAACAGCTGCCATAGTAGGTCCTTCCCTATACGATATAAGTCCATTAGGAGCATTAGATACATGTAATCCAAATATGACTTCTGGCTAAGTTTTACTCCAAATGCCTTCCTTTAGCATCAGTCTTGCTCCTCCTTCTTCTCCAACAGGAGCTCCCTCCTCTGCTGGCTGGAAAATAAACATAACGTCTCCAGGTAAATCTTTCTTAATAGAGGTAAGAAACTCAGCAACCCCCATTAGAATAGCGATATGAGCATCATGTCCACAAGCATGCATTACTCCTACATCTTTGCCGTTATATATAGATCGCTCTTTAGATGCAAAAAGCAATCCCGTAGATTCTACTACTGGTAAAGCATCCATATCTGCTCTAAGCGCAACTAGAGGTCCTGGCTTACCTCCCTTTAATATAGCAACTACTCCTGTGTGAGCTATTCCTGTTTTAACTTCCAAACCCAAAGACTGTAAATGCTCAGCGACTTTTTTCGAAGTTCTAAACTCCCTATTAGATAACTCAGGATATTGATGGAAATCATGTCGCCAAGAAATGACTTTTTGCATCAATCCATTAATCTCTTCATTTAATTTATTATCTAATTTTTCGGGAGAACTTGAAAAACCATTTGTGGCATACAGGATCGCTCCAAGTAATAATATTTTTTTCATTTTTAATTCCTCTAAGATACTTACTTACCCAGCTGTTGTTTTTATTTCTTCATTCCAATCTTGCTTTTTTATCCATTCACTAAAAGTTGTCAATTTTACTGGTATTGATTTTAAAACTGATTCCATGTCTACTTTAAAGGGTTTATGTTCTGATTCGTTATTGAACTTATAGAAATTTGTCATATAAAAGCTAAATGCTTCTAGATCTGCACCTTCTTGATCGGCATAGAAAATGTTGAATAATCTCTCTGAAAAAAGATCTAAATCTAGCATTTCATACCTAATAGGTTTACCAAAATGTCCCGACAACAAATCTGCAACTCTCTGAGGAGTAAAAATTTCAGGGCCACCAAGTACTATTCTTTTACCATTTAGGTCATCCCTACCTATAGCTGCAATCATAAATTTAGCGACATCATCAAGGCAGATCCAACTTGCTTCTAGATTTGGGTTATGTGGATAAGTGTATAAATTATTCTCCAGAATATCTTTTCTTGCCCAACTTGTTAATAAATTATCCATAAATAATACTGGTTGAAAAGTAACCAATGGGATTCCTGTTTGAGCCAGTGTATTAATTATAAGTCTACTTCCGTCATAGCCAACTTCTCCTACCTCTTCATCAGTTCCCCAACAACAAGTATTAAAAATTAATTGGCTTACTCCTGCCTTCCTGGCAGCATTACCAACGGTAGCTGCAAAATCTAGCCCCTTATGACTTTCTTCAAAGGAAGGTGTCGTATAAAAAACCACATCTGATCCTGAGCATGCTTCAGCTACAGAATCTGGGTCATTATAATCTGCAGATACTATTTCAAGAGAATCAAAGTCATCTAATTTTGATGAATCTCTACTAACTGCCCTTACATCATGTCCAGAAGATAATAATTGTCGGACTTGAGCTCTACCAGGCCTCCCAGAGGCACTAAATACTGTAACTTTTTTCATATTTATTCCTATTTATATTTTTATTTACTATTCAAGAATTTCTTAACAGCCGCTTTATGTTCTGGTGTTTTCCAGCACTCTCTCAACATTTTGCTCTCTCTATCTTGTACAAGATTTAAGTCTGTTTCACTTCCGTTCATACTCAACAATTCTTTAACCATATTTAATTGTGGTCCTGGATTATCAGCTATTATCTTTGCCTTACTTAAAGCACTTTCAAGTAATTCATCGCTATCTACCAAAAAATCTACCAGCCCTGATGTTAACGCTTCCTGAGCATCAATAAGACGCCCTGATAAACAAAGCTCGCTAGCTCTTCCAAAACCCATTCTTTGAACTAAATAATGACTACTTGCTAATTCAGGAACCAATCCCATTTGAATAAAAAACATCCCAAATTTTGACTTTGCTGATGCCATAATGACATCAAAAGGTAGGATCATTGTAATACCTATTCCGACTGCAGCTCCATTTATAGCTCCAATAATAGGTTTGGACTTCCTAATTAAGTCAACCCAATCTACCTCTTTGGGCATGCCTCCGTGACCTGACTGTGTGTCTTTTCCTGGATCTTTTCCATCTATCCTAGTTTTGAATGTTTCCTCTATGTCAGCCCCTGCACAAAACCCCTTGCCTGAGCCTGTCATAACAATTGCTCCAATTGATGAATCTCTATTAGCTTCTCCTAAAGCTGAAGCTAACTCTTCAGCCATAGAAGGGGTCCAAGCATTTAATTTCTCAGGTCTATTTAGAGTAATTAAAGCTACCCCTTCCTTTTGGTCGTAAATTATTGTCTTATACAAAATATAATCCTCCTATAAATATAAATTATTATCTATTTATTATTTCTACATTTAGAAACCTGAAAACATATAGACTCTACATCTAAGGGAATATGCCCTGTTTTATCCAACATACCATCCATTCTTAAATTAACTATAGATGGTTTTCCTTTATCAAAAGTTACCATTGTTACATGATCAAAAGACATGTGTCTCTTTGGATGTTGGGCCCCTCTTTAACACTGGCATTAAAGACTTCAGATTTCTTATCGCAGTTTGCTAGAAGCGCCGCAATTAAAAGTAAGATTATTTTTTTCATTTATTCTTTTGATCTCATCTGCAATACTAGAAAGTGATATAAAACTGAAAGACCTGATCCAATGTACATTATCTTTAAAATTATCATTACTGCACTCATTGTAGTGGCTATTGCTGAGATCTCTAAACGCTCTACAATTTTAGCTAGCTTATTAGCCTCTATTCCTCTCATTTCAGTTTTAGCAATATCTTGGATTTACTTTGAAACAAAAGATATCACAAACATAGTTAATTTATCTAAAAATATCATGGTACTCATTCCACCTTCATTAATATTTTTTATTGTTCTTCCTATAACTATAAATATGAACATAAATTTTATTTATTCAATGCTCATATCAATTTCCTCGACAGCAATTGTCTATGTAATTTATATATATTTACTGAAAATAATTGGAATAAGCTTTATTTAGATTAGAAAAAATTATTAGCTTGCTGTGTATCCTCCATCAACAACTACTTCTGATCCTGTCATATAGGAACTATCCGTTGAAGCAAGAAATAAAGCAACTTTTGCTACCTCTTCAGGAATTCCTAGTCTTTGCATGGGATGACCTTGTTCTAATTGAGATCTAACCTCATCTTCAGTAGCTCCTGTTTCTTTAATAGAAGTATTTATAATATTTTTAATCATATTAGTATTAATGCCACCTGGATGGATACTGTTAACTCTAATGTTAATTGAAGGATCAGAAAATTCCATTGCATTGGATTTTGTTAACAACCTTACTGCTCCTTTAGAAGCATTGTAAGAACTGTTATTTGCTATTCCAACTATTCCAGCTACCGATGACATATTTATGATAGATCCTGAAATAGGGCTGTTAGCAGATCTCTTCATGATTTCTTGACTAGCTATCTTAGTACCCAAAAAAACACTATCTAAATTAACTGCCATAACCCTTCTCCATTCTTCCAATGAAGTTTCATTTAATGGCTTTTGGATGATTATTCCAGCATTATTTACTAGTATATCTAAACCCCCAAATAGATCTGATATCTCAGAAATTACATCTACCCACTCATTTTCATTCGTAA
>Ga0257111_1000801_pt1 | contig 12994 bp, 22 predicted proteins | sample LP_taG_6_FD_191567 | JGI IMG/M metagenome (GOLD analysis project Ga0257111, IMG submission 191567) | Marine microbial communities from Northeast Subartic Pacific Ocean, Canada - LP_J_2015_P26_500m | ecosystem: Environmental > Aquatic > Marine > Oceanic | place: Canada: Northeast Subartic Pacific... | reverse complement strand
TTGGCACATGAGAGCAATAGGAGATGTAAGAATGAGAATAGGTCAGGCATTCAAAGTTAAAGGTGATAGGATTCCAGACATGACAGATATGACAGGAGTCACAGTGTGGCAGTCGAACACAGCATATGATCATAAAGATAAAGTGAGTTATGGTGATTATGTTTATCAGGCTAGAGAAGATATGACAGCCTCGATTGGAAATCCTGAAGATAATGAGGATGAATGGACCAATTTGAATCAGCTTGCCTGTTCAGAAGTAAAGCATGTTATTGATCACTCAGGCTATCATATGGAAGTGGTAGGTAGACGAAAGTTTATCTTAACAGGTGAGAATTAATGGTATCAGGATTAACGCCACCTAGTAGAGAGAATGATGAGCATAAAATAAAAGAAGATATTGCTTATCTGCGTGATGAAATAAGATATGCACCAGCAGCGAGAAATACGTCAGATATAGGTGGAAATTTTGGAACAAACCCAAAAGGTTTGGCAGCACTGTCAGGACAGTTTGCACTAAGTCCAACAGAATGTATGGAAAGTGTGTTTGTCACTTTTACGGAAAATTCTGCAAACACTGAAGCATTGAATGAGGCAGGTGAGACATTAACGTATAATGTTAATGGTTGGAAAGGAAAATTTGTATATGTAGATGAAGAAAATGTTGGTGGAAGTGCTTACAAAAGATCAGTAATTCTTCAGCCGACAGTAGTAGGACAGCCAGATTTAGTTGATAATAGCAGTGGTGCATTTAACATGACTGGATGGGCTGCAACATATGAACATGAAAGTGCAAAGCCATATTGTTTAGTTCTGAAAAGTTCTGTAGCAACAATTAAGACAATAGATGATGGCGATCCGATAATAAAGTGGATTTTCGGAACACATAGTGATGGAACATTGTTAATGATAAAACCAATAGAAGGAAAGACTTTGACGTTAAAATCTGGTGGAGATATAGACATTTCGTCAGATGTCACAGTTGAAGATAATCAATTCGCAATGCTACAATTTTCTCATGATGCAGGTGGAAAGTTTCTTCTGCATTTGGGAGGTGGATCTGGTGGAAGTGGAGTTGGATTAACAGACAGTCCAACATGGACAGGTGATCATGTTTGGAATGGTGGAGGAACACAAAAGTTTCAGGGTGATGGAAATGACACAAGCCAGACAGTAGTAGAGTTTGGATTGTTTGGAGATCATAAGGTAAAGTTTATCGGTGAAATACATGGAACTGAAGATCGAGGATTATCAAATCCTGCTGGTGGTTCAGATATTGACGTTCCCGGCAGTGACGATGCAATAAGTATCAAGTCTGCTGTAATAATGAATACGTTTACCCTGTATGATTTAGACACGTTAGTATTTTCACGTTCAGTATCATCGACCACACCAGCACCTCAAAATGACTGGGTATGGATAGAAGCTAACACAGGAACTTCAGGAAGTCCAAATCTTACAGGTATGACATATAATGTGCCAAGTAGTAAAACGCACCAATTCAAAGTTAATGGAACAGAAGAATTAGTAATAGGAACTTCGATTGATGCAAAAAATAATAAAATAATAAATCTTGGAACTCCGACAAGTAATTATGATGCAGCAACAAAATACTTCGTAGATAGTCATAACTGGAGTGGTGCTGATATTACAAGTGGAACAATACCGTTAGGTAGAATATCTGCTTCCTCGTTAGCTAGTAGTGCGAGCTCGTCAAAATTCCTTAGAGGTGACATGCAGTGGCAAACTGTAAGTGGTGGAGTAGAGGCAGATGATAATATAACTTGGACAGGTGAGCATATTTGGGGAACTTCAACAGGCTCAAGTAATAATGACGAACAGATTTTCAAGGACACAGTAAAATTCCATAAAGACGGAGAAGATAATGATTATGATAATAACACTCATGCAGGGGTAGAAATTGGATATAATGGAAATGATAAATGTTTGTTCAATGGTTGGATAACAGGAAATGGAAGTGCGTATATCACAGATCCTGACGGTGGTGGTAATATTTACCTAGAGAGCACAGAAAACTCGATTAACTGTCATTCGGCACTCGTAATGAATACTTACAGCATTTTCGATTTAGACCAATTGATTTTCAGTGTTGGAGATGGAACGGATAATCCAATTTTGCTAACTAATTGGTGGGGCATCGAGGTGGAGGATAGCTCGAGCACAAGTGGAGGTCAAGGATACCACAATTTGAATTATAATGTGCCATACAATGAAAGACATTGTTTCAATGTGAATGGATTGTCACAAGTGCAGATAGCAGGTGGTTCAAGAATTTACATGAATGGAAGATCGTATAACAATATTTATCTTGACGGTGTGGCAAGTGATTCTGGAGGTTTAGATCTTAAGATCACAGATGGGGCTGATCAGACCTTTGATTTCTTTATTACGTCAAGTCAGTCAAGTTATTTGTTTAGGATAGATAGGTATGGTGTTAAGATAGGAAGTGGTGATGCATTGGAATTACAGGGAAGTGGATATATCAAGTTTGCCGGAAATTACACTGGTAGTAGAAGCCATGATACACCAAGCAAATGGGAAAAAGTATATGTTGGAAGCACAGCATATTACATTCCGTTATACAATTAGACAAGTTTATTAGTCAAGTATTAAAATGATAAATATGGAGAAAGCACCGACTATTGATCAGTTGATGGGAGAATGCTACATACTTCAGCAAAAACAGAATAAAATTGTTTTAGATATAATCCAGAATCTTGTAGGACAGATTAATCAGGCTAATAAAATGCTACAGGACCAAGCAGAAAAAAATCCAGAAACTGGTGGAAAATCACCTGATAAAAAACATAAATGATTTGACTTTTACAAAACTTTATATTTTAAATCCTTGTATAGAATGACGGTGAAAACAAAAATAATGACACAACTAATAGCAATTGATGACGATTTTCACGCTGCACTCAAGTTTATGAGTTCGTTTCCGAACGAGAAGCGTGGAATGAAAGCTATAGTCCAAGAAGCATTGTCTAAAAGCACAGGATTCACTAAAGTTTTGACCGAGACAAGAACTCGATTGAAACAAGGAGGTGTAAAACATTGAAGACTCAGTATCCCGGAGCATGTAAGCTCTGTGGTGCAATATGGAAAGTCGGAGATGATATTTTATACCAAAAAGATCCTAAGGCAATTTGTTCTGATGAGGAATGTTATACTCAGCAGGGTGGAAAACCTTTCGTGCCAAGTAAGAAAGACAGCACTGAACAAACGCAGTTAGGTGGAATGTCCACCTTATCTAGTCTTGAAAAGAAAATGGGTGACGCTGGAGCTTTAGATGCTCAGTTAGCAAATATTACCATGAAAAGACTACATGACGTAGAACAACAGTTTGGTGAAATCGATATGCCACAGAAATTAATTTTTCTGGAAAGTTGGGCTAGAACTCTTGCAATGTCCTTGAGATAGGTATGGTCAAGGGGGAGAAGCCTCCTGAAGACAAAAAGGAGAAGAAAAAACCTGACGATACTGAGTCAAAAGAATCCGACATTGCAAAAGCAATAGAGTTCGATATAGGTGATCTTGCTGGAGTTGGAGCTGTAAGAAAAGCACGACTTGTCGATGCAGGGATTAATAATCCTATGGACTTGATAATTCACGGTTCTGTAGAAGTTGCAGAAATAACAGGAATGGATAGAGATCAAGCTGAAGCTGTTGTTGCAACAGCAAGAGAATATCTAAAAGAGCATAAAGTCATGCAGAAGACGTTTCAATCTGGTCGAGAGAAATTAGGATTTAGAAAGAAAGTAATAGACAAAAATAGAATATCGGCAGGATGTAAAGCCTTAGATGATCTATTAGGTGGTGGATTTGAACCTCAGGCAGTGACAGAATTTTACGGAGTTTATGGCTCTGGTAAGACTCAGATTTGTCATACTGCAGCCGTTATGGCACAATTGCCTAGAGATAAGGGTGGATTGGAAGGTGAAGTTCTCTGGATTGATACGGAAAATACTTTCAGACCTGAAAGAATTAAGGATATTGTTATTGAACGTGGACTTGTGCCACTTAAGGAAAAAACAAAGAAATCAGATCCAAATGAACCAGTTAATGATGAAGATGTTAATCACTTTCTTGATAAGATCACTGTAGCAACAGCTACGAATGCAGCACACCAAATAATGATAGTTGATAGTATGAGGGATATGTTAAAGTTGCATGATCAGGATACTAAGGAAGATGATAAAACAGCTCCTAGGGTTGTTCTGATTATAGTTGATTCCTTGACCACGCACTTTAGGGTAGAATATACAGGTCGTGGGTTGCTACAGCCAAAACAGTCGATGCTGAATCAGCATATTCATAAATTGCTAAAGACAGCCGAGATTTACAATATAGCCGTAGTCTTCACGAATCAGGTTATTGCTAATCCAGAGGGATTCGGAGTTCCGATTAAGCCAGTTGGTGGAAATGTATTAGCACATGCATCAACGTATCGAATTTACCTGAAAAAGTCATCAGGAACTAAGCGAATCGCCAAAATGGATGACAGTCCGATGCATGAACAGAAAGAAGTTGTATTTCAAACCACAAAGGCAGGTGCTATTGATAACGAGGTGGAAAAGATATGAGTTTTCAGAAACAGAAAGTAATTAATTTGTATAAAGAATTGACAGAAGATTGTGGTGAAATTAAACCATATGAATGGATGAGGATACGAACTGCTGTGTATAAGGAACTGGTTCATTATACTGGAGTTCCAAGACCGTCAGTACGAAGAATTATTAACGAGTATAGGAAGGAGATTATATAATGGGCTTGGAATCAAATCCAGAATCAAAAAAATTGTTGGAGATAGGAGTTAAAACTATAGAAGATCAGATTGATTGTCTTAACTGTGATAAGAAAATGAAAGAGCATAGTAAGAACGGTTTGATAAGATGTTTCTATGTTGTTCAAAGTCATGCTGTAAAATGGGGAAGTGAACTTAGAGAAAGATATACTGCAGATCAGCACCAGATGGCAGAGATGGATGAGAAACAGATGAGAGATATTAAGATAGATCAAGCACAGAGAACAGATACGGTTGTTGGGCAGATAAATGGAGAAGAAGTTCGTATGATGGATAATGAAACAGAAATTGCAGATGATGATCCACATAAAATAAAGTTCCTGAAAGATAACCCAGCGTGGAAAACATATGAATCGCCACTAACAGAAGAACAGAAAAAAATGGCAGATGAGATGCCTAGTGATGGCTTAGTAGGTGTCAATATGACTCAGTCAATAAAAGATGGTAAAGCAACAGGAAATAAACCACCACCAAAAAAGAAAAAGAAAAAGGAGGAGAAGAAATGACATTCTTAGAAGGTATAAGAAGTGAAGTTTACTTTAAGTTTAGAAAAGCACAGATAGAAGGAATGAATAAAGGTGGTGGATTTCGTGCTGGTAAGGTCCATGTATCAGATGTGATAAAACCATGTATGAGATATGTTTGGTATCAAAAGACAAACCCAAGACCGTCAATGGATACAGAATCGATAAGACCATTATTTTTCGGACAGGCAGTTCATTCAATGACACAGTTAGCACCTGATGAATACCATGAATTAACATTAGCGTATGATCTTGCAACTGACAAGCCAGTGGACTTAAAAAAAATAAATTTGAAACCTGATGATCCAAAATGGTATGACATACTGATTGGAACGATTGATGACTTGCTACAAGTTCATGGTGAATGGGTGATAACAGATAAGAAGACAACAGGTAGTATAGATTATTTCTCAAGATATAATTCCAAGCCAAGTGATAGTCACGTTGATCAGATAAACACGTATAGATTATTGCTCAGTAAATGTAAGGGAATAGATGCCGGAATGGGTGCAGTGATTTACATATCGTCTTCGATTAACAAGGAAAAGAATGATAAGCCAATTGTAATGCCGTTTAAGTTAGAACCGATAACAAAGACACTGGAGATTGTCAAGAAAAACATGGCTGTGATAAAAGATGCCATGTTAAATGATAATGTCCCAGAAAGAACGAAAAATTATCTCTGTGATGGAATGTGTCCTCATGCCTCTGTGTGTTTCACTGATGAGAGATGAGATGTGTAAATTTTCAGGTCTGCCGTAAAAGAACTGGTGGTTATCAAAAAAAAATATGTTGGAAGCGATGGAGAATGTGTGGCGAATGTGCAGTAATTTATCACCCTGAAGCTTATTCGGAATCATATGTTCGGAAAACAAGAACTAGAATTAGAACTCTAGGAGTACGAAACATTAAGGAGCAAAGTGAGCTTGTCAAAAATTAAATGTTGCGATGAAGAATGGAATGCCGAGCATGTTTTAAGATGTTTGAAATGTGGTAAAAAATTAAAATGATCCAGCCGACCTCACTTGACGCTTATCAGAATTTAAAGATAGGTCCTAGACAAAGGATTATCTTCTTGGCATTTTGGAAATATGGAGCTGTGACAAATTTAGAAATTTCCACTTGGGAAAAGATACCGATCAATCAAGTCACACCAAGAACGAACGAATTAGTAAAGTTGGGCTTTATTGTTGAGTCACATAAAAGAAAATGCAGTGTGAGTGGAAGAATCGCAATAGCATGGAGAGTTCAGCATGGGTAGGATGTCCCACATTAGACGTAATATGAAAGAGGAGAATACCGAATATAGACCTGAGCAAATGTATTGTAAAGAACTTCTTAAGGAGTTATTGCCAAAAGGTTATGAAGTCATCCTTGAACACCCTGTAAAGAATTTAGATCACCCAGAGTTAGGAAGAAAAGCAGCAATACTTGACATAGCCGTTATAGGAATGGATTCCAAGTATGGCATTAGATTAATGGGTGCTGTTCATGATAACAAAAAGAAGCAGATAAAGGACCAAGACCAAAAACTTGCTCTGATAGAATATGATTGGAAAGTATTTGACTTTAGTTATTATGATATGCCTGAATTATGGAATCAAAAAAAGTATACAAAGCAAGAAGCTAAAGACTCAATTACTAGAAATTTTAAGTTATAGATATGGTAAGGTGTAAAAGATGTGACCAAGATGACTTAACTTGGGATAAACAGCATAATGAGTCCACTGGTAAATGGAGAATGTGGAATCCAAATACAGAAAGACCTCATGAATGTGGTAAGAAGAAAAACACACAGAGTGAAGATCCCATGTCAAAACGTGACAAGAAATTATGGAAGACAGCATGGAAGCCGATAATGGATTTACCCTCTCAGCGTGTCTGTGGAGTATGTAAAACCCTATGTGTGACAGTATCTGATTGTGATTATTGTGAGGAGTTAAAATTAAATCCATGTAAGCATTGGTGTCCAAAATGTAAAGAACACCCACGAGTGATCTATGTTGAGATCGTTCCTGATGCTAAAGAAGAATTCCTAAAAACACACCCTGAAGAAAAATAAAAAGATCGTATGTATGTATGTATGGTATGTATGTATTATATTTTATAATTTAATTTTTGTAAAAAATAAAAAATAGATGAAAAGGTAAAACATTTTTATAAGAACTAACCATAGAATGTATAGGGGAGCATATGACTATTCACAAAACCATATCAGTAGAAAGTGAAGCTTTCTGGGCAGAATGCCATAAATGTGCTAGGCGTGAGAATAAGGCACTAAGCACGATTATCATGGATAAGTTGAAAGAATATATCAAAGTTCATGGAGAAGGAAATCCTGTGTATATATTAGATAAGTTTATTGAGAATCCAGATTTTAAGGCAGTCCCAGCTACAATGGAAACTAAGGAGAAATGGGTAAAATTCTGTCAGAATACCACTGATAAGACGTTAAAAGAGTTAGAATACCAAGGAATGATGATTCAGATAATATCAAGGGCTTATGCACAGATACCTAAAGGAGATGAAAGAAGAAAGACCTTTTTTCAAAATTTGCACCAGATGGAGATATTTAGGACATGATGTTAAACCCAGAGCTGATAGCATCGCTTGAACCAGAACCAGAACATTTGTGTGGTAGACCTAGATGTGCAGACTGTAAGAAAAAAAGAAGGAAAGCATACCTTAGAAAATTGTATGTCAGAACACACCCAAAATTTATTTCGAAAGAAGTGAAAGCTCTTGATGCACTGCATAGACATAAAAGAACGATAGAAGAGCTTCAGGGAATACTACAAACCAGTAGAACTGCTGTAAGAATTTACATGACGACTTTAAGAAAAAAAGGATATGTAATTAAGAAGGTTGGCAGTTATTACAGGTTGTATAATTAACTTATTGAAAACTTAAATACTTAATTAACATAGACTATGTATGGAAATTTCGAAGGAACAGGCAGAGGAATTTGCTAAAGGACCTCAGCCAACTCAAGAAGATTTAGATAACATTGTTGATATAGTATCTGATTCGCCTTTGGGAGCAAACATTGTCCAAACCGATTTTGTAAAAGAAGCCAAGAAAAGAGCAAAGAAACGTAAAGGAACGTCATTCGGATTTGAAAATCGTTCTGATCCAATTTTTGAAAAAACTGTTGATATATTTGAACTGATAAAAAAGACAAAGATACAATTAGATATTAAGAATTACGATACAGGTGAAATGACCGAGGTATATGATGGATATGATAATGATAATCATTCGATCACGATTTGTAAGAGAGGAGATGAAAACATAAAGACTTCATTAGAACGAGGATTAGCTTACATAGCATTCGATACCAGTAAAAGACAGTTTAAAGCCTCAGTTGGAGAGTTATCAGAATTTGCAAAGACTGAGCATCAGGGAAAAATTCAAGAATTGTTAATGACTGCATATTCGTCACTGGAAGCAAGACGAGTAAATTCGTGTATGGGACATGTCTTCAAAGGATTCGATGAAAGACATAAAGAAGCAGATTTAGTTCACGCCAAGAAATTATTCGGTGATGACTTTAAATTAAATGATCCAGTATCTGCTTTGCAATGTGCACAGTTGGGACTAAATGACCTTGTTGAGAAATCAGAATTTAAGAGAGCCAATCAATACATGAAAGATGTAGAAAGAACTACAGGAGAAGGAAGTATAATCCTTACGAATGAATATGTAGAAGAAGTTGTGAAACCTTGGTATCTCGAAAACTTTGGAAAAGAACCAGAAGGTCAAGATGGAAATGGAAAGGGAGGCAAAAATGGAAATCCAGCACCACAAGGAGCAGGTGGAAATTCAGGAGAAGGAGAAACAGATCCTGATGCCGATGGTGAAACTGATCAAGAAGGAGAAGGAAATGGAAATCCAAAATATGATGATAAACATGAAGATGCTAAAGACTGGAAAGGCAAAGAGCCAACCGATAAGCAGAAAGAATACATTAAAAAATATGGACCACAGGATGAGCCAGTTCCAAAAACAAGGGGAGGTGCTTATGATTTGGTTAGCGATTTGATGAATAATCAACCAACTAAAACTGATAAGAAAGAACCAGAAGAAGTTCCTGATCCAACAACAGATGAATTAAAGAAAGTAATACGAGAGACAAAGTCAAGAAGAAAGGGCATTAATGTTGGTGAGAATATGCAAGGAAAAGAAACAAACTTTGATGTTAAGAAAGGTATCGAGGAAGCCAAGAAAGATGGAGAAAAAATGATTGATACGATTGAGGAGGCATTAGCTGATGTAGCAAGAGGACAGCCTAATGAAAACAAAAGACAGATAATGTTCAAAAAAGGTGAGTTGGAAGCATTAGTAGGAGGTGTTAATGTAGTGAAAAACTTACCAGTAATAGAACAGCCACAAGTTGATAAGCACACAGTAAACAAACTGAAAAGTATCTTCAAAAGACTAAAGTCAAAGCCAAAGACGGAAACTTCCGACTCTGGTCAAGATATAGATGTTGAGTTATTCATTAAGGATGAGATTGAAGGAGGAACAGACTTTTTGATGGATGACGTAGAGCAACAAGGATTCGCTGTAGTAATCGGAATAGATGAATCAGGATCAATGGGAGGACAGCCAATACAAATCGCAAGAAACTTAGCTGGGACTTTATACAAAGCGTTTGAAAATATGCCAAACGTGGAAATCCATGTAGTAGGTTGGCAATCAGCAGGAAGCCATTGTGACGTTCACATAATCAAAAGGTATCAGGATGTTGGAACTTTGTACGCTGGAGGTGGAACGCCATTTAGACAAGCAACATTGTATCTTGGTGAGTATATGAGAAGACTGCCACAGAAAAAGAAACTGATGTTTCAGATAACCGATGGAGGTGTTAGTTATGATAAACAGACAATGGATTATCTGTCACAGTTGAGAAAGCAAGGAGGAAATGTAGTGACAGGAATGTGTATCAGTTATTATCAAGGAGGAGATCCGTCAATGAGGGATTTGTTTGGAAAAGATAATTACCTGTCATTCGATTCAATGGCATCAGTAAACAAGGTATTGATCGAAGACATCACAAAAACATTCGTGAGGTATATGAGAGGATGACTCTAAAAAAGAGAAAGGCAGGAGTCGCAATCCTAAACAGTGCCGGAACTTTGGGCAGTGCCCATACCGGATCGGAGGAGTCCAAAAGTGGCTATGATACCCATTGTGCCAAGAAACAAGAAATAATGGAAAAGATGGATGCAACGATTATAGGAAATCTAGCAGTAGACTGGAATTGGTTTTGTGATAATGCAGAATTGTTCAATAAGGTTGATTGGAAACGCAGTTATGAAATATCAGGACTAAATGATTGTATGCCAAAGGAATGTTATTACAATGCTTGGAAGTGTGACGTTGGTGGAAGATATGATTATTATGAAGGAGTAAGCCGAGATCCAAATCTGCCAGTATTGATTGCACACTCATGGTTAGTAGATAAAAATACAGGAGAAGTAATTGATCCAACGTTTGTAATTCATAAGGAAGAAAGAAAAGACTTGGAATGGATTGGAGTTAAGATTGACAGGCAGTGGTTGAATATGACATGTATGAAGTTCAAGCGAACAGGGGACTTTATTAAACAGTGGAGTGAAAGAAAATGACTGAAGGAAATTGTATGATTTGTAATAGATCACATAACTCACCGAAGGAACGTTATCTGGATTCTCGAAGGGGGGAGATGACTAAATATTGGAAGTATATTCACAGGCAGAATACTGGGATTAGTTTTCATAAATGGGAAAAACCAAGTCGTAAGAAATATCAACGTAAAGAGGAATTTGAAAGAATTTGGAATGATAATTTTTTGGTATGTCCAGATTGCTGGTCAAAATTAAAACGAACTTTTATGCATGAATTTGTTGATGATTTTATAGACAACGAAGAGCCAATGTCAAAAGTGAAGTATGATATAATGATGAAGAGTGGAGGTAGAAGAACATGATAACATGTATCAGTTGTAATCATAAATTTGTTAAGAGTAAGAAGGGTGGTCTTATGGAAATGTTTAGTGATATGAAATGTTGTTTAATATGTGTCAGATATGATTTCTGGTTTACGGAATCAGTGAGAAAGAAATTCATTAAGATAAAAAAACGTAAAGGATCTGAATATTTGATCGTGACAAAAGCAGGTCTCGCAGATGGAATCAAAGAAGGTAATGTAAATCCAAATATGACTAAGAAGAATTGGAAAATGATTTCGGAATATGGCGTAGAGGTTAAGGACTTTAAGAAAAGATATGTTGAGTATGAGTATGCAAGAAAGAGGAATGCTAAATGACCAAGTATAAAGTTCAGTTATCACAGTATGGAACAGTTGCGTATAGAGCTGATGTTGTGGTTGAGGCAAAATCCTCGGAAGAAGCAGTTATTAAGGCTGAAAAATTAGCTGTGACAGATGACGTTAAGTGGTCTGAAGAAGATTGCGTTGATGGTTGGGAAATTCAGTCTGAAGATGTGGAGGAGATAAAAGAATGAGTTGTAGAGGAATTTGTAATAGATTTAAAGCAAAAAAGCCTACAGCATCAAGCAGTAGATATGTTAATGGTCAGAAAAGATGTCAAGTATGTGAGGCATGGTTAGATTATGCAGGTAGCCATTGTCCATGTTGTGGTATCATGTTAAGGACCAAGCCAAGAAGTAAAGAGGGTAAGGCAATTTATTATGAAGGAGTTGCAATGATGGAGGCGATTGTTAATGGGCACTGATATTTATCTCTATTATGATGGGCAGCCTAATGACGATTCGTATATGACAAAAGGATACATTCGTGCAAGTATTGGAATGATAAATGAAAATTATATTCTGAGGCAGTTATTTCCACCGGAAGTATGGGAGTTTTCGCCTGACAAATGTGAGCCTTGTAAAGGTGAGGGCTTTATTAATTATGTTCAGGAAAAGAAATATTCATGGAATGAAAAGCACACGAAATGTCTCAAGTGTGATGGATATGGTTCTGTCGATGGAGTAAAAGGCATGAGGTGGCAGTATTCTCAGGGAGGAATGGAAAAACTATTCCGACTTGGAACGCAGTATATGTACGCAGAACAGCATGGAAAGAAACTCGGTTCTGTAGAAGAGGCAGGAGTAGCTCATGGTGAAAAATTAATGAAGATGTTTGGTAAAATGGGAATGGATGTTCATAATGTAGCAAAAGAAGAGAAAGCAGAATCGATTATTGCTCATACGACATTTTGTCTTGATTGGTTGCAGTCGGTGTTTAATCATTACAAGATTGGATTAGAACTGGAAAAAGAAGGTAAGCATCCAAGGGTGACAATATCATGGTAGAAGAATTTTTCTGTGATATGTGTGAAGGAGAAGCTGAGTGTGATGAGGACTGCTTATGTGATTCATGTAGGGAGGCAAAGGGTGACGCGTATTTCACAGCTTTGAATGATACTTATGGATGAAGCAGTTAATACAGATAAGCATCAAAGATTAGAAATCATGATTAAGATTTCGCACCAATTTCTGAAGGCATTGATAAAGTATGGTGAGGAAAAGAAACTGGAAGGTTTGACGAAAGACCAAATCTCTGATAGAAGAATAATCAGATTTGATATGGTGTTGATAGAAAAGAATACCTTGGAAAGGGAAGATATTGCCGAAATCAT
>Ga0257111_1000799_pt1 | contig 12994 bp, 8 predicted proteins | sample LP_taG_6_FD_191567 | JGI IMG/M metagenome (GOLD analysis project Ga0257111, IMG submission 191567) | Marine microbial communities from Northeast Subartic Pacific Ocean, Canada - LP_J_2015_P26_500m | ecosystem: Environmental > Aquatic > Marine > Oceanic | place: Canada: Northeast Subartic Pacific... | reverse complement strand
GAGTTCATACACTGGCCAATACCGGCGCGTATCTCACTAATCCAGCTTTGCTGATTCCACTTGGTTTAATGTCCAAGGTGATTACCTCAGTCTATCATATTCCGGTAATGTATCTGGATACTAAGTGTGTTCTCACAAACACAGCTCCAATTGGTGCGTACAGAGGTGCCGGGCGTCCGGAAGGTATTTACCCGATGGAACGTTTGATGGACATGGCGGCCCGTGAAATGGGTATTGATCCTGTTTCATTACGTGAACGCAACATGATTCGAACCGAAAGTCTGCCATATACAACACTTGCCGGGGATGTTATTGACAGTGGAAACTTTAAGGAGGTCATCAAAAGGGCTGTAAGACAAATGGACTGGGTTGGTTTTGAAGATCGAAAATCTGAATCTGAAAGCCGTGGACTGCTCCGCGGGAGGGGATTGGCTTGTTATGTTGAATGGACCGGTGGTGAATTAACTGAAACTGTGCGGATTCAAGCTGAGGCAGACGGGACGATTAGCCTCTATTCCGGAACCCAGGGGATGGGTCAAGGTTTGGAAACCGTCTTCAGCCAACTGCTTTCAGAGCAATTGGAGATCCCATTGGAAGCAATCAGAATTGTACAGGGAGATACAGACCAGGTTAAAGGTCTGGGAAGTTTTGGATCACGTTCGCTATTTGTCGGCGGAAGCGCTTTGCTGGAAGGGGCCAAGGAATTCCTGGAAAAAGGAAAGGAACTGGCTGCAGAGGAACTGGAAGCGGCAGTTGAAGATATTTCCTACCAGAACGGTCGATTCGAGGTGGTTGGAACTTCTATCGGGCTTGGTATTTTTGAATTGGCTGCAAGGCAGGCGGAGCTTAGTTTTTCAACTGAAACCGTGAAGAATCTGGAGGAACGAAGTTGGCCTAACGGTTGTCATATTGCCGAAGTTGAAATTGATCCGGAAACCGGAAACGTACGATTGATCAGGCACGGAACTGTTGATGATACCGGAAATCCGATTAATCCAATGATTGTTGAAGGGCAGCTTCAAGGAGGGATAGCACAAGGTGCTGGTCAGGTTTTGCTGGAACAGGCTGTTTACGATTCAGAGGGACAGATTTTGACCGGATCTTTTATGGATTATGCAATGCCCAGGGCTGATGATCTTCCTTTTTTTGAATCATCAACATACACAGACGCACCTTGTCTAACCAATCCTCTGGGTGCAAAAGGAGTCGGAGAAATTGGAGTTGTAGGTTCAATTCCAGCAATTGCCAATGCAATTTTAGACGCATTGTGGGAGCGAGGTGTGCGTACTTTTGACATGCCTGCATATCCTCAAAAAATATGGAAACTACTTCAAAAACAAAGCCGGGAGACAATTTAATATGTTGACTCTCTGAGCAGCTATTAAGTATCATGTTCCCGGACGAAAATATTTAAAATTTAAGAAAGGATTCGATGGAAACACATTTTATTGCACATGATGCCGCAGACACTGTTGGAGTGGTGGTTGTGGAGAAAGTTTTAGCAGGACAGGAAGTCACAGGTTGGATTATGGAAACTGATGAAACAGTAACCATAAAAGCACTTGTAGAGGTTCCGTTAGGGCACAAACTTGCCCTAGCAGATATAAAAAATGAAGACACTATAATTAAATATGGAAACGACATTGGACGTGCAGTGTCGGACATTCCCAAAGGGGGTTATGTGCATGTCCATAACGTAAAAACAAAGAGGTGGTAATGGAAAATTGGCAGCAATCTTTTTTTGGTTTTCGACGCGAAAATGGACGAGTGGGTGTTCGTAATCACGTTCTCATACTTCCAGTAGACGACATTTCAAATGCAGCTGTTGAAATGGTCGGACACAATATCAAAGGCACACTTTCAATTCCTCATAGCTACGGACGTTTGCAATTTGGTGCTGATCTGGAACTGTTTTTCCGCACAATTATTGGTACAGGACGCAACCCAAATGTTGCGGCAGTGGTTGTGATTGGAATCGAGCCTGGATGGACTCAACGTGTGGTTGATGGAATTGCCCAGACTGGAAAGCCGGTGTCAGGATTTAGTATCGAAGGAGAAGGTGACCTCAAAACTGTTGCCAAAGCTTCCCGAAAGGCTCAGGAGTATGTCCAGTGGGCAACTGAACTTCAGCGTGAAGAATGTCCGCTTTCTGATCTATGGATTTCTGTTAAATGCGGAGAATCTGATACCACTTCTGGACTTGGTTCAAACCCTGCAGTCGGCAATTTAATGGACAAGCTTGATCCGCTTGGTGTCCACCTCTGCTTCGGTGAAACTTCAGAATTAACCGGGGCTGAGCAGGTCTGCGCCAATCGCTCGTCAACCCCGGAAGCTAAAGAAAAGTTTCTCAACACCTGGAATGCCTACAATGACTTCATTCTTGAAAACAAGACCAATGACCTTTCTGAGTCTCAACCGACTAAGGGTAATATAGCTGGTGGGTTGACAACCATTGAGGAAAAAGCGTTTGGCAATTTACAGAAGATAGGAAAGACGACTAATTTTATTGATGTTTTAGAACCCGCAGAAGAACCAACTAAAGGGCCTGGGTTGTATTTCATGGATACTTCCTCTGCAGCTGCAGAGTGCGTAACGTTACAAGCAGCGGCTGGCTTCACGGTACATCTCTTCCCTACTGGTCAGGGCAATGTGATCGGTAATCCTATTGAGCCCGTGATAAAACTTACTGCAAACCCTAATACTGCGGCGACTATGAGTGAACATATCGATCTTGATGTATCAGGAATTCTAAAACGCGAAATGAACCTTGATCAAGCTGGCAGTGAACTGGTAAATATTACTGTACGTACAGCAAATGGACGCCACACCCGTGCGGAGTCGCTCGGGCACCGAGAGTTTGTACTGACAAAACTTTTTCGAAGCGCTTGATCCATTTTAGTGATTTCATTACTACCAGATGTTTAAAACTCCAGAATTTATTAGCGGACTTCACCACTGAAGAGGTGCATAAACTACAAAATGAATTCTAATTCAATTCAATCCCGTATAGGTTCGGCCACTATTTCCCGTACTGAATCAGTGGTTGCGGGTGAGTTAATCAATTTTACTATCACATATACTGCGGGGTATTTTGGAATTGACGATTCCGGCAGCATCAAAATATGTACCCGTTTTGCTACAGATATGGGACGACCGCAGTTCACTGCTCCAGATCAATCGAATTACGTCAGTATTGTTGCCAGCAATGGGGCCACTCTTGAGTATCGTTTTGACCCGAAAGACAACATTCGACCATGGGACAAAACGATTTACATCAAGATCGTCAAGGGTTTTTTTCGTGAGGGAGACCAACTTCTTGTACATTATGGTGATCCAATCGGTGGTTGTTCCGGTATGCGCATGCAAACATTTTGTGAAGATACATTTGAATTAAAAGTTTTGGTTGATGCTTTTGCAACATACCAGTACGTTGAAATACCGGAATCTCCGGTTCTAAACATAGTTCCGGGACCGGAAACAAAGTGGGTTATGCAGCTTCCGACAATGCGACGAGTAAACGAACCGTTTCGTTTACGATTGAAGGCTGAAGACCGTTGGGGAAATCCAACTGACAAAACTGATGCCAGTTTTAAACTAACTTCAAATCTTCCGGTCAAGGGATTACCACAGGAGATAAACCAGGATACTCAAAATGATGGTGTCCTGTTGCATGAAGGTCTTTCGGTGTCTTCTCCGGGAGACATTTATATCGAACTACGTGATTCTGATAATGCTCTTGTTAGCCGATCGAATCCGCTTAGAATTGTTGAAGACTCTGATCTCTTGCCTTTTTGGGGGGAATTACATGGCCAATCCGAAGAAACTATTGGTACCAATTCGATTAATGACTATTTTGCCTTTGCTCGTGACAAGGCAGGTCTGGATGTAATTGTTCATCAAGGCAACGATTTTCAGATTACAAATGAATTTTGGGAAAAAATTCAAATCGTGTCAAAACAGTTCCTCGATGAGGGACATTTGGTAACCTTTCCAGGTTATGAGTGGTCAGGGAACACCGGATTGGGAGGAGATCGTAATGTTCTCTTTTTTCACGAGGGGGAAACTATCCGGAGAAGTTCTCATGCGCTGGTTTCAGACTTGACAGACATAGAGACAGATTGCAACAGTTCGGATGCTTTATTTCAGTCACTCAAAGGATCTGAAACAGTTGTGTTTGCGCATGTTGGTGGCCGTTATGCAGACATACAGTCACATGAAGGTAATCTGGAACGTTCCGTAGAAATCCATTCTGCATGGGGAACATTTGAATGGTTGCTGCAGGATGCTCTGCGTAATGGATACCGAGTGGGGATAGTCAGTAACAGTGATGGACACAAGGGGCGTCCCGGAGCCAGTTATCCAGGCGCGTCCATGTTCGGGGCCTATGGTGGACTGACATGTATGCTGGCTAGCAAGTTGACCCGTGAAAAGATTTGGGAATCCCTTTTACGACGCCATCATTATGGTACAACTGGAAATCGCATGTTCATGGATGTGAGTGTTTTACTCAACAAACCCGGTAGCAGTTTCAGAGAAGATCCCCAGTTGGGAGAAACTGACGTTGAAAATACTCAAGTTGGAATAATGGGGGATATTCTTCAAACCGAGGAGAGCGAAGTGAAACTTGAGATTGAAATAATTGCATCTGCTCCGATTGAAAAGTTAGAAATTCGTAACGGTCTGAAGGTGCTTGAAACTGTACGGCCATACAAAAAGGCAGAACTTGGTAATCGTATTCGGGTGATCTGGGCAGGTGCGGAATACCGTGGGCGTGGTCGTGAAACTGTTTGGGACGGATGTGCTACGTTAGTTGGTAACACTTTTGAAACATTCACACCAATTAATATGTATAACCTGGAGAAAACTGTACGCCAACTCGATCCGACTCGCTTGGAATGGAATGCAGTAACTACTGGTGGATTTGGTGGTTTTGATTGTATGTTGAAAGATTTTCAGGCAGGATCGATAACCATTAAAACCAGCCTGGTGAATTGTACTGTGCCTGTTGCCGAGATTGGTTTTCAAGATTCACGTATTGATGCCGGAGGCTTGGACCGCCATTTACGCCTTGTTCGTCTTCCTGACAAAAACCCGTATTATCAACTGAGTTTGGAACGAATCATTCCTTTGAATTCCAAAGGAGACAATCCGTTGTATGTTTGTCTCACACAAGAGGACGGCCATCAGGCCTGGTCAAGTCCAATTTATTTGTTTAACTAGTTCACTTTAATTAAAAAAATTTCGTAATATTTTGCCAATTCAAGTTTTCGGTCCAATCTTGATCATGCTATTGTTGAAAATCGTAATTCGGCTGCCGGAATTTGATTATGGAATTTTATTTCAATACAAAATTTATTTAGAGAGGAATTAATGAATTTTTCAAGCTACTTTACACAAAAATCTGGTGGAGACCGTATATTTGCTGTGGAAGCCCCCAAGATTAAATTCGGACGCGACTCTCTTCTGGAAATAGGAGACGATGCCAATGCACTTGGGATGAAGAGAGTTGCTGTTTTCACTGACCGGCGAGGTTGAAACTGCTTATTTGCAGAAAAATTCGGAATAGATGTTCTTTAGAACATATTTTTTCTTTATGTTGAAAATTGTAACCAAGTCCAACTAAATATTATTTTTTATAATTTAAGATTAAGAGATCAGAACAGTAATGATAAATATATAAATACATTAAATTATATTTGACAAGTAATACACATAATGCTAGATTGCTCGTAATAATTGAAATGAGATATTCAGTCTCATTTTAGTAGTCCTCTAAATAGAGAGGTTTTAAAAATTAAAACAAAAAATGCTTCTGAAAAATGTTTAGAGCCTTATTTGTTTTACCTGCGTTTCCCTTAAATATACGCAGTCCTTACTTGGGTAATAGGCATGGTGTCTGATTATCTTTTAAACATATATCTGCATCGCTATTTACAGTGATGCTATCAATCTAAATCTAAGGAGATAAGATGAGGAAATCTATAAAAGCTGTGATTGGTGCAACTTGTGGTTTGTTCCTGCTTGTTGGGGGTGCAGCTCAGGCAAAGAAGGTTACAATTAGAGTGCAATCTGTTATTCCAGCCAAGGCAGATGAAGTTGTGATGCTCAAGCAGTTTGCTAAAAATGTGAGTGATCTCACCAATGGAGATGTACAGATTAAGGTTTTACCTGCTGGCGCTATCGTGGGCGTAAAGGAAACTTTGGAAGCAGTGGACAAAGGACTGATTGAAGGAGGATTTGCCTGGACGCACTATTGGTCAGGATATCATCCCGCTGCCATGCTTTTTGGCTCGCCTACTGCCGGTGCTGGTTTAGGCATTGACAATATCGCTTGGGTTTCATGGTTTATGTATGGTGGTGGAAGCCAACTTTATGACGAGTTATGGAGTGAGATGGGTATGAATATCAAAGGTCTCATGCTGCAGCCTGTAGGGCCGGAAGCCCTTGGCTGGTTCAAAGAGCCAATTAACAGTATGGCCGATTTCCGTAAGTATCGTTTCCGCACACCTCCAGGAATTCCAGGACAAAGCTACAAAGACATTGGTGTTGCGGCAGTCGCGATGGGCGGAGGTGATATTCTACCTGCGCTAGAAAAAGGTGTTATTGATGCGGCAGAATGGTGTTGTCCAAAACCAGACAGTGTTTTTGGTTTTCAGAAGGTACTTAAACACTATTATCTTCAAGGTTTACATCAAGTCGTCGTGAATGCCGACATGTACATCAACGGTGATGTTTGGAGGAGCCTTACTCATGCACAGCAAAATGCTATGCAGATTGCGGCGAATGCTTCACTCATGCAGTCCATGGCATACCGAATTTATGAAAATGGTAAGGCACTCAAGGATTTGACTGAGAACTGGGGTGTCCAGTTACATGATACACCTGCAGACTACTTTACTGAGTACATGGCAGCAACAGCGAAACTCTATGCAAAACTCAACAGTGAGAATAAATTCTTTGCAAAAGTTTATGGTTCTATGAAGGAATTTGCAGATATAGCAGTTCCATACTGGGCAGGATCACAAATGACTAACGCTAAACTTGGCATGGCCTACGTCAATAAAAATAAATAAGATCTTTTTTTAAGTATGTGGAGAGGGTGAAAAACTAAAACTCAGTTGTTTTTCATCCTCTTTTTTTTATCAAATTTTACCGCTTCTTCTTATATCAATAAAATATTTATGTCTGCTGAACCAGATAAACTGGATATAACCGATGAGTTAATAGCTGAAAGACGCGGTGATCCATCAGGGAAGCTTCCAGAAGATATGCCTGCTTGGATGGGAAAAACCATCACCAAAATTGATCGTTTCAGCCTTTGGATAGGACGCATTGTGTGTTGGTTGACCATTCCTCTTTTTGGGGCAATGGTCTTTGAAGTGATTGCCCGATACGCTTTTATCGCTCCAACTATGTGGGCCTATGACATCAGTAGAATGTTTGCAGGGGCGCTCTTCATGCTCGGATCAGGATATGCTCTTTCAAAAGGGGTACACATCCGTGCAGATTTTCTCTACCGCAACTGGCCCATAAGAATACAAGGTTCTGTGGACTTATTTCTTTATTTATTCTTTTACTTTCCGGGACTAATAATATTTCTCTGGATGGCTACCGATTTTGCTTACTTATCCTGGATTCGTGGAGAACGTGGAATGGACACCGCATGGATGCCGATAATGGGACCTATTAAGACCTGTCTGCCTCTGGGAGTCTTTTTTCTGATAATTCAAGGCATTTCAGAATCATTAAAAAGTTACTACGCAGTTACCAAAGGAAGGTGGCCATGACAAACGAAATATTGGGAATGATCATGATAGGGTTCATGCTTTTAGCTATCTTTATTGGATTCCCTATCTCTTTTACTCTTATTTTTCTTGGAGCGGTTTTTGGGTTTTTAGGTTTTGGGAGTCTGGTATTCTACCTGATGACATTCCAATTCTCATCGGTAATGCTGGAACAAACTCTTGCAGCAGTACCACTTTTCATTTTCATGGGCCTTCTCATGGAAAAGGCAGGGTTAATGGAACGCCTGTTTCAGGCAGTTCAACTGATGCTCTCCCGTGTACGGGGATCATTGTTTATAGCAGTATTATTTGTCTCAACGATATTTGCTGCCGCAACCGGGATTGTTGGCGCTTCTGTTACGATACTTGGGATAATGGCTGCCAAAACAATGAACCGCTCAAAATATGATGTCAAACTGGCTGCAGGAACTATCACCGCAGGCGGAACTCTGGGTATTCTGATTCCACCCAGTATCATGCTGGTGGTAATGGGGCCGATATTGGAAGTTCCTGTGACAGATCTCTTTGCTGCAGCAATAGTTCCAGGTATACTCCTCGCCTCACTTTACACAGGTTATGCTCTATTACGTTGTTATCTGAACCATGAACTTGGTCCAGTACTTCCTCCGGAAGAAAGAGCTAAATCAATGTCACATGTTTTAAACGAGTTTTTTCTTGGACTTGTGCCACCTGCGGCTTTGGTTTTTTCTGCTTTGGGCAGTATATTATTTGGTTTTGCAACTCCTACTGAAGGAGCAGGGATGGGTGCATTCGGCGGGGTCCTGCTGGCACTGGCTTACAGAAAACTAACTTTGAGCGGGTTGTTTGACACGCTCATCAAAACATTGGAAATTACAACATTGATTCTTTTTCTTGTTGCTGCATCCAATTTTTTTGGTGCAGTTTTTTCACGTCTGGGAACTCCAATGTTACTTACTGATTACATGCTGGGGCTTGATATGCCTCCCATGTTTATTCTCGGAATGATTATGTTGATGATTTTCCTGCTGGGCTGGCCCTTGGAATGGGTGCCGATAGTGATGATCATTCTTCCTATTATTCTACCTCTCGTTGAAAAGTTAGGATTTAATCTTACATGGTTTGGAATTCTTGTGGCTGTTAATCTGCAAACCGCATGGCTTTCCCCTCCAGTCGCACTTTCAGCATACTTTCTCAAAGGTGTGGTTCCGGAATGGGATCTCAAGGACATTTACGGTGGGATGATGCAATTCATGGTTATTCAAGTATTTGGTTTGATCCTGATTATATTGTTTCCACAAATAGTCCTCTGGCTGCCGGAATATATTTACGGGAAATAACCTCATATTTTATTTAAAAATTTAAAAGGAATTTATGAGTTTCTCAAGTTACTTTACACATAAACCCGGGGGTGATCGTGTATTTTCGGTCGAAGCCCCAAAAATTAAATTTGGTAGAGGCTCGCTGCGTGAAGTGGGTGACGATGCTAAGGCACTTGGTATGAGTAGGGTGGCCGTTTACACGGACCCTCGGGTAGCTCAACAGGAACCGGTTGCCAAGGTAGTTGAATCTCTCAAGTCCAATGGGCTTGATGTTGAGGTCTATGATCAGGTTGCGGTTGAGCCTACTGACATTTCGTTTAAGCAGGGCTCACAGTTTGCGAGTGAAGGCAAATTTGACGGCTTTGTTTCTGTTGGAGGCGGTTCAGTGATGGATACCTGTAAAGCTTCGAATTTATACTCATGTTATCCCGCGGATTTTCTTGATTATGTAAACGCGCCTATCGGAAAGGCAATTCCGGTTCCTGGTGCACTCAAACCGCACATAGCCTGTCCCACAACATTCGGCACTGCCAGTGAATGTACGGGAATCGCCATTTTCGATCTGCTAGAAATGGAAGCAAAAACGGGAATTGTAAGTCCAATGATTCGTGCGAATCTTGGTGTACTTGATCCTAGCGTACTGTCCTCACTTCCTCCGCTTGTCAGGGCTGCAAACGGTTTTGATGTTTTCAGTCATGCCTGCGAATCAATCACAGCACGGCCTTATACACATCGCCTCGCCCCGGAATCTTCACAGAAACGACCGCTAAACCAAGGTGCAAATCCATATAGCGACATGGCCTGTCTGGAAGCCATAAAGCTCGTCGGAGAACACATCGTGCAGGCGGTCAATGAACCTGTTGAAGAAAACTATGACGCATTGATGTTTGCCGGAATGTTAGCGGGCATAGGTTTTGGAAACGCCGGATGTCATCTTCCTCACGGTATGTCCTATGCGGTGGCCGGACTTGTAAAAGATTATGCTCCGGAAGGTTGGCCTGTCGATCATCCCATGGTTCCGCACGGCATTTCCGTGATTGTCAACTCTCCGGCAGTTTTTCGCAAAACTGGCCCAGCCTGCGCCGAACGACACTGGCAAGCCGCCGCCGCCATGGGAGCAGATCTCACCGATACAAAGGTCGAAGACGGCGGAGACATCCTCGCCGATCAAATCCTCGGCATGATGCGCGAAACGGACATTCCCAACGGACTCTCCGGAGTCGGTTATTCAATGGACGATCTCGACGCACTAACGGACCGTTCTTACGCTCAAAAACGTCTGATAGACAACGGCCCCATGCCGATTTCCCGGGACGAATTGAAAGACCTCTTCCGCAACTCAATGACCCTCTGGTAATTTCCGCAATTTCAATAAACAACGGAAAATGGTATATGAAAAATGGCTCTTGAATTTTTAAAAAAAGCAACCAAAAATCCGCAAACTGGTGAAGAAGACACACGTATCATCGTCACGGAAATGCTGAATGCCATTGAAAGCGGAGGTGAAGACAAGGTGCGTGAATATGCCGAAAATCTCGACAATTACACAGGAAACATCGTTGTGACTCCGGAAGAAATTGCGGACGCAACGGGCAAAGTTCCGGTACAACTCAAAGACGATATCCGCTTTGCTTATGAACGGGTGCGTCTTTTTGCAGAACAACAGCGTGCAAGTATGACCGAATTCGAGTCTGAAATTGCTCCGGAACTTTTTTGCGGACAACGGTTGATTCCGGTAGAAACCGCCGGATGTTATGTCCCCGGAGGTCGCTACTCCCATGTCGCTTCGGCGATCATGAGTATCACCACAGCGAAGGTTGCTGGAGTCAGTAATGTCGTGGCCTGTTCGCCCCCCAAATCCGGAACAGGAGTGCATCCCGCAATTCTATATGCAATGGATTTGTGTGGAGCCGACACGATTCTCGCAGTTGGTGGAGTGCAGGGTATCGCCGCAATGGCTTTCGGATTTTTCAGCGGAAATACGGCAGATATTCTTGTTGGACCCGGAAACCGTTTTGTGGCTGAAGCCAAGCGAATTCTTTACGGACGGGTGGGCATTGACCTTTTCGCCGGGCCTACCGAAATTGCGATCATTGCCGACAAAAATGCAGATCCTGACATGGTCGCCACTGACCTCGTCGGCCAAGCCGAACATGGCCCGGATTCACCAGCATGGCTGATCACCACCAGCCGTAAACTTGCTGATCAGGTGATGACTAGAATGTCCGGATTAATTGCAGATTTACCGGAAGTGCAATCCCAAGCTGCAGAAGCCGCTTGGCGTGATTACGGAGAAATTGTGCTGTGCGAAAACCGTGAAGAAGCGGCCCAACAAAGTGACCACTACGCAGCCGAACATTTGGAAGTACAAGCCGATGATCTTGATTGGTGGCTGAAACGTCTCCGTAATTATGGCTCGCTTTTTCTCGGTGAAGAAACGACTGTGGCCTTTGGCGACAAGTGTTCCGGAACCAATCACATCCTACCCACCAAAGCCTCGGCCCGTTACACAGGCGGTCTTTCTGTAGGTAAATTCATTAAAACAGTCACTTATCAGCGCATGAGCAGAGAAGCCAACCGTGAGGTTGCCGCCGTCACGGCCCGCATTTCACGACTAGAAGGCATGGAAGCTCACGCCCGTACCGGAGATGAACGACTGCGGAAATATTTCCCGACCGAAACCTTTCAAACCACTTTCTGAATGGCCCAGAAACAGTTTTTGGAAAGTTTGTACAATCTCTCCGGAAAGGTGGCTCTAGTTACAGGTGGAGGTACAGGGATTGGCAGGCAGATGGCACAAACACTAGCCAAAGTCGGCGCGTCCGTGCTGGTTACTTCACGCCGAGAGGAATTGCTAATCGAAACCGTCAAAAATATCACAGCGCAGAACGGACAGTGTGCTCACGTTACTGCCGACTTGAGTCAAACCGAAAACATTTCCGGATTCGTTGAACAAGCCTCAAAGCCGTTTGGATTTCCGGATATCCTTGTCAATGCCGCTGGAGTGAATTTGCGGGAACCGGTTGAAAAAATAACTCCGGAAATTTGGGAACAAACACTGGCAATCAATCTTAGGACTCCTTTTTTTCTGGCACAACTGTTGGTTCCGGAAATGCAACGCAAAAGCTGGGGGCGGATTATTAACTTGGCCTCATTGCAATCGCAACGGGCCTTCCCGAACAGTATGCCCTACGGAGCATCCAAAGGTGGAGTGACTCAACTGACACGGGCCATGGCCGAAGCGTGGTCAAATCAAGGTATTTGCTGCAATGCAATTGCCCCCGGTTTCTTCCCAACCGCAATGACCGAACCCATATTCAACGATCCGGAACGTGCTGCACACAATGCGAAACAAACTGCAATCGGCCGTAACGGAGAAATGCGTGACCTCGAAGGTATCACCGTTTTTCTTGCATCTCCGGCTTCTGATTATATAACCGGACAAACCATTTATGTGGATGGCGGATTCACCGCAAAATGAAAGTAGACTGCATGAAAGCTCTCGTCTATACTGACACTAACGAAGTCATCTATCGTGAGGAACCACTCCCCGAACCTACCGCCGGAGAAGCTCTAATCCGCATTGATGCAGTAGGAATTTGTGGCTCCGATATGCATGCCTATCACGGCGAAGATGCCCGCCGAGTACCGCCGCTGATACTTGGACATGAGGCCGCGGGAGTGGTTGTATCCGGAAAGCAGGTGGGGCAGCAGGTAGTGTTGAATCCGCTTATTTCTTGCGGAATCTGTACAGATTGCCGTTCAGGGCGTAGTAACATATGTGTGCATCGTAATCTTATTGGCATGAACTTCTCCGGTGCTTTTGCCGAATTCATTACAATTCAGGAACATAATATGATCCCAATTCCGGAAGGCATGAATCCAGTCCATGCTGCGCTCACCGAGCCT
>Ga0257111_1000795_pt1 | contig 13064 bp, 9 predicted proteins | sample LP_taG_6_FD_191567 | JGI IMG/M metagenome (GOLD analysis project Ga0257111, IMG submission 191567) | Marine microbial communities from Northeast Subartic Pacific Ocean, Canada - LP_J_2015_P26_500m | ecosystem: Environmental > Aquatic > Marine > Oceanic | place: Canada: Northeast Subartic Pacific... | reverse complement strand
TCTTCATGGTTGACGACCCTTCCATATTTCATTTCTTTATTGCTACGGGACCAGCCCATTGATTCATACCACCCGTTAAATTAACAGCATCGAATCCATGGCGGATAAGTAGATCTGTTCCCCTGCCCGATCGATTACCACTTCGGCAATAAACAATAATTTTTTTCTGTTTATATTGATTTAATTCATTAATTCTTGCTTCCAGAGACTCAATCGGAATGTTTGGTGTATTCGGGATACATCCTGATTCATGTTCCTGTTCTGTTCGTACATCCAAAAATAAATATCCCCCATTTGCTAGTACTTTTTCAGCTTCAATAGATGAAATCAAAGGGATTTTTCCTGTTGGATGAGAACATCCAAATGACAGAAACAAATAAGATAAGATACTAACGTATTTAAATTTCATTTTAACCTGTTCGGTTAAATGGGCCATAAAATTGGTAGAATAAAAATTGCCATTACCCAGAAGACAAGTGCCAACGGAAACCCAACGCGGATATAATCGCTGAATTTGTATCCACCTGGGCCATAGACCATCAGGTTTGTCTGGTATCCTACTGGAGTTATAAAGGATGCTGATGCTGCAAATGCAACTGCAAAAATAAATGCCCGTGGTTCAAATCCCATTTGCTGGGTTACAGCTAAGGCAACGGGTGTCATAATGATCGCTGTGGCTGCATTGGATGATATCTCAGTTAGGATGATGGTCAATAAATAAATCAATGCTAAAAGAACCTTGGGCTGCCATTCGACAGGTGCAGACCTTGCAATAGTCGAAATAAAGCCTCCAATCCATTCTGCCGTTCCAGTTTTTTGGACCACAATACCAACAGGAATCAGCGCCGAAATCAAAACAATCACCTGCCAGTTAATGGATTGATACCCTTCCTGAGGAGAAATAATTCTTAATGCAAATAAAATTACAACTCCCAGCATGGCACTTTTCACAATCGGCATTATTCCCAATGCAGCCAAACCAATGGTGCCTAGAATCACCACAACCGTCATCCACCAGAACCGCTGTTTTTGTAATTCCGCGCCTACTTCTCCAAGGACAATAAATTCTCCACTTTTTGACAGATCATTTACTTTATTCTCAGGTCCGTAAACTAGTAATGTGTCATAGGCATTCAACACAACATGGGCAATCTTTTTTCTCAAGATCATACCTTCCCTGCGAATAGCAAGAATGAATGAGCCAAACCGCCTGCGAAAATTGCCCGTCATCAAACTTTGACCTACCAATTCGGATTTATCTGTTAAGAGACACTCCACCAAAATATTGTCTTCCTGTTCCAACTCTTCATGGGTGAGCTTTTCATCTGTAAGCAGTGTAACTTTTTCTACTTCTTTCATGCGCAGAAAATTTTCCAGGGTTCCCCTCACAAACAATATATCTCCTGTTCTTAACCTTGTTAAGCGAATACTATTGGTAATCATTTTTTTATCCCTCAGGATATCTAATACCATCACATCATAGTTTTTATTGATACTTCTATCTAAACATGTTTTTCCATTTAGTGGAGATTCGGAAGTAATCTTCATTTCAGTAAGGTACCCGCCTAAATGGTAACTTTTTGTCAGACTGGAAGTGGTTGTCCGTGATGGAAGAAGCATGGGAGCAATAAAAAGGACATAAAGAAGTCCAACAACCATTAGGATAACACCGTATCTCATAAATTCAAACATGCCCAGGGGTTCAGCACCAGGTTCAGCCACATAGATTGAATTGACCAGGAGGTTCGTAGATGTACCCACCAGCGTAAGGGTTCCGCCAAGAATAGCAGCATAGCTCAATGGAATTAGCATCTTGGATGGGCTTAGTTTATATTTCTGGGCTAGTCGGATCGTGACCGGCATGAAAATGGCAACAATAGCCGTGTTATTGACAACAGCAGATGCTATGCCTATGGTGAACAAATAAACGGCACGACCCAAAAGGATCGACCTGTCTGCCAGACGCCTGATCCTGATGATTAAATATTCTAATATGCGTGTTTTTTGAAGTGCACGACTGATGATAAAAAGAAAGGCGATGGTAATGACTGCCGGGTTAGAAAATCCAGAGACGGCTTCTTCGGGGGTTAAATATCCTAGAACAAATAGGACCGTCAAAAGAATCATCGCTGTAACATCGATAGAAAACACCTCTGTAACAAAGAGGAGAAATCCAAAAAAGAGGAGGCTTAATACAAATACAATATCCGGGGTCATAGAAGCAAATTTAATTCAGGGAATTAGAGATGACAATTCAGGATTCAATTAACTGAAAGGGTGCTCCCCAACGTGTGAGCGGGGTAATCTAGTTTTGGAAGCGTTTTTTGATGGTTTTTCTGAATATTCTACGTCGTCTAATATTGCATCTAAAATAGAATTAACAATGCTGTCCCGTCGCGTATTATTCAATACCGCCATAACAAAAATAGGATATTCCGGCTCAGGAAGAACTTTTTCCCACTCTTCAAAAATGTCGGTATTATCTATGAATTTATCCACATCCGGCTCTATCTGAAGGTGTTGGGCAACCTGATCCATCAAAGAAAATAAATGATATTTCAGGTCATCTTTTTTTAAGGAAGTGTAATTCATTATTCACCCAAAACTACGGGTTCATCTACATCATCAATCTGTGTTTCCGCTACATAATTGGTTGCATATTTCTTATAAACACCAGATTTAACAAAAATTTCAAAAAGATCTTCATCAATGTGATAATCATTTTTCATAAATCCCATAATGCGCATGGCCTGGGAGAGTTTTTTCCCATCTTTATAAGGGCGATCAGCAGCAGTGAGTGCTTCATAGATATCCGCAATAGCCATCATTCTAGCCTGGGTGGACATTTGAGATTGTTTAAGACCATTTGGATAGCCAGTACCATCCATTTTTTCATGATGACCACCGGCAAATTCCGGTACATTTTTTAAGTTTTTTGGATAGGGCAATTGTTCCAGCATTTCGATTGTAATTACAATATGGTCATTAATAATCTCACGCTCTTCAGGTAGAAGAGTGCCCTTTGGGATATTCAGGTTACGCATTTCTTCATCAGTAAGAATATTGGTTTCTTTATTATTTATATTCAGTTGCTGTTGGCCGATGGATTTGATACGATCCTGGAGTTCAGGTTTCATGAACTCTCCACCCACATTGCACTCTTCGATGAATTTCATATTAGCATCAATCTGGCTGATGGTTGTTTTGTATTCATCATCAAATGATTTAGGGGACTGACCATTTAACTGACGCTTGAGAAACACAATCTCTGCGTCCCGTTTTAAGAGTTCCATTCTTGTTTTTATTAATTCTATACGGTCAAAGATCGTTTCCAGTTTTGTACCTTTATCTACCACATGTGGAGGCGTTGCAACCTTACCACAATCGTGCAACCAAGCCGCAATATAAAGTTCATACCTCTCATCCTCGGTCATTGAAAAATCTTTGTACTTTCCATCATTCATCTCTGATACCGCATCTGCCAGCATCATAGTAATAATGGGTACGCGTTCACAATGCCCACCGGTATATTCAGATTTCTTATCAATCGCTGTGGCTATAAGCTTAATAAATGCTTCAAAAAGTGTTTTAAGTTCTTCCACCAATCGCTTATTTGTCAGTGACACTGCTCCCTGGGATGCTAGTGATTCCACTTGCTCCTGCATTTCTTCATTGAAGGATATAACGTCCCCATGATCATTCTGGGCATTGATGAGCTGCATCACACCAATGATCTCATTCTCATGATTTTTGAGCGGGACAGTTAAAAAAGATTTTGAACGGTAGCCGGATTTTTTATCAAAATTCTTGGTACCTTCAAAATCAAATCCATCTTCTTCATAAGCATCATGTATGTTGACGGTTTTACCGCTTAAGGCAACATAGGCAGATACATTTTTCTGGTTTGGTGTTTGATTATCCAGCCAAAGGTGTACGGGATAATAGGGAATCTCAACACCGGATGTACCGCCCATGATTGTATTCATTGAATCATTACGCAGAATCTCAAAAGCCAGGTTACCATCTTCATTTATTGAATACAATGTTCGCCCATCAGCATGAGTAATATTTTTTGCTTCTTCAAGAATCATCTCGAAAAGATGATCGGTGTTTTTTTCAGTGGAAAGAGCCATCCCGATCTCACTTAAGCGATGGAGACGGTCTTCAAGAAATTTTATTCGGTTTAAGGCATCCATATATTTGTTGAAATACTTAACAGGGTATAGTTAGATGAAAATGTACGCCAAGTATAGCTTTGCTAACAATTAGAATAGGCAACCATTTACTTTGGTGAATTAATTTCTGCCATGGACCCCGATCTCAAAATACGTATTACCGATGCTTACAGTTCGGCTGAACAAGATGTAACGAGTTCCCGTGGGCTAATGCAACTGGCAGAAGAGTGCCTTGCAAACAATCCTGATCAAGAGACCATGCATGAATTTCTTGATCTTGCCCATTTAACCACCGTATCTAAGACGATATCAGAATCTGGGAACAAAGATATATGGTTAGACCATATCGTTAATATTATTATACGCTCCAGATTCCATGTTGGGTACATGCTAAGGCAAAGAGCGAACAGATATAAGGATAAAACTGCCTTTAACATTTTAATAGACAAAAAACTGAAAACCCTTTCCTTCTCAGCAGTATGGTCAAACGTCATTGAAACAGGCAGGGCATTATCTGTTTTTCAGAAAAATGAAAATATTCCCGTCATTGGTCTATTGACTCACAACCAATTAAGCAGTGTCTTTGTAGACCTTGCCTGCCTTTCATTTGGAGTTAGAGTCATTCCCCTGCCCCTGAATTCGACACCAGAACATATATCCTTTATATTGGATCACGCGGAGGTAACCCATCTATTTGTTGGCGGAAAAACCGGGACCCGTCTCTGGAACAAAGTGCAGCACAAGCATCCAGTAACTGTGATCTCTCTCAATGATACGGATCGGCTGAAAGAAAATACAACTGGATGGAACGATTTTCTTGAGCAGGGAGATCCAGTTCAGGATTTTGATCCTGACTCATGTTTATCCAATGTTCAAATGGAATCAATCCAGACCATTATGTATACATCAGGAACAACCGCCAATCCGAAAGGGATCGTTTTCAACCCGGTCAATATGATGAGCAAGCGGTTTGCCCGTGCCCTTGCCTTACCTGAAATTGGATCCCATGATGTATTTCTATGTTACCTTCCCCTGTTTCACACTTTTGGACGATATTTTGAGCTCATGGGCAGTGTTTTCTGGGGAGCAACCTATTCCTTTGCAGAATCTCCTGCATTCAATTCCCTGCTGAATGATTTCAAAATTGTTCATCCAACAATTTTTATCAGTATTCCTAAACGCTGGGTTCAATTGTATGAAATGCTGAACACCGAATTAGACCTAGATTCGGATGATGCATCTAAAATTAAATCCAAATTGAATGAAATTACAGGCGGCCACCTAAAATGGGGGCTCTCGGCTGCAGGATACCTTGATCCGGACATTTTTTCGCTGTTTCAAACCCATGGGATCAATCTGCTCAGCGGATACGGGATGACCGAAGCAACGGGTGGAATCACCATGAATCCGCCCGATAATTATGAGAAGGATTCTGTGGGAAAAGCACTTCCTGGTATTGATTTAAAATTGGCCGACGATGGAGAATTATGTTTAAAAGGTCCTTATGTAACTGCCGGGTATTACAAGGAAGAAAATTCGGAAGTATTCACGGATGGATGGTTCCATACCGAAGATATTTTTCAAGAAAGGAATGGGCACTTTTTTATTATTGACCGTAAAAAAGATATCTACAAGAACAGTCGAGGCCAAACCATTGCCCCTCAAAAAATTGAGAACCTTTTTCAGGATTTTGATTCTGTAAAATCGGTATATCTTGTGGGGGATGGCCGGGAGTTCAATACGGTACTGATCTATCCCGATTATGAAAATTCTCCCGTTGATTTAAGAAGGACCGACGAGCAGGGAATTCGTGACCTGTTCGGTTCCATGATCCTGTCTGTGAATAGTTTTTTGTCATCTTTTGAACGAATTGTGAATTACGTAATTATCCACAGGGATTTTTCTGCAGAAAAGGGTGAACTGACACCCAAGGGGACTTTCAAAAGAAAAAATGTCCTGAAAAACTTTAAGGATATCATTGACCCTCTCTATGAAAAAAATTACGTATCTCTTTATTCGGGGTCAAAAGAGATCAGGATTCCCAACTGGCTTTTACGGGAGAAAGGAACCGTTCGCACAAACCTTCGATGGGATGGAAACACCCTTTCAATTACCGAACAGTCTGTAACCCTTTCATTATCCTGGTCAGATTCCAAGGTTACAATGGGGGATTATACCTACATCATTGAGACAGATATATTAGACATTGAATCGCTCATTCAATCCCCTACTCTCTGGCTGGGAAATTCTGGTTTTACCGATTTCACAGGCCCTTCAGTTTTCAGGCTGAAAGAATCTGAACCCTATGACTCCCTTAAGATAGATGAGCTCCAAAGCGGAACCACGTTCAATAAAGCACCCGTTGATGAAAAAATGGATATCCTGCTTTATAAACTTCATTGGGCGGTTCGTCAATTTTTAAGTGACGACCCTGGTGTATTTAAATCCCTGAGCACCCTTGTAGATGGGGACCTAGGAAACTGGTCCGGTACTATTATTGATACATTTATGAATTATCAGTCTCATTCCAATCCACACTTTCGAATTAAAATGATCGAAGCATTGGCCCCCCTTTTATCCGGTGACTTTCTCGTTTCCATGATTCACTCTGCGTATCTCTACCAGCGCAGGAAAGATAAGGCAAAAGGATTCTCATTTGATATTACTCGTACTAATGATGACCATTATCAGGCCTTAATTCATTACCTGCAAGATATCCATCAGGATATTGGTAATGCAGATGGGGATGAACAGGAATTTGTAAAGACCTTATTACTGCTGGTATCCGATTTTGGCACCATCCATCCTACCCGGTTTTTATGGGCCAGGTCCGAACTCATTGGGTGGCAATTGTCCGATATACCAAAACCCCTTTATTCAACGGCCCAAAAAGCATATTATGCCCTAATTAAAGGGTTTCGTTCCTGGATCGGGAAATCTGCATCACTAACTGTAGATCCGGAAAGCGGTGAAGAATACAGCTGGAAGGATGTAGTGAATTTTGATGAAAATGTACGGCAGGGTCACCAAAAACGTCTTATGGAGTCTATTAATGAAACATCCATGATCCGGGAATCTATTTTCCTTTTTTCAAAAAATTATATTGTGGGTCTTAACGATATACCCATGGGAGGCATATGGATCACCCATCTTGGCACCCGGAATAATAAAAGTGTGTTCCGAATCCTTCTTAGAACCCGATCCTTTGGAACCCATAATCTGGTTGTAAATCTCAATGAAGGGTGGGATCGGGAGTTTCTTGATGAAGAAACCAAATGGCTTATTACCATGGGTTCCGGATTCAAGGATACACCATTGGTGGAAAATTTTGGAGGCTACTGGCCTGAGCATCAATTGTACACCGAGGAATACATTCAAGGTGAAACGCTGGCAACCTACCTTAAGCGAAATAAGAAAGATATCCGTGATGAAGCTAAGGTTGACCGCTGGCAGATGAGGTGGCTCCATTTTATCTGGAACGGGATCCAAGCCTACCAGGAATTCTGGAACCGTACATATTTTAAATTATCAATCCAGCCTCCCGCGCCGGAGAATCTGATCATTCCCCAGCATGATTATAAGACAGGCACCCGACTTATTTCTATTTCAGGGCGAAAACCCATCGTATCAATCGCTGAACACTTTCTGTCACTTTATACAGATTATATTGTTCAAACCGAGCAAAAATATCCCGGATTAAACCATATGTCCGATTGGGAAGTCATCTTTACTGCAACGCTTCAGGCTGTAAAGGTAACTCAAGGAAAAGACATACTGGAACAACTCAAATTGGAACTAGACTCCAAGCCTATAAAAAAGAAATGTAAGTCAACAGGGCTGACCATCGAGAGAATCGATCAATTTTTAAATGATATAGACAAGTTTGGCCTTCTGACAAAACCGGTGGTGTTTGCTTCCTTAAGGTATGAACGATGGCTGGACTTAAACCCGGAAGCAACACTTCAGGCCCGGGCGTCTATTTTACAGGAATTGTATGCCGATTATGACCTGGACAGTCTATTGGATGAATATCCGGAAACACGTGTTCGGTTCTTTATGATGACCTGTTTTAAGGAAAATAATGCAAATCTTTTGAATGAATTCCAGTCCATGATCATAGATATGAGACAGAATAAACTAAGCCCCTGGAATATCCAGGAACGGATTTCTGAGATCCAGTCAAGCATAGAATTGAATGAAGAAGAAACTTTCTTTTTAGCAAGAATGCTCTTTCCCCATGTAGATGCTGCAGATTATGTAGAACTGGTTACAACGACTCATGGACAAGAAGCCCGTCTCAATCTGGTGTGCCAGACTGAATGCAGAGACGGTCAGTTATACCAAATCCGTCCGCCTTTTCTACCAAAGGAAATTGCACAATTTCACTCCATCTTATCAGAATCGGCTTTGTCGGGAACTTTTACAGCCGAGCATGAATTCCTGTTTGCATTCAATAGTCGAAACCGCCTGGTGGGCGGGCTATACTGGAAAAATATGGAAAAAGACCGGATCCACCTGGAATGGGTGGCAGTCCGGCAAAAATATCAGAAAATTGCTTTAAGCAAACGGCTTATGGATGATTTTTATAAACGGATGAAACATGGGGGAATTCAGGCCATCACTGTTGGATTTTACGTGGAAAAGTTCTTTTTCAGGCAGGGATTTAAGATTGATAAACGGTACGGAGGATTAGTAAAAAAGTTGTAGAAAAAAGACCTTTTGGTGGCTTTAATTACTATTTTATTTATCCGGTAGAATTTTCCTCAATTGATTCTAGATCAAGAAGGCTTGAAGCTATAAGCTCAATAAAGATGCTTATCTCTTTTAGCATATCCATCAGATCTGAGTAAAACTGGTTATTCTCAATGGGATTGGCAGAAACATCACCCTTACGCTTAATATTTTCAATCCTGTATTTTTCTTCAAGAGCTTTATACTTCTTACCCTTAGTAATAATTTTTTCAATTCTATTACGATCATATTTTTCAAAGAAACGTGCTAATCTCCTAATCTGTTTAAGCATCTTCCTGTGATATTTCACCAACTCATCCTTGGCCTGATCAGAAAGGTCCTGAACGTTTTTTTCTTTATTCTCCAATAAACCACTGAACCTAAGGTTTATTCCGTTTTTAATTAAATTAATATAATTAATGACGGATACCAGAGTGAAAATTTCACGTGATTGGCCTTCAGCAAGATCCTGGTTATTTATTTTAACCAAGTAAGATGAAATAGCATTATTAAGGAAAGTGATTTTATCAAGACGGATCTGCATCCCTTCATCAAGGTCCTGTTCCGGATTTTCGACATCATGGTCAGGTTCAGTAGAGACAAATGGTAAAACCAGAGAACCAACCACACGTTCTACCAAGCCTAATACACCTCTGATCTCAGCCTGTGCGTTACTGATAGCGACCACCGGTGTATCAAAAACATTTTCATCAAGATTTAAAACAGCAGGCTTTTCAATATTTCTACTTATTTCTTGGTCAGGAAAATATCGAATGATCAACTTTGCAACCAAGGGTGTGAAAGGAATAAACACAACTGTAGCAATAATATTAAAAAAAGTATGTGCGTTTGCGATCTGACGAGGGATATTATCTGCTGTCTGTGCCATCCATTCAGCATACGTAGGTATCCAGAAGCAAAACAGCGCCACACCAATAATGTTAAATGTAACGTGTGCGATGGCTACCCTTTTTGCTTCTCTTGATGCATTTAGCCCTGCCAATATAGCTGTAACACAGGTACCCACATTTGCACCAAAAATAAGTGGAATGCCTGCTTCAAGTGATATTGAACCTCCGCTTGCCAGTGTAATAACAATACCCGTAGTAGCGCTACTGCTCTGGATCAGTGCTGTAAATACAGCGCCAGCGAGAATACCCATAAAAGGATTTTCAAAACTAGTAAGAATACTGTTAAAAGTTGGATTGGACCTGAGCGGCTTCATCGTATCTGACATGACCTTCATCCCATAGAATAAGAGCCCAAACCCGAGTATAACAAAGCCAATGTTTTTGGTGGATTCTTTCTTGGAAAAAAGAGACATCAGTGCCCCTATTGCGATCAGAGCCAGAGCATAATCTGTTACCTTGAACGCGACAATCTGTGCAGTGACGGTACTGCCGATATTTGAACCAAGAATTACCCCAAGACCCTGTACAAAGCTTAAAAGACCAGAGTTCACAAAGCTGACAAGCATAACAGTCGTTGCACTGCTGCTTTGAATAACCATTGTAACAAAGGCACCCACGCCAACAGCCAGAAAACGGTTTGATGTCAATTTTTCAAGGATAGAACGCATTTTATTCCCGGCTGTCATTTTCATACCATCACTCATCATTTCCATTCCGTACAAAAACATTCCAAGCCCACCAAAAAGACTGGTGACCATCAAAAACCATGAAATTTCTTTATCAGAACTGCCGGAAGATGCTGCTAAAACCAGAGTAGGTACCGCAAACATCACGCTTACGATCGCAACTGAATAATTATTATTTTTTATTTTCAAAAGCATGTTATACCATTTGTTAGTTTGTTCTTAGGGAATAAATGTATTGAATTAAACCTTTATAGAAAAGATTGTTTTACAAACAATTGTTAATTTATTTATAAAGTCTATCAATTATAATGATTTTCTTGTTTGATAAACCATAATATATATTTCTCAAACCAGAATTGAATCAATAAAGCATTAAATAAATAACAACTCCAGTTCCCGATACATATAGCCAAATGGGCAGTGTTATCCTTGCAATTTTCCGATGCCGCTTAAGCTGGGATACCCAACCCCTGTAAAGAGTAATCAATGCGAGTGGAATGATAATGGCAGCTAACACAATATGGGTAAACAGTATAATGTAATACAGGGTCTGAAAATCACCGGTATACAGTTTTGGTCCGCTTTTAAACCAGTGATAAATAACGTAGCTTACTAAAAAAAGCGTAGATGATCCGAAAGATATAAGCATAACATACCGGTGCATTTCCCTCTTTTTCTGCCTGATTAAAATGTAGCCGCAGATGAGAAGCAGGGTTGTGATTCCATTGAGTGCTGCGTTCACAAAAGGGAGCATGGATACATCCACGCTCCCTTCAATCCCTTCAGGCCTGGGACCCAGGATAAGAAATGCTACAGCCAGACTGATCACACCCGAAACAATATAAATGATACGTGTCCAAAACGTATCTTTATTCATACAATCGTATCTATAATGATCATCCCAAAAAGTGCCGGCAAATAAAATACTGATGTTTTTAACAGAAACCGGGCATTATCCAAACTGTAATTTTTTATGAGGGGAAAACCAGCAGCCAAATACCCTACACTTAAAATCAACGCTCCCCAAAAATAGGTCATTCCCAAAATTCCGATATATGACGGCATAACCGAAACAGGGATCAACAACAGAGAATGCCAGATAATCTGGCGGTTGGTCCGTTTTCCATCCAGTTCCAGTACGGGCAGCATTTTCAGGTTTGCCTTCTTATAATCTTCCCTAAACATGAGTGCAATGGCATAGAAATGTGGATGCTGCCAAAAAAACAGGATGGCAAACAATATCCAGGCTTCTGCATCCAACTTCCCGGTAGCAGCAACCCAGCCCCCCAAGGGCGGTATAGATCCAGGTATAGCTCCAATAGAAGTGTTCAGCCAGGTGAGTTTTTTTAACGGAGTGTAGATAAACAGGTACAACAATGCAGTAGCTAAAGCCAGTACCGATGTCAATTGATTGATAAATATATAAAGCAAACCTGTCCCAATTAATGTTAAGGCTAGTCCAAATGCCATGGCGCTTCCTGGAGAGATCATACCCGCTGGAAGAGGCCGGTATTTGGTCCGATCCATCATCTGGTCTGATTCCATTTCAGCGAAATGATTCAACGCACCAGCACCAGATGAAACAAGACAGGATCCAATGAGCGTTATCAAAAACTGTCTATAGTCAGTAATTCCATCGCCACCTAAATAATAACCCAGTGCGGTTGAAACCAGGATCAAAAAGGTAATACTGGGTTTGGTTAGCTCAAGATAAGCACCAAAAAGTGTTTCTGCCTTTTGTGGAATACGCTTCATTTAAGATTTGAATTCTTTTACCAGGTTCGTGATATCTTTCCTCAATACTGCCATACTTGCTTCTTCTGTTCCATCAAAATATTTTCGTATCTTCCCATTTTGATCAATCAATACAAACTTAATAGCATGACCCCTGGGCAATTCTTCCGCATAAAGCATAAATCCATTTTTCTTTAAATCTTTAATAGCCTCAATATTGGATGTAATGAATTGCCATCGATCATCATTTACCCCATTGATCTTTGCATATTGTTTAAGGATTCCCTGAGTATCCACATCCGGGTCAACGGTTATGGACACAAATTGGACTTCTTCCACCTGGTCAAAATCCTGGTAAAGACCGGTCATGTTATGAGTCATGATCGGGCAGGGTCCTGCACAACTGGTAAATATGAAGTCTAAAATAGTAATCTTATCATTCAAGTCTTTTTCCGTGAAAGGATCTCCATCCTGATTAATGAATGAAAACACCGGTACAGGTTTCAGGATCGGAATATCATAGGATGAATTGGCTTTCTGTATCACCCAGCTTGCACCTGCACCAAGAAGTATTACAGCTCCCATGATAAAGTAGATCGTCCTATTCATGGGCAATTTGAGACATCTTCCAGGCAGAATACTGAACGCAGACCATTCCCAATATCAAGGACGCGATCCACAGGTGAAACAATTGAACTAAAGGTATGACCCTGAAAAAAACCAATATTTCTCCTAAGATAATTTGAACCAATATTAATAACAAAATGGCAGTGGACGATTGAACAACAATGTTGGACGGACAAATTGATTTTTTTACAAGGTGATGC
>Ga0257111_1000793_pt1 | contig 13069 bp, 15 predicted proteins | sample LP_taG_6_FD_191567 | JGI IMG/M metagenome (GOLD analysis project Ga0257111, IMG submission 191567) | Marine microbial communities from Northeast Subartic Pacific Ocean, Canada - LP_J_2015_P26_500m | ecosystem: Environmental > Aquatic > Marine > Oceanic | place: Canada: Northeast Subartic Pacific... | reverse complement strand
ACTGGTTCCACGTCGACCAGTTCCCGCTCACCGGCAGCGGCAAGATCCAGAAGTTCGTGCTGCGCGACCAGTGGCTGGACGGCCAGTGGACCGAGCTGGCCTGATTCCCTCCGCCCCGACGGAGCCGCGGTGGGCCTCGGTGGGGCGGCGCCCTACATGAGGGTCAGGTACCTGTCGATCTCGGCTGGGCTGACCTGGTCGTTGACGGACCGGAACTCAGCGCGCTTGACGGCGGCGAAGTAGTCCACGTAATCGCCGTCGCGGCCGGTCCCCAGCGTGGCTCGCAGGGTGTCGTCGGCGACCAGGGCATCCATGGCGTGCAGCAGCGTGGGTGGCAGGGCGGTGATACCGCGCCGCCGGATCTCGTCGAGCGGCAGAGCGAAGAGGTTGTCGGTGTTGGGGTCGCCGGGATCCAGGTCCCTTGCGACGCCGTCCAGTCCGCTGCCCAGAAGCGCTGCCAACGCCAGGTATGGATTGGCTGACCCATCCGGTACCCGGACCTCGAGCCGGCCACCCTCCGGGATTCGGATCATCTGCGTCCGGTTGTTCCCGCCGTAGGCGACGTAGGACGGCGCCCACGTTGCGCCCGAGTCGGGCGGGCCCACCCCGATTCGCTTGAACGAGTTGACCGTCGGGCAGACGATCCCGGTCAGGCCCTGGGCGTGGTCCAGGATCCCGCCGGTGAAGTGGTAGGCCATCTCGCTGAGGCCCAGCCCCCTCGGATCGTCGTCATCGTGGAATAGGGGCTCGTCGCTATCAGCGGTCCAGAGGCTCAGGTGGGTGTGCAGGCCGTTGCCCGTCTTGTCGGCGAACGGCTTGGGCATGAACGTGGCGTACAGGCCGTCACGTCGGGCCAGCGTGTGCATCATGAGGCGCAGGATGATCAGGCGGTCGGCGGTGGTGAGGGCATCGGCGTACTGGAAGTTCTGCTCGAACTGCCCGTTGGCGTCCTCATGGTCGTTGGCGTAGTTGCCCCACCCCATTGCATCCATGTGCCTCGACACGGTCGTGAGGTGGTCCAGCACCGCTGTCAGGCCGCGGGCGTCGTAGCAGGGCAGTTCCGACGTGTCCCGCTCGTCGGCCGGCCGCAGCGAGCCGTCCTCGTTGCGGTGGAGCAGCGAGTACTCGGCCTCGGCACCGGCCTTAAGGACCAGGTTCTGCCCGGCGGCGAGGGCCGCGGCCCGTTTCAGGATGACCCTCGGGGCGTAGGGCCACAACTCGCCCTCGACCGTGGCGTCGCACTGCATGGCCGCCACGTTCGGCTGCCAGGGCAGCTGCGTGTAGGAGGCCGGATCGGGTATGGCCAGGATGTCCGGATCGGACGGGTTCTGGCTGAGCGGTCCGGCGGCGAACCCGGCGAACCCGGCCCCCACCTCAAGCAGGTCGTCGATGGCGGTGACTGGCACCAGCTTGGCGCAGGGCTTGCCGTGCATCTCCACGAACATGGCGTAGATGAACTCCACGCCGTCGTCAGCGATTCGTGCCTTCAGTTCGTCCGCCGTCATCACGTCCTCCCCTTGAGCCTCCGGGCCCGATCATCGTCTCCGGACTCTCCCACGGATCGGTACGACTACCATCCCATCCACCGCACACACCACGTCTGGGGAACCGTGACCAGCATGAAGGAGCAGTGCATGACACTGCTCGAAGGTGCGGGGATCACTGTTGGTGGTGATCTTCCGCACGACATCCAGGTCCACGACGACCGGTTCTGGGCGCGTGTCCTGAGGGACCGCGAGCTGGGACTCGGCGAGTCCTACCAGGAGGGCTGGTGGGATGTCCGGCGGTTGGACGAGCTTCTGGTCCGGATCCTGACCGCCGACCTTCAGTCCGCTGTCCGGTCCAGCCCGGCGCTGGTCCTGAACGTGGCCCGGTCCTGGCTCACGAACCGCCAGACCACCGGGCGGGCGGCCCGCAATGCCCGGGCCCACTACGACATCGGCAACGACCTGTACCTCCGGATGCTCGGGCCGGAGATGATCTACAGCTGCGCACTCTGGGAGGGAGCTGACGACCTCCAGGCCGCCCAGGTGGCCAAGATGGAACTGATCTGCCGGAAGCTCCACCTCCAGCCGGGCATGCGGCTGCTGGACATGGGTTGCGGCTGGGGTGGCTTCGCACGTCATGCGGCTATCCACCACGGCGCCACGATCGTCGGCATCAGCCCGGCAGGCGAACAGGTCGTGGAGGCACGGCGTCGGGCCGGCGACCTGTCGGTCGAGTTCCACCAGCAGGACTACCGGGAGGTGACCGGCACCTACGACCGCATCGTGAGCATCGGGATGATGGAGCACGTCGGGCCCCGGAACTACCGGGAGTTCTTCGACAGGTGCGGCGACCTGCTCACCGACGACGGCCTGATGCTCCACCACACGATCGGGTCAAACGAGTCCACGCGGTCTGTGGACGCCTGGTTCGACCGGTATATCTTTCCGGGTGGCGTGGTTCCGTCGTTGCAGCAGATCGCCGGAGCGGCACAACCCCGCTGGGCCATCGAGGACGTCCAGAACCTGGGACCCGACTATGACCGGACGCTCAGGTCGTGGCACTCCAACATCGAGGCCCGCTGGGACGAGGTCCCCGATTACGACGAGCGATTCCGCCGTACCTGGCGCTACTACCTGCTCTCGTCGGCGGCGTCATTCCGGGTCCGGAACCTGCAGTTGTTCCAGATCGTGTTCAGCCGGACTGGACGCGTATCGCCTGTCTACGACGGGGTCCGCTGACCCGTACGAGAGCCTTGCTGGCCGGGCAGGATTCGAACCTGCATTATCCTGATCCAAAATCAGGCGTTCTGCCAGTTGAACTACCGGCCACTGGGCGAGACCTACTGAGCGTAGTGGCGGTCTCCATTCCAACTTCCGGATCCGGACGTGCATATTGTCTACCGAACGTTCGTTAGGTAGACTGGAACCATGGTACAGACAGCCGCCGAAACGCCGGGTCGAGACAGGATCCTCGACGAGGCCGCAGCCCTGTTCCTGGAGCATGGCTACGAGGCGGCATCGGTTCGTCGCATCGCCGAGGCCGTCGGCATGCGGGCAGCGTCGATCTACCACCACTTCAATTCCAAGGAGGACCTCCTTGAGGTCATCCTGCGCCGCGGCCTCGAGGTCATGACCGTGGCCTTCGACCACGCCTCGACCGCCACCCTCGGAGCCCCCGGCCGGGAACGACTGGCCGCACACGTCCGGGCCCACCTGGCGGCCCTCTACGAGAACGGCCCCTACACGGCCACCCACGTGACCACCTTCCGAACCGCTCCGGAGAGCGTGCGGACGACGATCGTCCCGCAGCGCGACGCCTACGAAGCCCTCTGGACCACCCTGTTGGACGACCTCGTGACCAGCGGCGTCCTGACCCCGGACACGGCGGTCGGGCCCGCCCGGCTGATGCTGCTGGGCGGCATGAACGCCTCGGTCGAATGGTTCGACCCCCAGAGGGGCTCCCTGGACGACCTCGCCGGCCTAATCACACGCCAGACCCTGTATGGCCTCGCCACCCCCTTGGAGGACTGACCACCCCATGACCATCACCGCCGAAACCAGCACCCTGACCACCCACCGCAACGTCCACACCACCGACGCCCTACAGGCCATCTACGACCACACGGTCGACTTCGTGGCCAACGAGGTGGTCCCCCACGGCAACGCCTGGGAGGAGGCCGGCATGGTCCCCCGCGAGGTCCTGCGCCAGATGGGCTCACTCGGGATGTTCGGGCTCCGGGTTCCAGAGGAACTCGGAGGCCTCGGCCTGGGCATGCTGGCCTCGGCCACGTTCGCAGAGGCACTCGGCACGTCGACCTACGGCGGTTTCGAGGCCACGGTGCTGGTCCATACCGACATGGCGCTGCCGCACCTCCTCAACTCGGGCACGCCTGAGCAACTCGAGCGTTGGCTGCCCCAGGTCCTGGCCGGCGAGACCATCCTCTCGATCGGGGTGACCGAGCCGGACGCCGGATCCGACGTGGCCGGACTTCGCACCACAGCTGTGCGCGACGGGGACGGCTGGCGAATCAACGGACGCAAGACCTTTATCACCAACGCCGTGTACGGCGACCTGGTCATCGTGGCCGCCCGGACCGACGTGAAGGAGCGCTACGGCATCTCCATGTTCCTGGTACCCACCGACACCGAGGGCTTCGCTGTGGCCTCCAAGTTGGACAAGCACGGCTGGCTCTGCTCCGACACCGCCGAGCTGACGCTGGACGATGTGTGGGTCGGCAACGACCAGCTCCTGGGTACCGAACACCGCGGCTTCCAGGAAACGATGCGCAACTTCCAGAACGAGCGGATGGTGCTCGTCGGGATGGCTGTGGGGGCCTCCCAGGTGGCCCTGGACCTGACGACCGCCTACTGCAGTGAACGCCGGGCCTTCGGCGGACACCTCTCCGACCTGGGGGCGATCCGCCAGCGCCTGGCCATGCGTCAGGCCGAGGTGGATGCCGTCAGGGCTTCGATGTACCACGCCGCCTGGATGGGCGACTCCGGACTGGACAACGTCCGCGCCATGTCGGGGCTGAAGGCCTTCGGAGCCGAGGTGGCCAACCGCGTCATGTACGACTGCCTGCAGTTCCACGGCGGCATGGGCTACATGCGCGAGTCCACGATCGAACGCATGACGAGGGACGCCCGGATCCTGCCCATCGGTGGAGGCGCCACCGAGGTCCTGCTCGAAGAGGTGGCAAAGCGCAGCTTCGGCTGAGCAATCCCTGCGCCAGTCCGACCAATCCGGACAGAACCTCGGCGGAGCCGGACCGAAACCGGCAGGAGCGGCGTTAGATTGCCGCCCGACATGGGATCTCTGATCAAGAAGCGCCGCAAGCGCATGCGCAAGAAGAAGCACCGCAAGATGCTCAAGCGCACCCGCGCCCAGCGGCAGCGGGGCAAGTAGCCCGTTCTCAGGTCGGCGGCAGAGTGCTGACCACCTGCCGTCCCCCTCCCGGATACTCCCCTTCGACGAACCAGGTACTACCGCTGCCAGCCAGGCGCGGACACAGCCCCGTCGCGTCTCCAAGGTCGTCTCGCCAACGGGCCAGATCCGGGACCAGGTCCAGCGCCGCCGGCTCCAGGTCGTTTCCGCTCTCTCCTGCGGGTCCACCCAACTCGTCCCAACGACGGTAGATGTCCGCCGTCCGACACCCCACCGGCGGTGTCAGCAGGGTGAAGGACAAGGCCCTGAACTCGAGCGGCTCGACCACCTCGCCGACTCCTGTCACCCGGGCCCGACCCCCAACCATGCAGAACGACACGTCGGCTCCGATGGCCGCCGCTTCGACCACGTCTGTCCAGCCCGCCCACCTGAGGATCGCCGCTGCATCCGACGAACCTCCCCCGAGGCCCGCACCAGCCGGAATGGCCTTGTAGACGACCACCGCCGCGGATCGACCCGCCAGCCGAAGCGCCCGGGCCACCAGATTGTCGTCTCCTTCGACAACCTCGAGACCGCCACCTACGGGCACAACCTGCAGGCCGTCGCCATCAGAGACATGGAGGTGATCAGCCAGATCGATGGCCACCATCTCGGCATCCAGCAGGTGGAGGCCGTCATCGCGGCGGCCGACCACCCTCAGCGAGAGCGTCAACTTGGCCGGCGCCGACAACACGACGACGCTCATCCGGTCACGGCCACTGCCTCGACCAGCGACGCCCAGTCGTCCAGCCCCAGCTCCTCAGCGCGCGCCGTGGGTGGCACCCCGGCCATCTCAAAGGCCTCCGCACCAGCCAGGCCCGCAAGGGAGCGCCTCAGCATCTTGCGACGCTGCCCGAAACCCGCACGCACGAGGCCGAACAGGAGATCAGGATCGGCCGACACCGCCTTGGCCTCCAGGCGCTGCAGTTCGACCAGTGCCGAGTCAACGCGCGGGCGGGGCAGGAAGGCCGACGGCGGCACCCTGCCGACGATCCGGGCCCGTGAGTGGTAGGCCACCTTCACGGACGGCAGCCCGTACGCGCCATCACCGGGGACCGCCACCAGGCGTTCGGCCACCTCCTTCTGAACCATCACCAGCATGCGGCCGATGCCCGGCACGTCGTCCAGCAGGTCGCAGATGAGTGGCACCGAGATGTTGTAGGGAAGGTTGGCGACCAGCGTCCACCGGCGGCCGCCGAGCAGCGAATCCCAGTCCACGGCCATGGCATCGGCGTGCAGCACGGTCACGTCGCGGCCAGCGGTGGTCTCAGCCAGAACCTCGACCAGCACATCGTCGATCTCGATGGCGGTAACCGACGCCCCCGCATCGGCCAGGGCGATCGTCAGCGAGCCCAGGCCCGGGCCGATCTCGACCACCCTGTCCCCTTCGCCAACCGCGGCCAGATGGGCGATCCGGCGAACGGTGTTGGGCTCGACCACGAAGTTCTGTCCCAGCGAACGCTTCGGGCTGATCCCGTAGCGGTCAAACAGGGCATGCACCTCTGTCCTGGTGAGGGTCACTACCGGTGACCGCCGTCAGGGCAGGTAGCGGCCACAGACCGGCCACTGCCCACGACCGCGCAGGTCGTAGAGGGCTTGGGCCATACGGTCCTGGTCGCCGGGGGCGGCAGCGGCTGGATCCAAGCCGACCAGGTGTTCGTAGTCCAGCCCGGCGATCCAGTCCCACGTCTCATGGCTGAACTGGTAGGCGCCGCGGTACTTGCCCGTCGGGTTGACGGCCCCGTAGTTGCCGGTTGCCTCGCAGAAGCGCAGGGCCTCCCACTGGATGTCGCTGGGTCCGTCGGAGTGGGGAGCGGTGTCCCAGGGGATGGTCGTGGTCGGGCCCGGGTTGGACATGGCCTCCTCACGGCGCTTCAACTCCGCCGCCCGGAGCCGGGCACGTTCGGCCTGCCGATCAATCTCGACCTGCTGAACGGCCAGGAGTGCCTCCAGCCTTACCTGCTCGGCGAACTCGTCGGTTGCCACGAGACGGGCGGCGGCCAGCGCATCGGCCTCGTGGTAACGGGCCACCTCTGCCAGACGGGCCGAGATGTCACGCTTGGACCGCGCCAGGTGCCAGACCTGCGCCCGATCGCTGAGGCCCGCAACGTCCGGTTCGAATCCTGGTGCAACAGCCACGACCAGCTCCACGGACCTGGCCTCAGGCGCGCCGGAGGCTCCCGCCGTCCCGGTGAAGGAAGCGGGCGAGGATGGATCCTCTAAGACGAACAGGGGCAGTGCGGCTATCGTGGCAAGGGCCACGACGACCACGCGCCACCGCTCAACGGTGGGTTCGGCGTCCAGAGCTCCGTCCCTTTCCCCTCCAGATACGGCCGTCTCCGACCGAATCGCCGATCCGAAACTAGGGAGTCGCCTCCAGCAACGCAAGGGCGAGATCATGTGGCGGGCAGTGGTCGTCCGTCACCCCTGCCGGCCGACGACCCGTCTGGATGGCTCAGTTGAGGCCGTAGAACGCCCTCGCGTTGGAGGTGGTCGCATGCGCCACCTCGGCGACCGCCAGCCCCATGGCCTCGGCCACCGCCACTCCGACCAACCCCACGAAGGCGGGTTCATTGGGCTTCCCACGGTGTGGAACTGGCGCCAGGTAGGGCGAGTCGGTCTCCACGAGGGCCCTGTCCAACGGACAGATGGCAGCGGCGGCACGCAGGTCGTCAGCCGATCCGAAGGTCACGATTCCGCTGAACGACAGGAACGCACCCCTGGCCAGCCCCTCCCGGGCCTCATCCACACCGCCGGTGAAGCAGTGGAACACCGTGCGATCCGGAACGCCCTCCCGGTCCAGAACCTCGAAGGTCTCCTCCCAGGCTTCGCGGGTGTGGACCACCAGCGGCAGGCCCCACTGGTTGGCCAGCGACACCTGCGCCGAGAAGGCGTGGCGCTGGGCGTCGCGGGGGGAATGGTCGTAGTGGAAGTCCAGACCGGCTTCGCCCACGGCAACCGCGGCGCCCAGCAGGTCGGACAGGCCATCCACCCCGTCACGGGCCTCGTGGGGGTGGACCCCGGCGGTCGCCCAGACGTCATCGAAGGCTGCCGCCGTGGCAAGTGCCGCCCGGCTGTCCTCCAGGTCGCACCCGACGGTGACCATGCCGACCACGCCGGCGCCACGGGCCCGGGCCACCACCTCGGGAGCATCCGCGCCCAGATGGCAGTGGTTGTCGAACCAGGTCTCGCTCACCCGTCGACCTGATCGGACAACAGCACGTCCATGTCCACCTTGGCGAAAAGCGGTGTCGGCTTGCCGATGGGTGAACCCGGTGGCAACTCCCGACGCTCCCACGAGTCCACCGGACCCAGCACGTCGTCCAGGGTCGAGGTACTGAACGGCAGGTACGGGGCAAGGGCCACGCGTACGCCGGCCACGGCCGCCAACGCCGTTCCCAGCACGACGTCGGCCCGCTCGGGATCGACCTTGGCCAGCTTCCATGGTTCCGTGGCGTTCAGGTATGCGTTCACCGCCGCCGCCGCTCCCATCCCGGTTCGCAGCGCCGCCCGGAGTTCCACCCGATGTATCTGCGAGCCGGCCGTGTCCAGCGCCTCGTCCACGACCTCCAGCAACGCCAGGTCCTCCGCGGTACGCCCACCGGCACCGGGGACAGCCCCGTCACAGGTCCGATGCACCATCGAGAGCACCCGGTTGACCAGGTTCCCCCAGGTGGCGACGAGCTCCTCGTTGATCCGTCGCCCGATCTCGTCGACCGAGAGGTCCGTGTCGCTCTGTTCGGGAAGGGAGGCCGCCAGCGCGTAGCGCAGTGCGTCCGCTTGGAACATCTCCAGTCCCGCTCCGATGGTGAGGCCCACCCCGCGGCTGGCCGACGCCTTGCCGCCCTTGAAGGTCACGTACTGGTTGGCCGGCACGTCGGTGGGCAGGTTCAACCCGCCGTACCCGAGGAGCATCCCGGGCCAGATGATCGTGTGGAACGGGATGTTGTCCTTCCCGATGAAGTAGACGGACCGGGCGTCGTCGCCCTCCCACCAAGCACGCCAGGCCTCGGGCTGACCGGTGGACTGTGCCCACTCCATGGACGCTGAGAGGTAGCCGATAACGGCCTCGAACCAGACGTAGATCCGCTTGCCTGGCCCCAGGTCGTCCACCGGCAGGTCGATGCCCCAGTCCAGGTCACGCGTGATCGCCCGATCGTGGAGTCCCTCCTCCACCCAGCCCTTCGAGAAGTTCAGGACGTGTCGACGCCAGCCCTCACGTGTGTCCAGCCACGCCGCCAGCTCGTCGGAGAAGTCGGAGAGCCTGAGGTAGAAGTGCTCGGTGGAGCGGAGTTCCGGACTACTCCCGGTGATCTTGGAACGGGGATCCAGGAGTTCCTCCGGGTCCAAGGTCCGGCCGCAGTCCTCGCACTGGTCGCCCCGCGCCTCCGCGTAGTCGCAGTGTGGACAAGTTCCCTCTATGTAGCGGTCCGGCAGGAACCGACCGGCCTCGGCGTCGAAGTACTGCTCGCTGGAGCGTCGGTCGATGTGCCCGTTGCGGAGCAGCTTCAGGAAGATGTCATGGGTGACCGCCGCATGGTTCTCGGTCCCGGTGGACGTATAGAGGTCCCAGCTGATACCCAGTCGCTCCCAATCGGCCACGAATTCGGCGTGGTACCGATCCGCCAGTTCCCGGGGCGTCACGCCCTCGGCGTCGGCCCGGACGGTGATGGGGGTGCCGTGCACGTCCGAACCGCTCACCATCAGGACCCTGTTGCCGACCAGGCGCTGGTGGCGGGCGTAGACGTCGGCCGGCAGGTACGCCCCGGCCAGATGGCCCAGGTGGCGGGACCCGGAGGCGTAGGGCCATGCCACGGCGACCAGCACGGGCGTACCGGCGCGCTGGTCAGTCAGTTGCTCATCGACCATGGGCCCGAGGCTACCGGTGGTCGCCGATGGCGAACGTGGCCCCGACCGGACCCGTTACTCAAGCGCCAGGCGGTAGGCCCGGCGACGCGACACCCCGAGGCGGCGAGCCGCCTCGTCGGCGGCATCCCGGGTGGAGGCACCTGCCGAGAGCGCCTCGGCAAGCACCACCCGGATCCTGTCGTCGTCGGCCCCGGCGGCCGGCGGGGACCCGGCGACCACCATGACGACCTCCCCCTTCACGGGAGCGGAGGCGAAGGCGACCGCCTCGTCGAGGGTTCCCCGCCAGAACTCCTCGTGGAGCTTGGTCATCTCGCGCGCCACCACGACATGTCGACCTCCACCCATGGCCGCCGCGAGGTCGGCCAAGGTGGCGGCCAGTCGGTGCGGTGACTCGAAGAGCACCATGGTGCGTTCCTCCACCGCCAACTCGGCCAGCCTTCCGGCACGGGCACTCCCCTTGCGCGGCAGGAACCCCTCCATGCACCAGCGCTCGGTGGGCAAGCCGCTGGCGGCCACGGCGGCCACCGGTGCTGACGGGCCCGGAACCACCTCGATGCGATGGCCTGCCTCTACCACCATGCGCACCAGCCGCTCGCCCGGATCCGATATCCCCGGCATGCCGGCATCGGAGACGACCGCCACGACCTCGCCCGCCTCGATGCGTCGAACCACCTTCTCGGCGGACCGCTCCTCCGTGTGCATGTCGAGGCGCAGCAGCGTGGCGCCGACGATCCCGGCGTGCTGCAGGAGCCGGCCGGTACGTCGGGTGTCCTCACAGGCCACGAGGTCGGCCGCCGCCAGGGTCTCGACGGCCCGGGGTGACAGGTCACCGAGGTTGCCGATCGGCGTGGCCACCAGGACGAGGCGGCCCGGTGGGCCGTCGGTGCGGTTCACGACCGGACCTCCAACTCGTCGCCCACGCTCAGGCGCCAACGCTCGAAGCAGCCCGCATCCGCCTCCAGCACAGAGCGCGCACCGCGCACCGGTCGGCCGATCCGGTGGCGGGGCATCCGCTTCACCCGGATGACCCGCAACGAGTCGTCCAGGTGGGCGACGTCGATGGCGAACCGCATGCCGACAGTGTGGACGGATCGGGCGGGGCGCAGGAGGAGGGCTCCGTGGATGCCGTCGCGTCCCAGCAGGCCGCGGGCCCGCGTCGAAGGTGTCTCGGCCACCTCGAGGCTGGCCAGCACCCGATCCCCAAGGACCAACCACGGCATTGGTTGATAGTAGGGCTCAGACGTTGAACCGGAACTCCATTACGTCACCGTCCACCGGCAGGTAGTCCCTGCCCTCGCTCCGGACCAGTCCGGCCTCGCGGGCGCTGACCCAGGATCCCTTCTCCAACAGGACCTCGCAACCGATGGTCTCAGCCCTTATGAAGCCCCGCTGGAAGTCGGTGTGGATCCGACCGGCGCACTCCGGCGCCGAGGATCCGGCCCGGAACGTCCAGGCCCTACTCTCCTTCTCGCCGGTCGTGAAGTACGTACGCAGGCCGAGCAGGTGGTAGGCCGCCCTGACGAAACGGGGCCACGCCCCCTCGCCAAGACCCAGACCCTCGAGCATCTCGACCCGGTCCTCCTCGGAGAGCAGGGCCGCCTCGGCCTCCAACTGGACGCACATGCCGATCACCTCGGCGCCGGCCAGCTCGGCCACCACGGGTGCCAGGATCGGATCCGGGTCCTCGACCTGTTCCTCGTCGAGGTTCACCACGGCCAGCACCGGCTTGTCCGTCAGCAGGAAGAACGGCTTCAGCTGGAACCTCTCATCGGCTGTCAGGTCGCTGCGATAGAGGGGGGTCCCCTCGCCCAGCAGGTCCACGGCCCGCCCCAGGGCATCCACCATCGGCCTCAGCGAAGGATCGCCCTTGGCCGTACGGCGGAGCTTGTCCACCTGCTTCTCACATGTCTCGAGGTCGGCAAGGGCCAACTCCACCTCGACCACGCGTAGGTGCTCCAGGGGGTCCGTGGGGCCCGGAACGTCGCTGTCGCGGAAGGCCCGGAGCACGAACACGATGGCATCCACCTCGCGGATGCCTGCCAGGAACTTGTTGCCAAGGCCCTCGCCCTGGGATGCACCCTCCACCAGGCCTCCGATGTCGGCAAACTCGACGCTGGTCGGCACGACCTTCCTGGAGGCGCTCATCTCGGCCAGGCGGCCCAGCCTGCCGTCAGGAACCCTGGCTACGCCGATGTTGGGTTCGGTGGTGGCGAAGGCGTACGGCGCTGCGAGGGCTCCCCCGCCCGCCAGGGCGTTGTACAGGGAGGACTTGCCCGCGTTCGGTAGCCCCACGAATCCGAAACGCTCCACTGACAGCTCCCGTCGACCGCGCATGATCGACCCGCACACGACGTCCGGACCGACGCACAAGGCTAGGTGCGCGGGTCCACCCGTCCACGGTGCTGTGACCGGCGCCCGCCGGTACTCCGATGGATACCCGGCCCGGACCGTTACCCTCATGGTCATGTCAAAGCGCACCAGCAGGCAGAAGGCCTCGGCCCGTCGCAAGAAGGCCAACCACGGCCGCAAGCCCAATCTGGGACGCAACAGCTGAGCCACTCCCCAGGTCCCGTACCCCGGCGACCATTCAGGAGACCAGCCATGACCGACCCCGTGCTCGGCCGACCCGATGCGACCCCGCGCGAGCAGGTCGACACCTTCGGGTGGCAGGCTCCCTCGACCTGGTCCACTTCCGTTCGTCGGAACTGACGGCCGTCTGTCCGGTCACCGGCCAGCCGGACTTCTATTCGATCAACATCGAGTACCTACCGGCCTCCGAGTGCATAGAGACCCGGTCGCTGAAGCTCTACCTCCGCACCTTCGACGGCCGGGGAATCTTCGCCGAGCACCTGGCCCCGCTTATCGCCGAGCACCTTGCGGATGCCGTCGACGTGTCGGTCATGGTTCGCCTCACCCAGCAGGTTCGTGGCGGAATCACCACCACGGTTACCGCCACCAGCAGACCCTCGAACTGAGCAACCGCCGCTCCGGGCCGTCGTGCACGCCCGGCCCGGCCAGCACCCTTCCCTACCGCCATGTGCTTTCGATCACAGGTTGCGCTACCGTCATTCCTCCCGCGGGCGACTTTCGGTCGTCACACGGGCGCAACGATGCGACTACGGACCGGAGGGGTTCATGAGCAAGCGATTCACCCGCCTGCTCGCCGTGATGCTGGGGTTTGCCCTGGTCGTCTCGGCGTGCGGTAGCGACAGCGACAGTGACAGCGAGGCAGCAGCACCAGCTGCCACCACCGCGGCACCCACAGCCACAGCAGCACCGGCGGCCACAG
>Ga0257111_1000791_pt1 | contig 13072 bp, 5 predicted proteins | sample LP_taG_6_FD_191567 | JGI IMG/M metagenome (GOLD analysis project Ga0257111, IMG submission 191567) | Marine microbial communities from Northeast Subartic Pacific Ocean, Canada - LP_J_2015_P26_500m | ecosystem: Environmental > Aquatic > Marine > Oceanic | place: Canada: Northeast Subartic Pacific... | reverse complement strand
CTCTGTCAACCCCCCGTTCGGCGGGCACTACTACGCCGTCTCTGACGGCACCGAGATCCTAGCCGGAATTCAGTCTGAGTTCGTAGTCACAACCGAACCCAATGCAGTCATTCTGGTCGCAGGGGACGCTCTAGTCGTCAACGCAACCGTCACTGATGTGGAGGATGATAGTCAGTCCATAGGGGACGTGGGGCTCGACCTCTACTTCGACTGGGGCGGGCCTCTCCAGCAGGTACTCGATTTTGCTACCACGGATTCGGGGGGCGTGGCTGTATTCAGCTCAATTATTCCCTCCTCGATCGCTCCTGGATTCTACGATATCAGAATTCATGCTCCTGATGACCTCTCTGACAACTTAAGCTCGGAAAATGCAGGGCGTTGGCTTGCCAATCATAGCATAGTCAACCTCACGGTCCAAGTCCCGAGCTTCGTTGAGATTAGTAGCATTCCAAACGAAGTCACAGCCCTTCAATACTTCACTATTGCAGGTACCGTTATCGACTCAGTTGATTCGAATAGGACCATTCAGGGACCAGTGGGACTTGAGATTTTCTTCCTCGACCAAGCGGATGAGATACTCATCGAGAACCACACGACAGATAGCAATGGCAGTTTCAACGTCTCCGTGCCCACGGACACTCTGGGTGATGGTGTGACGAAGGGAATGCGCACCGTCGTGGTCAGCGTCCTGAATGGGACAACCCCATTCTACCTGACCGGAACAGGTGACGCCTCGATTCTCGTGAGGGGGATTCCTCAGTTCGTTGGCACGACGCCCTTCCTTAACACCGTCATCAACAGGGGGGAGACAGCTACTATCACTTCACGTCTTGTCGAGTTCAGCGATAATGACGAAGGCCTGTCCGGATACTCAGTTTCAGCTAATTTCCATGACACTTGGCTAGAGCAGGAAATCACTTCCGGGGACGGCAGCATAGCCTTCGAGTTTGACATTCCACACAACCACCCTTTGGGTGTTGTTAACATCACTTTGTTCTTCAATGGCTCAGAGGACCTACACGCAACCATCAGGACAATCAGCACAATTACGGTAAGATCGTCGGCTAACATGAACATCAATCCGATAATCGACAACCCACTCGCGGGCGAGTTCTTCAACGTTACAGGATCCTTGGTTTCGAGTAATGGGAGTGCTCTCACAGACAGATCGGGCAACCTGCTCAATCCCACTCTGACGTTCTCTATCGACGGTGAGTCAGATATCTTCATGGTCTCCCAGATCGCTTTTAATCAGGATGGAAACTGGAGCGCGCTCCTCAGGTTGGACCTCTCGTTCCCCCGTGGTTCGCATGGCATCATCGTACTATTTACGCCCGAAGTCAGCTACTACACTACGGCGACCGACCTAGCCCTCTTCGACAGCAGAGGGTATTCCTTGCTCTCCATTGTCTATCCCACTGATCTCGATCCTGACAGCAGGACGCTTAGGGGGGACATGATAGACGTCAATGTGTCCATAATCGATAATACCGAGAACCCAGTTCCATCCGCACAACTGTCAATACAGATTGATGGCGCACCAGTGTGGAATGGCATGACCAATCTCGATGGGGAGGCATCCGCGGAAATTCTCGTCGATCCCGACAGGAGCCCAGGACCCATGACTGTGACTGCTATTTTCACCGGCGTCAACGGGACTACCGGACTTCTCGGAGACGAGGTCTGGACCCGTGTAATTGTACTCGCTCCGACTGAACTTAGAATTACAGGGGTGACTCAACCATCTATAGTTGGAAACACGGTAACTTTCAACGGGACCCTTCTCGACGAGAGGGGCCAGCCGTTGGCTGAGGATGGGGCCCACACTGGGGGCGTCATCCATCTCACGATTGACGGCATCGACGTCGGACCGACTTACACCACGATATCCAATGCCACCAAGGGGCATTGGATGATTACCTACGATCTCCCTCTCGGCATGGAGTTCGGAGCCCATCAGGTGGGTGTGAACTTCCTCGGAGGCTTCACTTGGGTCGATCCCATGGGACAGGGAGACTCATTGAATCCTGAGTTCTACCTCCCCTCGTCCCATAGCACCGAGTTCAATGTCACACAGACGTCTCAGGTCATCATCTCGACGCCTCCGGGGGACGTCGATCGTTCTGATCTAGTGCTCGTGCAGGGACTCTTGACTGACGGCATTGGGAGGGGTCTGCCGAACAGGGACATCGAAGTCTCGATGAACGGGCAGTTCATGACCGGTCTGAAGGTCGGTGACAACGGTTCGTTCAGCGTCTATATTTCAGTACCACCAGATATGCCCCTTGGGTCTAGGGTTATAGAAATCAAATTCTCCGGCGAGTCATTCATCTTGCCCTCCAACTCATCCACTGTGATTACCGTCTATGGGCCTGTGTACACCTCCATAGAGGAACCTTCTCCCGCTGCGGTGGGCAACTCAGTTATCCTTCGTGGAACAGCCAAGGACAACTTGGAGGACGGCTGGCTGGGTAACCATACCATTGAGATATTCGTCGATGGCATCCTAATTGGAATCACCAGTACTGGTGACAATGGCCATTGGGCACTTCCATGGATCATTCCCGATTCCCTCGATATTGGGAACCACACACTATACGCCGTTGCTCCGGCCCAGGGCTACCACAGACAGGGGCACGTGGAAACTATCCTCACGATCTCCTACCACACAATAATCAGCGTTCAAGTGGAGGAGTCTTCAGTCACTAGGGGTTCGGAATGGAACTTCTCGGGGCGCCTCTATGAGGGTGACACTGGTTTCGAGATGGGGTTAGATGGCAGGGAGGTCAGCATCCTTCTCGATGGATTTGTCATTGTGACTGTAACTACCGAGTTGGGCGGCTTGTTCAACTACAGTCACAGTATGGGATATTCCATTTACAGAGGGGGCCACAATGTGAGTTTCTCGTATGAGGGCGAGTTTCTCTATCTCGCCACTGAGGCTAACTTGACTGCATTCGTCCTCTCTGACATATTGATTGAGGTTCAACCCATAACCTCGAAAATCATTAGGGGTAACACTTCCCACTCGATTCTCATTCAAGGCTTCGTCAGAGAGATTGGTGGAGACTCAAGCATTTTCGAGAACCTGACTATTAGCCTATCATGGGGTGAAATCAACCTCCCCCTCCAAGGGGGGCCGTGGGACAATCCAGGAACTATGAACTTCCAGATGAGGGCAAAGGCCCAGGAGTTCCTACCGCCCGGAAAGAACATCGTGACCATCAAGATTGAATCTGATCAGTCGAGATTCCTCAACGGCGCCTCGACGGACATCGAGATAATGGTGATGATTGAAGTGGACTTCACTTTGTCCAGCATAGAGCTATCCACTGGACAGAGGGTGATACGGGGAACCGTCAATGCCACTGCCAGAGACACAGGTTCTCCCGTGGAGGGACTTTCCATGACAGCCATGCTGATGAATGGGTCTACTGCCCACTTCTTCATTTCCAGACTCACCGACGCAGATGGGGTCTTCGAGTACGAGTTCAAGTCACTCTCACCTCTGCCCCCCCTCTCCGACACCTCCTCATGGGGCAGACTCAGTGTTATGCTGGACTCGGACTCGGACTTCATCGATGCCCGAAGCCTAGCCTATCTGCCAAGTGGCGGCATCCTAATTGAGTACGAGGAAGACGCTTCCGACTCCCTCTTCGGCACGGCGATGCTAGGATTCGTCTTCATTTTGGTTGTCGCTGCCGCACTGGTCTCGGTTGCCGCAGTGCTAACTCGTCGTCGCAAGGCCGCAATCAAGGAACTCGCCGGTGTCTTCAGTTACACTGCGGATATGCTCGCCTCGGGAGACGAATTCAGGAAAGCCATCTTCAATTGCTACGCGAGACTGTGCGCTGTCCTGTTGCGACGTGGCTTCCTCCGCAGGGACTTCGAGACTGTCAGGGAGTTCGAAATTGCGATTCGAAACGCGTTGCCTATCAACGAAACTTCGCTGGTAGCACTCGACCGGATATTCGAAGAGGCACGGTACTCAAGCCACGTGCTCGGGGGCTTGCACAGAGAGAATGCCCAGATTGCCCTAGCTTCGGTTCTACAGGAAATAGAAGAATTGCAGGAGATCCCCCAAAGAAACACCCCTCCCATCGAGGCCGAGGCCTAGCCTGACTGACTCGTCTTCATGGTAAGGACACCACCTTCCCAGTTAGCCCCCATTATGACCTCTCCCACGGGAAGCCTGAACGTTCTGAGCAACCCGCCGAACCTCTCTGGTGAGATGAGGCGCACTATTTGCTTCCCCTCTTCCAAGAGCGTCTCGACGACTACTCTCTCTGGGAAGGAAGAGGGAAGGGGTATTCTGACCTCCGAGCCTGACCACTCCCCTCCGATCTCTGCTAGGAAATCCCCTATTGGAACCGCAGCCCTAGCGAGGGATTTCGCGTCACCTATCGTGCTGGAAACTCCGTCTAAAATCTCCTCATGGCGGCCTTGTACCTCGGAGAGGTGTGGCAGCCCCCCAAGGAACAACTCGTGCATCTGCTGTACATCTACGTCTAATCCAATCTTGAGGGAATCCAAACCGCCACCCTCTTGCTCATCGCCCTCGACCTCGACCTCGATTCTTGACCACGGCATGCTTACGCCCATCCATCGAACGGACCCGAATGAACCCATTGCTTATTTCATCTCGAAGAAACGCTCAACGTGCTTAGAGGTCCTTGATGGGCTGGTGGTCTGGCGAGTATGCATTGATTTGGGCATGCAATCACCGACTCTTCGCTCAAGCAACCTCTTCTCCAGAAGAACTACTATGGCCTTGTCCTCGGCATTACGAATCGGCCTACCCAGAGCCTGTAGCACACTGTTTACAGCTGGTTGCAAGCTTGCATACTTCCATGCTTTCGACCTGCCGAAGCGCCTAGTGTAGTACTCCAATAGGGCATCCTGCCTAGCGCTTGGTGGTGGAAGAGGGAGCCCCACACAAACAACTGCATTGAGGATGTTCTCAGAATAGTCAATGCCCTCCGACAACTTCCCACTCAGAACTCCAAAGAGCACTGATTCCCTCCCCATTGCCCTCATCTCGTACAGCCTCGCTATGGTCCTCTCGACCTCCTTTTTTGACATACGCCTTCCTTCTTTCATACTCACCTTTCCGAAAGTGTAGGAGACATCATTGCCAATGCGATCTAACATTGCATAGCTGGGTGCGAAGACAGCCACGTTTCCCTTTGTCTTCTCCAGCACCGATTGTATGTGATCTCGAATCGAGGAGTAGCTCGCGTCCCTTTCCGTGAACTTGCTCGTAACGTCGCTTGCTATCAGGATCGGCCTGTTTTCAGGAGGAAATCCAGATTCATATTCCCTGCAAGCAGACTTTTCTTCTGGAATTCCCAGAATGTCAGAGTACATATTTGGGGGAAATAGTGTCCCTGACATAAGTATTGAACCTGCGCACTGCTCGAAAATTGGCCTTCCCACGACACTTGGGTCAAGCAAATGACTAGTCACTCTCGGGATATCGTTGTTGAGCCTGTCGAATACGAGTGCAAGGGCCGGGCTGTCTCTGTATTTAATGCAGATTTCCAAAATTTCTGCCAGTCTGATGCAGTCATTCTGTTCATCTTCTTCAATGGAATCATCCCCATCGATTACCACAGAGAGTAATCTTCTATTCATTCTCCTAATTCGACTAATCCCATCTTCTAATTCGTCTTCTTCTATTCCATCAATGGCACTCGCGATGGCATCGAGGAACTCACTGGTTTCAACTCTCAGATCATCTTTCTGAGAGGACTCAATCTCAGTTATTTTTCCTGCAAACCAATTGTTCAATCCGGAATCGTCTTTCAGTGCTTTGACCTGCTTCTCCAGCAGTATCGCTTCGTCCAGACTCTTCGAATCTGAGAGTTCAAGCTGCTTGGCGCCATTCTCCAGATTTCCCTTGTGTTCGTTAATGTCAACGAGGGCTCTTTGAAACACATTCTTGGTTACTCGTCTCTCCAATCCACTTCTGATCCTGTCAGGTAGATTATGCGCCTCATCGACAATTAGAATCGCGTTTTCGAGACTGACCCCCATTATCGGTAGTGAATTCTCCCTAACTCCTTCTATGAAGACGTGGTTGTAGTCGCAGACGAGAATGTGCGCATCCCGGACAGCAGATCTAGCTGTTGCCCAAGCACAAATCCTTCTTGCTCGACCCTCCTTGATTACCTGGTCTACGTGCCTAGGTGCTTCTAGGATGAATTCCCCCAAGTCTACTCTTCGGGCCCTCCTAGCAGACTCTACAACGTCCTTTTCACAGGAGCACTGACCCGTCGATTTATCGACGACTTCGCACATCCCCTCTCTCCCTATTATGTCCACTAGCTTAATTCTGGGGTTTCCAGATGGAAGCTTGGAGTTGATCTGCCTCACAGTATCGACAACGATTCTGTGCTGCGATTGCCTGCCCGTCATGAACAGGATCTTCGGCACCTCTGGGTTGGTGTTGTAGAAGTTTACGACTTCGAATGCAGAGGCAAGTGCTGCTGCGGTCTTACCGATTCCTGTCGGGGCCGCCGCCAAAAGGAAACCCCCTTCTCTGAGTGCAATAATCCCATCAGAGATCATCTCTTTCTGTGGATTTCTGATCTGTTCATGAGCGAAGAATAGACGCGCCTCGACCCCGCTTCCGACAGACATGGGGACTACCCTGCAAATAGAACGACCAAGAAGATTGGCGTCATCTCACTACGATGGCCTCGGAGTCCCTACTATCTAGGATGACTTTCAATGGCAAGTCTAGCCTCACGTGTCGTAACCCATCTTCGTCCCTCGTGGCTTCAATGGAGTCGAGCCACCCCCAATCGATGAGGTCGCCCTCAAGTATGGTAAGGTAGCCGATGTTGAAGGATACGATGTTCTGAAAGAAGTGGGTACCCTGTGAGGGTTCCACGTGAATGTCAGCCATAGGCACCTCCACGATGGTCTTGGCCCCCATAATCTGGTCCCATTGAACAGGTATTCCCAACGACGGGTCGGACGAGCCCCAGCGCCCCGGGCCGATTAGAATGTACGGCCGATTCTCGGATCGAAGCCCGGCATCGATCTCCTCAATTAGCGGTATGAGATTGATTGTTTTCATCCTGTTCATTCGTGCAGGGTGAACGTACACGACGTCCCTGATATTTTCGATAACACCGTTTCCAAGGGACTTGCTGCTGATACAGACGGCATTCTCCCTGTCGACCTCGTTTAGGTCAATGTCGATGTCCACAGATTCGTCCATCAGTGGTCTGACTTGGAGAATTGCGAACTTCCGTCTTCCGTTTTCGGGGTCGATGGAAATAGCGAACTCTAGCTCGACGGGCGAACCCAGGTAGTTTTCGCACGTAGTGAGAACGTGGTGTAGAATCTGAGGGAGTGGGAACCGCTGGTGCTTGAGGATGGGGGCGAAGGTGACGAGCCTCGGCCCCCCCTCGACCATGATTGAGTCGACAATCCTGTCGTCAGCCGTGATGTAAGTAGAGCCCACTAGGGAGAGCCTGCCGTCCTCCTCTGCAGCCGATAGTCCCAGATGTATCAGGTTCCCCCCCTCTATTACTTGCACTGCCCCCGACTCTTGGTTCATCGGGATGGCGAAGAAGTGACTCTGAGATGTATCGATGACCGACTGGGTGCTGTAGAACTGGTGAACCCTCTTGGGCTGTCCGGGACTGAACCTCAGGCACTTCCCTCCAGAGGAGACCTGTCTGCCAAGGCCGATGCATACGGCGGCCAATCCATCCTCCATCCTGAGGGGTTCGACAGGGTAGTGGTTGCGGCTCCTTGCCGACCCTGAGATATCTGGATAGTATCGACCCGAAATCTCCCTCCCGATAACCTCCTGAATCACCACCGCCATCCGTTCGTCTTCGATGATGTTGGCCGTGGCTGTGACGTATACCTTGGAACCTCTGTGGAAGATTGACGCGTATACCAACTTAATCGCCTCAAGCAGTCGTCTGAGCCTGACCTCGAGGTCGGAGTGGTCGTTCGCGAGCATGTACGTAGCGTACACCCCTGCGAACGGTTGGTGACTGGAGTCCTCGAGCAAGCTCGATGAGCGCACGGCTACCGGCCACTCCATGTTCTCCAGCATGTCCCTGATTTCAGCGACCTCATCATCTTTGAATTCACCACTTAGGAATGCCCGATTCACCTCGTCATCAGACCTGTCCTCGTGAGCGAATCTGCTCAGTTCGTTCCTAGAGATGAAGCCACCGAAGACCCCAGTGGCTATGACGACGGAGTTCGGGACGACAAACTCGACGTCCGGAAAGGCACCACCTAGGCCCAACTCCTCCATCCTCGTGTAGAAAAATGCGAGACCACGACCCTTTCCACCGAGGCTGCCCCGGCCAATTTTCTGGAACCCCACTTCGACAGAACCAGATTCGTGGTCCCTGACCGTGTGTTTCCTGACATTGGTAATGTGCGCTCTAATCGACCCAACGATATACTTCCTCACTCCTTCCGAGTCATCGAAATCCTCTAACTTCATTGGCCTCATGGATGCTGCGAGCGAGAACTCTGTTCTGGCCCTGAGCCAGTGGGAAAACTCGTTCCTCGTAGCATGGAACTCTATGGACTCGATTGCCACCTCCTCTGCCTTCTCTACAAACTGCTCGAGGTTAGATGCCCTAGTGATCTCCATCCCATCCGGCATCCTGAAGATGAACTCACCGAAGTTCATTTCCTCGAGCATGAACTCCTCAATTCTCTGGTACAACTTCGGGTCCTCCTTGTGGAGGAACCGAACTCCAAGTCCCTCGGTAGCTTCCTTCAGCTCGAGGTTCTTCGATTGCAATAGGATTGGCAGAAACCTGTGGCGGCTCTGGGCATGCTGAATCAACTCAAGACCAGCCGTGTCCCGCTCTCCACCTGGGTTGGGGAATCTACCATCCGTGAAGATACCGATGATGTTTCTGGAGTACTTGTCGATGATTTCCTTGGCTGTCTCCATGTCCGAGGCGAGTAGAATTTTTGCCCGGGCCCTCAGCCTCAGGAGATTCTCATGGAGGTTCCCACCCTCTCCCATTAGCCTCGTCGTCTGTCGCACTAACTGAGTGTAGAGGAGTGGTAGGTAGGCAGAGTAGAATCTCCTGCTATCCTCGACCAGCAGAATTACCTGCACATCCCCGTCCCTAACGTCGTTCTCAACGTTCTGCTCATCCTCTATCAACTTGCAAATCGAAAGTAGAATTCTACTATCGCCCCCCCATACGAATATCCTGTCAATCCCATCACCCGTCCTAAGTGTGGCCAGCTCCCTAGTGTTATGACTCAGCATTACCACCGGCATTCCCTTATGGCGGCTTTTCACAAGCCTCGCAAGGGCATAGGCATCCATCGCTCCCACCTTTGTCATGGTAATCACTAGGTCGAAACTGCGAGAGGCTAGTAGGTCCAAGGCATCGACGGCATCGGGACTGTGGATGATTCTAGGGGCTTGGGATAGGCTCAGCACTGAATACTCCTCTTGCAGAATCTCCGCGAGATAACCGGATTCTTCCAGTAGGTAGTGATCGAACTGACTTGCCACGAGGAGAACATCCCTTACTCGGAAGGGAGTCAGTCGCTCGAACCGGCTCCAGTCACTGATGCCCCCATCCATAGAATCAGAACTCGGTTAGCGGCATTGCATTTCAGAGGACCGGAGGGTGTGCCCCGCACGAGCATGCGGGACGGTGTGTGTGTTGAGTGCATTCAGTTCCGTTCTTGTCTCCGGAGGACCCTAGGTGCCCGACTTGAGCTATAGCCGACTGCATTCGAAAGCTGTGCACGAGCCCTGATGTTCCTGAGTCCGTTCGCAAAGCTCTTGCGGCGACTTGATTTTTGGTTGGGGGGGCGGTTTTGCCGCCCCCCCGTGTTGTTTGTGTGCATCCCATCCTCGCTCAATCTCTCACCTCAGAGCGTTTGAATCGTCATCATATTGAGAACGCAGTTCATCCATGCGTTTCGCGAGGAGTTCCTCAAACACGGCCCCCTGCGCCAACTCCTTTCGGATGTGCTCACGAGCGGACTGTCGAAGCACGACCTCCGCAGATTCTCCCACGAGCTTACAGTAGCCGCGAAGACTGGCGGTCAAATCGGGACCGAGATCGACTTCGACCCGGTCTCCTTGTCCTGGCAGCGGGGATGCTAGAAGTCGGCGTACTGCCTCCCTGATTACATCCGACCTGTTCCTCATCCCGTCGAATCCCACAAGTCTGTTTAGTTCCAGCAGGTGATCCTCTGGAATCCTTAGCGAAACCATGGGACTGACGCCGGCCACTTCGAGTTCCTCCTGAGCCTTGAGATGGGGAGGGGCACTTAATCGTATTGCATTTGAAATGCAATTGCATTACAATTAATTGTACATCTAACTCAATACTTACGATGCTGCTCCGCACGGAGCGATTCAAGGCACATGGCCCCTTGCAATGGTTGCGGTGCTAAGGTGAAGGTCATCAACGACGCTATCCATGGCCAGTTCAAGCTAGAGGGCGTCACACAGGATCTCCTTGGCACACCTGAGTTGAACAAACTCAGCCACATCAAGCAACTCGGACTCGCCCACCTAGTCTTTCCAGGGGCGCATCACACTAGGTTCGAGCATTCTCTGGGGGCTTCGCACATAGCGGGTCTGATGGCAGAGTCCCTCGAACTGGACATGCACGAGAAGACGACCGTTGAGGTCGCCGCACTGCTCCATGACGTGGGCCACGGACCCTACTCACACACGCTTGAGCACATTCTTCTGGAGAGGGGCGGGATGGACCACATGTCAGTTACGGAGGGCATAATTCTGGGCGAGTATGACGTGTTGGTTGAAGGTGAGGAGAGCTCAGTCAATAACAGGGAGGCAATTCCTGACATCCTCACTCGTCATGGGCTAGATCCCAATGAAATCGCTTCTTTGATACGTGGTCCAGACGCATCTGGAACAGAGAGATCACTCCTCAGTTGGACAGAGGGCAGGGGTGATTTTTCCGGCAGCGACCATACCATGGCTCACCTAATCCATGGTCCCGTGGACTGTGACCAGTTGGATTACCTGCTGCGAGATTCGCATTTCACCGGTGTGAAGCATGGGATAGTGGACCACCACAGGCTTATCGAGTGTCTTCGGAACCAAGGCGGGGACATCGTTGTCGAGGAAGGTGGTCTTTCATCCTTAGAGGGCATGCTCGCTGCAAGGGGGTTGATGTACAGCGCAGTCTATTTCCACAGGGTCACGAGAGTGACTGAGGTTATGCTATCAAGAGCTGTCGAAAGAAGCGGCGGAACCTTACCCGAGCCACTCGACCTCCAACGACGGGTCGATGCCGAGATTTGGGGTGATCTGCACGATGCCGGGGGGTACGCCCAGGACATAATCAGGAGACTGAAGTACCGCAAGTTGCTCAAGGTCTGCTTGAGTCGTCGTATGCAAGAACTGACCGAGGACCAAGTCAATCGATTGGTGGCACTAGCCAATGACTCTGACTCGAGGAGGGCCCTCGAAGACGAAATTGCCTACCGAGCGGGAGTGGAACCGGGCTATGTTGCAATCGACGTCCCTAGCGTAAAGCTCCTCATGTCCGAGCCTAGGATGGCCCAAGTAGACATCAGGGTGGCCGGCGACGATGGTAGGATCCGATGGCTGCGCGAACTGACCCCTTTGGCCGAGGCCCTTAGGAAGCGGCAGGTCATCCAAGATGCCGTATACATCATGACTCTCCCTGGGGCAGAGCAGAAGGTCGCTGAGATTGCTGAACGCCATCTGTTTTCATGACTGACCTTCACGGGATGATTGCCATCTGCAACCATTGAAAAGGGGGCCTCTGCTCGCCGGGGCGTCCGATGACTGCGGGAGAAATCGGACGAAATCGTTGGTGACCAAATGAACAATACGATGAAATCCGTGTATGATGACGTATTAGCAAGGGACCCTAATCAGCCTGAATTCCATCAGGCAGTAGAGGAGGTCCTTGACAGCCTGGGTCCGGTAATCGAGGCCAATCCGGCCTATATTGACGTAGTACGCGGCATGGTCGAGCCTGAGCGCGTAATACAGTTCAGAGTCCCCTGGTACGACGACGACGACAACCTCCACGTCAATCGCGGATTCAGGGTTCAGTTCAACAGCGCCATCGGCCCATACAAGGGTGGCCTGCGATTCCACCCCAGTGTTAACCTCTCCATCCTCAAGTTCCTAGGCTTCGAGCAGGTCTTCAAGAACAGCCTGACGGGCCTCCCTATGGGGGGTGGCAAGGGCGGCTCCGACTTCGACCCGAAGGGCAAGTCTGACGCAGAGGTCAAGCGCTTCTGCCAGTCCTTCATGATGGAACTGTGGAGGCACATCGGTGCCGACTTGGACGTTCCTGCGGGGGACATTGGAGTCGGTGGAAGGGAGATTGGATTCCTTTTTGGCATGTACAGGAAACTCGCAAATGAGTTCACTGGGGTTCTGACTGGTAAGGGCCGTTCCTTCGGCGGCTCGAGAATTAGGCCCGAGGCCACTGGCTACGGACTGGTCTACTTCGCGCGCGAGATGCTCGCTACCAAGGATACGTCGTTCGAGGGCGCTACGGTTGCCATCAGCGGTTCGGGCAACGTCGCCCAATTCGCCTGCGAGAAGGTAATCGAACTCGGCGGCAAGCCCGTGACTATGTCTGACAGCAGCGGCTACATCCACGACCTATCGGGCATTGACCGCGAGAAGCTGGACTGGATTATGGATCTCAAGAACAACCGCAGGGGGAGGATGAAGGAGTATGCGGAGCATTTCGATGGAGTGGATTACACTGAGTCGAAGCCCGAACCGAATCTCAACCAGTTGTGGAGCACCAAGGTCGACGTCGCACTACCGTGCGCAACCCAGAACGAAGTCAATGGCGACGAGGCGAAGATGCTCGTAGACGGAGGGGTCACCGCCGTTGCCGAGGGCGCCAACATGCCCTGCACCCCCGAGGCCGTGGATTGTTTCTTATCGAATGGGGTGATGTTCGCCCCTGGCAAGGCCTCGAACGCTGGCGGCGTTGCTACCTCTGGACTCGAGATGAGCCAGAACAGTCTCAGGATGAGCTGGAGCAGAGGGGAGGTCGACCAGAAGCTCGAGGGCATCATG
>Ga0257111_1000789_pt1 | contig 13094 bp, 8 predicted proteins | sample LP_taG_6_FD_191567 | JGI IMG/M metagenome (GOLD analysis project Ga0257111, IMG submission 191567) | Marine microbial communities from Northeast Subartic Pacific Ocean, Canada - LP_J_2015_P26_500m | ecosystem: Environmental > Aquatic > Marine > Oceanic | place: Canada: Northeast Subartic Pacific... | reverse complement strand
TGTTATTTTAGGAATAGCTTTTGGTAATGCGGTTACAATATACATTGGAGGAGGTAGTTTTATAATGCCTTGGTTGTGGATGATTATTGGTATTTTAATTAGCACATTTGTAGGTATTTTAAGCGGTTATATTCCAGCTAGAAAAGCAAGTAAGCTTGATCCTATTGAAGCACTTAGATTTGAATAGAATCTAATGAAAATCCAAAAAATTTATTAAGAAAAGTTAAAATAAAAATTGAACCTAAAATAAATGGACAAACATAAGAAATTGAAAATATTATATATTTTTCAATTAAGGATCCTTTAAATTTATTGTTTCCTCTACTTAATTCTTTAGATAAATTTTCTGTTTTCCAAACATAAGAAACAAAAATTGTGATTAAAAATCCACCAAGTGGTAATAATGTATCATTAGATAGATCAATAACAAATGACATAAAATCAATAGGTATTTTAGAGTTAAAATAATAAATAAAATTGCTAAATATTTCTGAACTACCTTGAGATAATGCAGAGGGTATACCTAATAGAAAAATAAAACATGCAATAACCCATACTGATAATTTTCTACTAATTTTATATTCGTCAATTAAATAAGATACAGGAACTTCTAATAGGGATATGGTAGAAGTTAATGCTGCAAAAGCTAATAAAATAAAAAAAGTAGATCCTATTATAACATCAGATGGAGAACCTAAACTTTCAAATATTTTAGGTAATACTTCAAAAATCAATCCTGGACCTCCATCACTTTGAATACCTGAAGAAAAAATAAAAGGAAAAATAATTAAACCCGATAAAAATGCTACACCAACATCTGTTAATGTTATTAAAAAAGCCGACTTTATAATATTATTATCTTTACTTATATAACTTCCGTATGTAATTAACATACCCATACCTAATGATAAGGAAAAAAAAGCTTGACCTAATGCATTACCTGCTACTGATAAATTAATTTGAGAAAAATCAGGTATCAAATAATATTTTATACCATTAATAGCATTTGGTAAAGTGATAGCATAAATTATCAATAATAAAATTATAACTAATAAAGATGGCATTAATATTTTTGCAGCTTTTTCAATACCATCTTCAATGCCTTTTGAAACTATTAATGCGGTAAAAAACATAAAAAAAGCAGAATAAATTAATATTCTATCAACATCATTAACATACTCAGAAAAATTATTTGATATTGAAAAGTTACCTCCTAACATTTCAACAACATAACCTAATACCCAACCAGCTACTATAGTATAGAAAGATAAAATTAATATTCCACAGAAAACACCCATTTTTCCAATAAAATTCCATTTCTTATAACCTAATTTATTAAATGCACCAATGGCATTTTTTTTTGAATTTCTTCCTATAGCTATTTCAGAAACGATTACTGGGAAACATAGAACAAAACAAAAAATTAAATACATTAATAAGAAAGCTGCTCCACCTCCATTACTAACCTCAAAAGGAAATTTCCATATATTTCCAAGTCCAACAGCTGAACCTGAAGCAGCTAAAATAAATCCTAATTTTGAATTAAAGGATCCTCTTTTCATTATAATAAATTAAATAATTTATAATTTCCTTTTTTTATGAAATGATCAGCAATTTTTCTTCTGCAGTCTTTTAAGTTGATAGGATTATAATTAGTATATCTTTTTAATGCTGATAAAATAAAATTTAATTCTTCTCCTTCTAAATAATTACAAGAAGCTTCAAAACCAGATGAATATATATTTTTTGTAGCTTCATACATTGAAGCTTGAGCTAATTCTAATAAAATTGCATTAGGTTGATTTAAATAAATTTTATTGGTTCTTAAAATTAAAGATTCAAAAGCATACAACTCAATTATCATATCTGCTATATTCATAAGAATTTCTTGTTCTTCATTAATTTTATTTTCAAAGTGTAAAGCTGCTTTACCAAGAATAATTAATATACCTTTTTTTAATTTTTTTATGTGATCATAATATTTAGAAAAATTATTATTTATATCATAGTCATCATATGTTGGTACTGACATTAATTCATTTAAAACTTTTTTTGATTCATTAAATAAATCAATTTCATTCTTAACAGATCTTTTAAGTAATATTCCAAGAATAAGTATTCTATTAATTTCACTAGTACCCTCATAAATTCTGGATATTCTAGCATCACGATATGCTCTAGCCATTGGAACTTCTTCAGAAAAACCCATTCCGCCATAAATTTGTACTCCTTCATCTACAACGTAATCAAGTATTTCAGAACCATATACTTTGCATATTGCACATTCTATTGAAAATAATTCAAGTGCTTTTAGTTTTGATTTATTTTTTGATAACCCTTCTTTTTCAAACTCAATAATTTTATTTTCAATTTCTTGACCTGCTCTATAAGAAATAGATTCACATGCAAAGGTTTTAACTATCATTTGTGCAATTTTATTTTTAATTGCACCAAAGCTACTAATTGGCACACCAAACTGTATTCTTTCATTTGAGTATTGGATTGAACTTGATATAACAGCTCTACATCCACCTAAAACCCCTGCACCTAATTTAATTCTACCAATATTTAAAATATTTAAAGCTATTTTAAATCCTTCTTCTCTTTGGCCAAGTAAATTCTCTATTGGAACAGCAACGTTATTAAAAAAAATTTGTCTAGTCGATGATCCTTTAATACCTAATTTATTTTCTTCTTCATTCATGGTAATTCCTGGAAAGTTTTTTTCTATTAGAAATGCTGATAGATATTTATCATCATCTATTTTCGCGAAAACAGTAAGCAAATCAGCAAAACCACCATTAGTTATCCACATTTTTTGACCATTTATAATATATGATTTTTTATCTTTTGATAAAACAGCTCTAGATTTAGCGGCGTTAGCATCAGATCCAGAATCTGGTTCTGTTAAACAATAAGCACCCATGATTTCACCTGAGACAAGTCCAGGTAAATATTTTTTTTTTTGGACATCTGTTCCATAAAAGTATAATGGAAGTGTTGCAATTCCTGTATGAGCTCCATAAGCAGTTGAAAATGAACCAGTAATTCCTATAATATCTGCAATAAGCATACTAGTATTAAAGCTCATATTCATTCCACCAAATTCTTCAGAAATTGATAAACCTAACAATCCTAAATCACCAGATTTTTTTAAAAGATTTGACATTAAACCAGGTTTGCATTTTTCAACTTCTTCTGTTTTTGGAATTATTTCTTTTTCAAGGAAATCTTGACATGCATCTGCCATCATCTTCTGTTCTTCATTAAAATCTTCAGGAATAAAAATATTTTCTGGATTGCTTTCTTTAATTAAAAATTCACCACCTATTATTGATTCATAACTCATATTGACTTAATTTAAATAATTAATTTTTGCATTTTTATTTAGAATATAATTATTATACTTATTTCATTTTTTAATTTTTATAATTTAAAAAAAAGAGAATTATTAAAACTGAAATTTAATCTTTTTTAAATTATTACATTTTTAAATTTCTTAAATCTACTGGAACTAATTTAGAAACTCCTTGTTCTGGCATAGTAACGCCATATATAATATCTGTGTTAATCATTGTTCTTTTATTATGGGTTACGATAATAAATTGTGAAGTGTTTGAAAATTTATTTATTATTTTATTGAATTTATCAATATTAGCATCATCTAATGGAGCATCTACTTCATCAAAAATACAAAAAGGAGCAGGTTTTAAAAGATAAATTGCAAATAGTAGGGAAGTGGCGGTCAATGTTTTTTCGCCACCTGATAATTGATTTATTGTAAGCGGTTTCTTTCCTTTAGGTTTTGCCATAATTTCTATAGAAGATTCTAAAGGATTATTTTCATCAACAATTAACAAGTCACAATCATCGTCGTCTGTAAATAATGATCTAAAAACGATTTTAAAATTATTTTTAATTTTTTCGAAAGACTCAAGAAAAGAAACTTTAGCTACTTTATCAATTTCTTTTATTGTTTTTAATAATGAATCTTTAGCTTCAATTAAATCATTTTTTTCTTTAGAAATAAAATCATGCCTTTCCTTTATTTCATCATATGCTTCCATAGCTAGTGGGTTGATTTGACCAATTTTTTCAATTTTAATTTTTAATTTTTCTTGTCTTTTTTTTAATTTATCTATAGATAAGGATTTAATAATTGATTCATCAATTTTATAATTTTTAAGTTCTATATCAAATTCAACAGAAATTCTTTGAATAACAGAGTTTAATTCTAATTCATTATTATAAATATTTGACTTTAACTCATCTGTTAAGAGCAAATTATTATCTTTTTTGATTTGTAAATTTTTTAACTCTTTGTCATCATTATCAATATGTGATTTTAATGTGTAATAATTATTTTCATATTTTTCAAGTTCATTCTCTAATACTTCTTTTGAATTGTACATAGTAATTAATGTTGAATCTTTAACATTATTTTCATTAGACAGTTTACTGATTTCCTCTTCAGAATCTTTTAGTGTATTAATGTTTTTTTCAATTCTTTCGTTATTAAGTTTCAATGTAAGAGATTTATATTCTGATTCTTTTTTTAAAGATTCTATTTTATTTTTCAGCTTATTGTATTGAATTTCTTCACTAGATAGATCTTTTGATTTTTGACTAAAGATTTTATTAATTCTAATAATTTCTTTATTTTCTTGTTTAAATAATTCTTCAACAACTTTAATAGAATGTATTAATTCATCTATTTCTATTTGAATAGATTTTATTTTTTTTTCTAGATTGACTTTATTAATATTTTCAATACTTATTAATCTTAAAATTTGAGTTTTTTTGTTACTTAAAGATTCTAAATTATATTGAATAGATCTAAAATTTTCTTCTACATCTGATATATCAGAAATTTTAATGCTTTTATTTTTTAAATCTTTTTCAAACTTCAAATATTCCTTTTTTGTTTTATCAAGTTTTTTTAATAAAACATTTAATTCAGAATTATAAATTTTGATTTCTTTTTCTATGCTAGAAATTGAAAATTTTGATCTTTCGTTACTTTCTGAATCATATTTAATTTTTTCTTTTAATTCTATAATTCTCTCAGATAATAGTTTTGATTTTTCTGCTTTAAATCTTTTGGATTCTTCATGTTTTCTAATTTTATCAAGTAATATGTTAATAGATTTCTGTTTTTTAATAAGATTTTTTTCATATGGTATAAGTGATAATTTTGATGATTCTAATTTTGAATTTAGTTTTCCTATTTTAGAAATAACTTTTACATTTTCATTTTCGATGTTTTTTAATTCTCTTTTTTTAGTACCTAGAAATTCTCTATTATTTTCTGATATTTTTAATGCTAGGTTGATGCTTATCTCTTTATATTCTTTTTTGTAATTGTAGTATTTTTCTGTTTGTTTAGCTTGTCTTTTTAATGATCTGAGATTTTTCTCAATTTCATGAATTAAATCTTCAACTCTTTCTAAATCTGATTCCGTATATTTTATTTTGTTAATAGCTTCTTTTTTTCTCTTTCTAAACTTTGAAATTCCAGCGGCTTCTTCAAATAAACTTAATCTAGAATTATCTTTATTATTTAGTATATTATCTACCATAGATAATTCTATAATGGCATAATTATTTGATGATATACCAGTATCCAAAAATAGATTTGTAATATCCTTTAATCTACATTTTACATCATTTAATAAATATTCACTATCACCTGATCTAAAATATTTTCTTGTAACTGAAACATTAGAATACTCTGTAGGAATAAGATTTTTTGTGTTATCGAATGTTATTGTTACTTCAGCTAATTGAAGTTTTTTTCTGGTTTTACTTCCATTAAAAATAACATTTTCCATTTTATCAGACCTTAGAAGTGTTATTTTTTGCTCTCCTAATACCCATCTTACTGCATCAACTATATTAGATTTTCCACAACCATTTGGTCCAACAATACCCGTAACACCTTCATTGAAATTAATAACAGTTTTATCACCAAAACTTTTGAAACCTTTTATTTCAAGTTTGTTTAGTCGCATAAAATTATATGAGTTATTTTTGGAGTTAAATATAATAATATAAATATGGATTTTGGAGAATTATTAGAATATCTAGCACCTCTTGCGTTCTTGCTATTTGCTTTCTTTAATTCTTTTTTAAAAAAAAGAAAATCTGATCCTGTAAAATCAAATAAAAAAGTTGAAAACCAAACTAAAAAAGGAATAAAATCATTTAAAGATTTAATATCAGTTGTTAAAGAAGAAATAAATGCTGAAAAAAATAAGTACAAAAAAATAGAAGAGAAAACGCCAGATAATATAATTATTGAAAATCAAAAAGAACCTAAAAAATCTTCTTTAGAAGAAATTGATGTTTTAGATAAAGATAATTCAATGAATGATCTAAAAAAGGTAAAAAAGTTTACTAATTCAAAAATTAGTCTAATTAAAAAACTGAAAAATAAAGAAAATATTAAAGATGGTATTATTTTAAAAGAAATTCTTAAGAGAAAATTTTAATTTTATCTTTTATTAATTTCTACATATTTAAGAGACTTTTTTCCTGTATAAATTTGTCTTGGTCTTCCTAAGGGTTCATTATTTTTTCTCATCTCTTTCCACTGAGCAATCCAACCTGGTAATCTCCCAAAAGCAAACATTACAGTAAACATTTCAGGTGGAAAACCTAATGCACGATAAATTATGCCACTATAAAAATCTACATTAGGATATAACTTTTTATCTATAAAATATTGATCTTTTAATGCTATTTTTTCTAATGCTTTAGCTAAATCTAAGATAGGATCATTAATTCCAAGTTTATCGAGTACATTATCTGCAGCTTCCTTAATTATTTTTGCTCTTGGATCAAAATTTCTATATACTCTATGTCCAAATCCCATAAGTCTAAAGGGATCATTCTTATCTTTAGCTTTTTTAATATATTTGTTTATATCTGATCCATCCTTTTTTATTTTCTCAAGCATTTCAATAACCGCTTGATTAGCTCCACCATGAAGTGGTCCCCATAATGCATTCATTCCACCAGAAATAGAGGCATAAATACTTGATAATGAAGAACCTACAATTCTTACTGTAGATGTAGAACAATTTTGTTCATGATCAGCATGTAGAATTAATAATTTATTAAGTACATCACTTATAAGAGGATTATAATCATAATTTTCTGTAGGCATTTTAAACATCATTTTAAGAAAATTAGAACAATAGTCAAGATTATTATCAGGATATACAATTGGGTGACCTATACGTTTTTTATAAGACCAAGCAACAAATGTTGGAAATTTACTTAACATTCTAATTATACTTAAATCAACTTTATCTCCTGACCTGTTTGGATCAATAGATTTAGGATAAAATGCTGTTAAACTAGTAATTAATGAAGATAGAATACCCATTGGATGAGCATTTGAAGGAAAACCATCTAAAATAATTTTGAAATCCTCATGTACTAAAGTATGGCTTTTAAGCTTGGTTTCGAATTTTAATAACTGATTTGAAGTTGGTAGATTTCCATAAATAAGCAAATAACAAACTTCTGTAAATGTAGATTTTGATGCTAAATCTTCTATAGAATAACCACGATGTCTTAAAATACCTTTTTCACCATCTAAATAAGTAATTTCACTAGTTGTAGATCCTGTGTTTTTAAATCCTTTATCTAATGTGATTAATCCTGTTTCAGATCTTAATTTAGATATGTCTATAGCTACTTCATTTTCTGTACCCATAATAACTGGTAAAGAAATTTTTTTACCATCGTATTCTAAATATGCTTTTTTTGCCATATTAAAATATTAGTTATCACCAAGTATTATAGGTAAGCCATCTTTGCTATTACCAATGATAATAACTTTAGAATTAGGAGATTCTGAAAGCTTTGTTGTTGCTTCAATTCCTCTCATTTTTAAAAGGGCAGGGGTTAAACTATTGTTAATTATTTTATTTGCTCTAGCTTCTCCTTCAGCGGCAATTCTTTTTCTTTCTGCTTCACTTTCTTCTCTTTGAAGTCTAAATTCATAAGCTAATGCTTCTTGTTCCTGTTGTAACTTACTTTCTATAGCATTTTTAATTTGTTCAGGTAATGAAATAGATCTAATTAATAGTGATTTCATCACTATGTTATTACCAGGCTTAGCTAATACAGTACTAGCTTCTAGTTGTATAGCATTTTCTACTTGAGATCTTTTGGTTGAATATATTTCTTCTGCTGTATATCTACCCATAACCTGTCTTACAGTAGATCTAAATTCAGGTCTAACAAGTCTTCTAAGATAATCCATTTGAAAAGTTTCATAAATTTCACCTACACTATCATACTTAGGGTGAAAACTCATGGTTACATCTACGTTTATATTTAAACCATTTTTATCGAGAACATCAATGGTTTCCTCAACTAAATTATCAGTGATATCAAATTTATAAACCTCATTCCAAGGTGCTTTAAAATGAAGTCCTGGAGTGATTACATTTTTTTTGTCAAGACCTATTGACGAGAGTTTATAAAATATTACAGCTCTTTCTGTTGATTCAATAAGGTAAAAGATACTTGAAGCAAATGAGAAAAGAATTGTTAAGCCAAAAAGGAGGAAAATAATTAAAGAAAGTAGTTTATTGTTTTGCATATGATTAATTTTTCCACAAATATAATCTTATTCAACAATAATAAAAGTATAATGTTTTTTACCTTTTTGTAATAGTACAAATTTATTAAGTAATAGATTTTCTGATAAATTATAATTTTCATCAATTATTTTCTTTTTGTTGATACTTAAACCATTGTTATTAATCATTCTTCTAACATCTGATTTTGATTTAAAAATTTGATTTTTAGAATCTTCTGATAAGATAGATATTAAACTATTTGATAAATCAGATCTTTTTATAGTAACACAAGGGACTCCACTGGATAAAGATTCTAGTTCAATTTCATTCATTTTTATTAAATCTTCATATTCTGATTTACCAAATAAAATTCTTGATGTCTTTTTTGCAACTTCTAAATTAGATTTTCCATGAACTAAAATAGTTATTTCATCAGCTAAAAATTTTTGTAAAACCCTTAAATGAGGATCTTTTCTATGCAAACCAATTAATGTTTCTATTTTATTTTTACTTTCTAAAGAAAAAATTTTAATAAAATTCATCGCATCATCATCAGATACATTTATCCAAAATTGGTAAAACTTATATGGACTAGTTTTCTTTTCATCTAACCAAACATTTCCATCTTCTGTTTTACCAAATTTACCTCCATCGGTTTTTGTAATTAAGGGGGTTGTTAATGCATATGAATCATCTTTTCCAATTTTTCTTATTAGTTCAGTTCCCGTTAATATATTTCCCCATTGATCGGAACCTCCTAATTGAATTTTTACATCTTTATTTTTCCACAACCAATAAAAATCATAACCTTGTATGAGTTGATATGTAAATTCAGTATAAGATATTCCAGTTTCTAATCTATTTTTAACAGAATCTTTTGATGTCATATAATTTACAGATATGTGTTTTCCAACATCTCTTAAAAAATCTAAAAGATTAAAATCATTAAACCAAGTGTTATTATTTACAATTGAAGCAGCAGTTTCACCAGAAAAATTAAGAAATTTTTCAAATTGTTGTCTTATTTTTTCTTGATTAGAAGATATTGTCCTTAAATCTAAAAATTTTCTTTCTTTTGACTTACCAGATGGATCACCTATCATTCCAGTTGCACCACCTATTAATATAATGGGTTTATGGCCACATTTTTGAAAATGAACCAATGTCATTATCTGAACTAAATTTCCTATGTGTAATGAATCAGCAGTAGGATCAAATCCTATATATCCAGATGTTACATTATTAGATAAATATTTTTCTGTATCTGGAGTAACATCATGAATCATTCCTCTCCATCGTAATTCTTCTACAAAATTTTTCATACAAATGAATTATAATTAATTACATGCAATATTATTAAAAACTATTTACATTTAAGTATCTAATTAAAATGATAGAAACTTATACTCAAATTAGTCAAAATTTGAAAAATGGTAAATTTTCTAAAATTTATCTTTTAATGGGAGAGGAGACTTTTTTTACAGACAAAATATCAAATTTTTTTCAAAATGAATTTATTGATGAATCATTAAAAGAATTTAATGTAGAAATTCATTACGGAAAAGATTCTTCAATATTAAAAGTTCTAAATTCATGTAAGAGCTTTCCTATGATATCTGATAAAAAACTAATAATAGTTAAAGAAGCTCAAGAACTTGAGGTTTTTAAAAAAAAAAATAGTACTTATTTAAACCATTTAATAGAATATATAAAGAATCCAAATCAATCTTCAACAGTTATATATTGTATTAAAAATAAGAAATTAGATAAAAGAGGAAAACTTTATAAAAGTTTTCTAGAACATGCTATAGTTTTAGATTCAGATGCTAAAGAAAACAAAATATATGATAATCAAATTCCTAAATGGATAAAAGATGAAGTTCAAAATGAAAATTTTGCTATAAATGATGATGCTCTCTTTTTAATGTCTGAAAATATTGGAAATAATTTAGTTAAAATTTCTAATGCTTTAAAAAAAATTTATATTAATAAAACTAATAAAACCATAGATGTAAAGGATGTGGAATCTTATGTGGGTATTAATAGAGATTATAATTATTTTGAATTACAAGATAGTTTAGTGGAAAAAAATCTTATTAAATGTTCAAAAATATTTAATTATTTTAATTCAAATCAAAAAACATTTCCTATACAAAAAACTATAATATATTTATTTTCTTTCTACTATAAATTATTAATTATAAAGTCAAAAAATATCTACAATTTAAATACTATTTCTTCAACGATAAGCGTTCATCCTTTTGTGGCTAAATCTTATTTAACTGCTCTATCCAATTATAGTTTACTAGAAATAAAATTAATCTTAAAAACAATTAAAAAACTTGATTCTATTTCTAAGGGTATCTATAGAATTAATAATGATGAAAATTCATTGTTATTAGAAACATTATTTAAAATTTTTATAAAAAAATGAAGAAATTAATTTTTATCATTCTTTTGTCCTTTAATTATTTGTGTTTTGCTCAAGAAAATCATCAAATTATAAATTCAGATATTCATTCTAAAATTAAACAAGCATATTCAATTAACAATTATGACTTAGTTGTGAGATTATATGAGAGTTATTTTTCTCAAATAGATTTTAATAATGAAAAAACTAGTTACTACTATATTTCGTCAAAAATTAATACTCATAATGTAGGTAAATCATATTATAATATAGAATTATATATTGATTTATATAATGGAAGATATCTAAAAAACCTTTTATATGAATATGGAGAATTTCATTTTAATAAAAATAATTATAAAATAGCAATAAAGTACCTATCAAGGATTAGTGATAAAAATGATGATAATATTAGTTATATACTTGGAATATCTCATTTTAACAATAAAAATTATGAGACAGCATATGATTATTTGAAAAATATTACCAATGAGAATCTTATAGATAATACTAATTTTTCGCTAGGTGTTATTTCATATTCATTAAATAATTTAGATGAATCAATTAGTTATTTTAAAAAAATTAATAATTCTAATTATAAAAACAAGACACTTCAGTATGAAATAAGTATAAATTTTTTAAAAAAAAAATATAAAGATGTTATCAAACTTAAGGAATATATAAATCAAAAAGTTGAAAATATAGACTACTCTATATATTATATAGCAAAATCATACTTTCACTTAGAAGAATATGATAATGCACTAAAACACTATAATACACTCAATTCCTCTATCGATAGAGAAAATGAAATCAAATTTTCAATTGGATTTTCTTATTATAAAATTGAGGATTATCCTAATGCTATTAAAATCTTTAAAGAATTAGCATTTATAAAAAATAATTATACCCAACTATCATCTTTTTATTTAGGTGAAATTTATACCAAAGAAAATGAATTAAATTTTGCATTAAACGCATATTATGCATCTTATAAAATAGATACTGATAGTTTTTATACACAAAATTCACTTCTTAATTATTCTAAAATTAATTATGTGATAGGTGATCATGATTTAGCAATAGTTACATTGGAAAAATTAATAAGCAAATATCCAAATTTTAAAAAAGATGAAGTAAATAAATTATTGGGTGAAAATTATTTTATGACAAATAATTATAAAAAAATTGTTAAGTACATAGAATCATTAGATGAGATTAGTAATGATGTAAAAAAGAAATATCAGACAATTACTTATCAAAAAGGTGTTAACCAATTTAATAAAGGGAATTTTAATAATAGTATTAATTATTTTAATTTATCAACTAAATATAATGTTGATAAATCCATTTATTTAGAGTCTTTGCTCAATATTTCAGAGGCATTGTTTATTGAAAATAAATTTAAAGAATCAAAAAATCAATTATTAAAAATAACTAACTCAAAGTATGTCGTACCTAAAAATATATTAATAAAGACAAATTTATCTTTGGGGTATGTGAATTTTAATCTAAACTCTTATAAAGAGTCAATAAATCATTTTATTTATTATTTAAAAAATACTAATAATTCAAACAACATAACTGATGTTCAATTAAGATTAGCAGACGCCTATTATGCATCGAAAAGTTTCAATAAAGCTATAAATACATATGATAAAATAGATAATTATAATAATAAAGATTATGTAAACTATCAAAAGGGTTTATGTTATTATGGCATGAATCAATATGATAAATCTATTATGTTTCTTGACAAGGTTTTATTAGTAAAAACATCTAATTTAAAGGATGATGCTCTTTTTAGAAAAGCTCAAATTTCACTAGAAACATCAAATTTTGAAAATGCAGTAATATATTATTCTAATTTAATAGATGAATATAGAACTAGTGATTACGTACCATATTCCTACTTAAATCGTGCTACATCATATTTTAATTTAAAAGCTTATGATCAAGCAGAAAAAGATTTTATTTTTATTTTAAATAATATCTTATCTGAAAATATATTAAGTGAATCTCTTTTAGGAATTCAAAAAATAGTTTCGTATACAAATAATTATAAATTGTTAAATGAATATGTTAAA
>Ga0257111_1000788_pt1 | contig 13100 bp, 13 predicted proteins | sample LP_taG_6_FD_191567 | JGI IMG/M metagenome (GOLD analysis project Ga0257111, IMG submission 191567) | Marine microbial communities from Northeast Subartic Pacific Ocean, Canada - LP_J_2015_P26_500m | ecosystem: Environmental > Aquatic > Marine > Oceanic | place: Canada: Northeast Subartic Pacific... | reverse complement strand
AACCTCATTATAACCTTCTAGAACATGTGATTCTGTTCTATTGTAATTTGCTTTCTTGGCTTTAAAATCTATGGCAAATGGTGGATCAGTAATAACTAGATCAATCTTATTTTTTGAGATTGATTTCATTCCTTCGATACAATCATAATTGTAAATTTTATTGAATGAGATTTTTTTCAACAAATTTTTTATTGATAAGTTACTTATAATTCAGAGATAAATAAAGAATGTAGCCAAGGTTAATTAATTACAAATCTACATGTAAGGAATTTTTGCTTTCTTTTTGTTAACTTGACTCAATTCGCCCTTGAGATGATTCTTTAGGAGTGATTCGTGTTCCTTTTTGTGGTTGTAATAGGCTTTCAAACATGCCTTCCTAGTTTTAGCCTTACCAAGTGCGGAATTAAATTTTTTATGGCTTTTTGCCACTTGTGCAGTATAACTCACCATGAAAAATTATGATATTAGTTATAGATAACACTTCTGATATTGTTAACATTGTATAGATTCATAATCAAATCAATAAAAAAATCATAAAACTATTAGATAACATGTTATGAAATCCATCATGGAAAAAGTTGCTCTAGTTACAGGTAGTTCGAGCGGAATCGGTCTGGAAACTTCATTAGCTCTTGCTAGAAATGGATTTCATACGTTTGCCACCATGAGGGATGTAAGCAAAGATGAAGAAATCAAAGAAGTTGTTAGAAAGGAAAATCTGAACATTGAAATCTTACAATTAGATGTTGATAATGAAGAATCTGTTAATGAGGCTATCAATACAGTGATGGAAAGAAAGGATCGAATTGATGTTTTGATTAATAACGCCGGTTATGGCATGTGGGGCACTGTAGAGGATGTGTCAATTGATGAGTTTAAAAAACAGTTTGAAACTAACTTCTTTTCAATCATTAGATTAATTCACAAGGTTGCACCAATTATGAGAAAGCAGAGTTCTGGTAATATTGTAAATATTAGTTCTGTTGCTGGAAGAATTGGTTTTCCTGTTTCACCTGCATACATAAGTTCAAAATTTGCTCTTGAAGGACTAAGTGAATCATTGAGATTTGAGTTGATGCCATTTGGGGTAAATGTAATAATCATAGAGCCCGGGGTAATCAAGACAAATTTCTTTGATTCAATGAAATTGGCTAAAAAATCACAACAAGATTCAACATACAAAGACATTACAGAAAAGGTAATTTCAGGTGTTAAAATGATGGCAGAGATGGGTACTCATCCAAAAGAAGTTGCTGACACTGTTATCAAAGCACTCAAAGAAGAAAAACCTCTTCCAAGATATGTTGTAGGAAATGATGCAATGATGTTTTTGGAAGCAAAAAGGATGAAGACTGACATAGAATTTGAGAATTATCTGAAAAAAGAACTCTATGATGAATAAATCAATTTAGAAACAGTTCTGTGAATGATTTTTCGAAATATGTAGTGGTTAGATTGATATACCGTTTTATCCGATTTTTGTCAAAGTCTACAATTTATGAGAGAGAATAACATGAAATGGAAAACACTGCAGCATAATGGAATACTTTTTCCCCCAGATTTTGAATCAAAGGGGATAAAGATTAAGATTAAAGGTCAGGATATTCCTTTAGATTTACTTCAGGAAGAGATGATTTACCAGTGGGCAAAAAAGAAAGACACGTCATATGCTCAGGATAAAGCATTTCAAAAAAATTTTGTTATAGATTTTGAAAAAACATTCAATGGGACATTCAAGAATTTAGAATTATCAGATATTGACCTCTCAAATCCATTCAAAGTTGTAGACAAGGAAAAAGATGCAAAGGAACTTCTTACAAAAGAGGAGAGAAAGCAACTCGCTGTAAAACGGAAAGAAATTCGAGAAGAGATGAAGGGAAAATATGGCATGGCTATGATGGACGGAAAAGAAGTTGAAATTGCTAACTACATGGCTGAACCGCCTGGAATTTTCATTGGTCGTGGAGAACATCCAATGAGAGGAAAATGGAAGCCAAAAATCTCATCAAAAGATGTAACACTAAACTTTGGAAAAGATTCCAAAATACCCACTGGAGATTGGGGGAAAATTGTATGTGATAGGGACTCTATGTGGATAGCCAACTGGACTGATGTTTTAACCCAAAAAAGAAAATATGTTTGGCTTGCTGACACTGCTGGAATTAAACAAGATAGAGACAAGGCAAAATATGATAAAGCAAAAAAACTTGCAAGTGGGATTGAGAAGATTAAAGATAAAATTGTCAAAGACATGCAAAATAAAGAGCCAAAGATTAGACGCATCTCTACTGCATGTTATCTGATTTATCGTACTGCTATGAGGGTTGGTGACGAAAAAGATCCCGAAGAAGCAGACACTGTAGGTGCAACAACACTACGAAAAGAACATGTTAACTTAACAGGTGACTCTATAGAATTTGATTTCTTAGGAAAGGACAGTGTTAGATGGCAAGAAACAGTTCCTGCGGTAGGACATGATAAACAATTCCATGACAATTTAAGAGAACTGATATTAAAGAAAAAAGATACTGAGGAAATTTTTGATGATATTACATCACGACACGTTAACTTGTATTATTCTAGTGTAGTAAAAGGATTAACGGCAAAAGTGTTTAGAACATATTTGGCATCTAGTGTTGTTTCAAAATATCTTAGAGAAAATGGCGATGTGAAAAAATCAACCCCCGCTGAGAAATTATACCATGCAAAATTAGCTAACCTTGAAGCAGCCATGATGTGTAATCATAAAAGAACTATTCCAAAAACGTTTGAACAAACACTACAAAAGAAGGTTGACACATTAAAAACAGTAGAAAAGGCAAGTCCATGGAAGAAAAATGAAGAGGCATTGAAGAAAGCAGAATCTAAAAAAGGTAGTTCAATTAGAATCTCAAAGATTAAAGAAAGAATCAGAAAATCAAAGAGAAAGCATAAGGAAAGAGTGGAGAAATTAAAACTACAGGTGGATCTTACAAAAAAGACCAAAGACTACAATTTAGGCACATCACTTCGAAATTATATTGATCCAAGAATTTTCAAGTCATGGACAGATGATGTCAATGCAGAGTGGGAAAAACTATACACTGCAGCATTACAGAAAAAATTCCTTTGGGTAAAATCAGAAAATGAGTCTTGGAAGCAAGTCTCAAAACAATACTAGTCTATAACATTTAATTGCAATAATTTTCGATTCTACTTATGCCGGGGTAGCTCAGCCTGGTTAGAGTGCCAGTTCCAATGGTAAACTCTGACGGGTCTTCCATAGAAGGCAATACTCATAATCTGGAGGTCGTGGGTTCGAAACCCACCCCCGGCATTACAATCTTAGTTTCTTCCTTTTGCCAGTCCAGATTTTATAATATCAAGTGCTTCTATTGCTCTCTCGGGTTTTGGAAGTTGGATCATAAAGATTTTCTCCGGTGACTCCTTTGATGCAATTGCAAGCATCATGTTTGTAGATAATGCTTCAAAAAATAACTCGTTCTCATTTGCATTAACTAGAATGGTTTCTCTTATTCCTCCATACGAAAAATCTAGTATCATTTGAACAAAGACATGTCCAAGACCATCCTGTAAGATGTTTAGATTTGTATCAATTGACAATGGCTTTCCTGCAACTCTTGATAAAATCTGTTCAAATTTTTTACCTTCAAATTCTATACAAGGTACCTTTTTCCCTTCAAAATCTTGAATTGATAATGCCTTATGTGATCTCGCTCTAAAATCATCTAGTTCTTTGCTGGACAATTTACTTCTTTGTTAATCTTGGTATTATTTTGTCACTAGCCTTTACCAAAAATGGCGATATGAATGCAGTAATTATTGCTATCATACCAATTAATGGGAATAAGAAAGCACTGACTACTCCTGCATCAACACCCACCTTAATTATTACAATAGAGAATTCTCCACGTGGAGCTGCGAGTGTAAATGCTGATTTTAGTGCCTTTTTTCTTGGTTGCCTAAAGATGAAATTTCCAAGCATGTTACCCCCAAATTTCATGCCTATGGATACGGCAATTAGTGCTATTGCAATGAAGATATAATTTTCAAGCTGACTTATGTCCATTAGAGCTCCAACTGATACAAAGAATATAGCAACAAACATATCCTTTATTGGACTGGACAGGATTTTAGATACTTCAGCCGATTTAGATTCTGCGATTAAGACACCTGCCAAAAATGCCCCAATTGCAACTGAAAGCCCAACAATATTTGCTAACAATGCATAACCAAAGCACACACCCAAGACACTTAACAAAAGTATCTCTTTGTTTTGTGCACTTGCAACCTTATCTACAAGTTTTGGAATTGTTCTAATTCCAACAGTAAATGTTCCAACAATAAGAATTCCTGCAACAACAACGACCGCAATCACACCCTCAATTGAGACGTTACCCACAAGAGCAATTGACTCTAAAGATGCAATTAGAATCACTGCAATCACGTCCTCTACAATCAAAATTCCTAAAATTAGTATGGATGATTCTTTTTTTATCTTTCCAGATTCTTCTAAAACCTTGACTATAATTGCAGTACTACTAATTGATAATGCAGCTGCCAAAAATAACGAATCCATAAACTCTAGTCCCATCATACTACATACATAAAATACAAGAATCAGAGTAAGGAACAGACCCAAAGTTCCAACTCCCATCGCTACCTTTCCGATGGAACGAATCTTAGCAAATGGGAATTCAATTCCAATGACAAAAAGTAATAGAATAACACCAATTTCAGCAAATACATTAAGTGCGCCTATATCTGATAGAATGCCAGCTGGTCCAATACTCTCACCATTTCCAGTTTCTGAGAGAAATGGCGCCCAAAGTGGAGAGAGTGGTCCAATTAACATTCCAGCAAAAAGATATCCAATAATTAATGGCTGTTTTATTTTAAAAAATGCCAAAGTAACAATTCCTGCAAGAATCATGATGATTGCAAGGTCTGTAACAAATGCATCCTGGGGTAACTGTAAAGGATTTATCTTATCTATGATATCCCAAAGACCACCAGTTATGGAAGATGATTCATCGCTACTAGATTGAACCTGCAGGAAAAAATTTTGCATCTATTGGTAATATTATGAATTCGTTATAATACTTGTCAGGATAACGCCTTTATTTTCAAAATATTTTATCAAAATAGCCTGGGATGATGATCAGAGTGACTGATTTGTGAAGAAATAAGCTCTGGGGTATCTGACCAGTTGGTAATTTCATAAGAACCTTCGTTATATATGGTACGGTATTATACGGTAACACATGATAGAATGCACATATTGTAAACGTGGTTTCGTCGAGAGTATGAATGGTTTAGCTGAAAAAACATTCCATGAATTACTTCATGGATCAGAAACAGTCAATAACTAAACTCGGCAAATTTAATTTTATTTTAGCCTGTACTTTTTAACTTAGTAGAAATGTTTGAAAGAATATGGCAAAAAAGAAAATTGTGAAAAAGACTGTTACACAAAATTCAAAAAAATCAAAAACTAGAAAAGAACCAAGTCCATTGCAATTATTCAACAAGGTAACAGCAGTTTCAGAATCTACAAAAATCATATCAAATGAAATCAAGAATATGACAAAGATTTTCAAAGAAAATCAAAGGATCCTGGTAACAATGAATGATATGATTGATACATTAAGTTCATCTATAATACAAATTCAAAAACAGTCAAAGCAGATTAATATAATTGAAGAAGATACAGAACGTCTTTTCTCTGGACTAAACCAAATGAAAGGAAATACAAAAATAATTACAAAACTAAATGAACAAACCGTCAAGCTTGAAGAAAAGATCAAAAATATAGAGCAAAGTCACAAATCGACATCAAAGACAGATGAACTAGTTCAAACTGTTTCAGAAAGTCTTGATTCTATTAGAAATAATTCAAGGATGATAATGAAGGTCGCTGATAGAGTAGATGATTTAAAAGATGAGATTAAGATTGTAACAAAAGAAGCAGGATCCACATCCGGTATAACAAAGCAAATCGATGAACTAAGAAACAGTATCAAATCAATCTCAAACAGAACTGGAGACATAGGTGATGACATGTCAAATATAAGAAATGAGATTGGTGGAATAGTAAAGGATACAAATATTTCTTCAATATTGGGTGACGGGCTAAAGACATTCAAATCAGAGATTGAAGATAAAATTTCTGGGTTATCAAATCTAATTAACAGATCCGATTCTCTAGCCTCAGAATTCCATAAAAAAACTGACAAAGTTGTTCAGGATATTGAGAGCATCAAAAATGTCACAAATAAGGCATCAAGTGATAGTTCGAAAGAAGTTCTAGCATTGTTGAAATTATCTGAATATCAATCAGGCATACGAATGCAGGCAGAATCAAAATATGGTGACATAAAAGATATTGAAAAAATGACTACTGATACAACAGATGTAATCAATCTATTTGACAAATTGTCTATAGAATCAAATGACAAAATACCATTACCACGTGAGGTAAGACAATGGGCAGTTGGAAAAATATTTGACTGTGCAGATAAATGGGAACTACGATTTTCTGAAGTGTTCCAAATACTAGTAGACAACCTTGGAAAAGAACTACTAAAAGAAGCAGTTAGAATTCAGCAAGTACGTGATATTTTTGGAATTAGGGCTGTGGATGAAATAAGAAATAAGATAAATATTTCCTAAACATCGTTTGAAACATCGTATTCTTTTAATTCCTGCTTCTTCTTGTTAAGTACAGCAAATATTGCTAAGATTGCAGCAATCCAAATTGAAGTGAATATTATATTTGAGAAACTAACATACATGTATGGAATTGCATCTGCAAGATTCTCTTGTATTACAGCACCTCTTTCATGTATGTTAGACATACCGGTATGATATGCGGCACTATCTGTTGGAACTGCAGCGATTTTTTCAGCACTAATTATCATCGTATTCAGATCAGTTTGGATTCTTACAAAATTTGTAGTGTCTGTTGGAAATATCCAAACAGGGTTTCCGTCTGCTGGGAGAAGTATTTTGGCGGCGTTAAGATCTATTAAGATTGATTGGGGATCAGACGATGCCATAATTCTATCTAATAAACCAACTGACATGTCAAGTGGATAAACATCATTACTGTAACCTGTAAACGCCATGTATGCACCAATTATAATTATTGCAAAAATTCCGCCAACTGCTAACTTGTAAAAGTAATTTGCCATTTTTTCTTCCTTTGTTATTTTATGTAGATTTGATTTGGGTCTTTTATATCTTGTATGCGAAAAACTAAGCCAAGCTATGTAAAAGAAGCCAATTGCTTGTAGAGCTATTATGGGCACAAATATTGGGTTTTTAGAAAATATTGCGATAAATATGCCTAATACACCGTATATGGCAAAGAACATTTCTAGAAGTGTTGTTCTTGAGAATGGAAGATTGTATGCCTTATCCCTCCAGTCGTCATCGTTCTTAATGATTCCATATTTTGGAGTTCTTAGAAACTCATTTTTCTTTCCCACCATTGCATCGAAAACTGCAACAGTATTATTCACAGACATTCCGATTGAATAAATTAGCAAATATGGTAATGTCTTTGCTTTTGCTTTCCAACCTGTTTTGTACATTTTATGAATTACAAGAATATAGGCACCTGGACCCATAGCAAGATATGTTGCTAAAGTAAGAGCAGGGAGAAAACTTACGATGTAGAGGTTTACCTCTGATGCAAGTAATATTGGAAGAGTTATGAATTGTATCAGCATTAAAGGAAAAACAATATGTCGTGTAAGTTGAATAAATGCCTGAAGTTTGGCATCAAACGATATCTTTCTTTTAACAAGAATGTCTCCAAGTAGTTTGATTGCACATTGTATTGAACCCTTTGCCCATCTGAACTGTTGTCTTTTTGCACCATTCATTTGCACAGGTAATTCTGCGTCAACTACTATATCTGGCAAGAATAAGCATTTCCAACCTTTCATCTGTGCTCTATAACTTAGATCCAAGTCTTCAACAAGAGTTGCAGTATGCCAACCCCCAGCATCATCAATACACTCTTTTCTCCAAATTCCAGCAGTCCCATTAAAATTCATAAATAGATGTGAATTACTTTTGGCCTTTTGTTCTACTAAAAAGTGAAAATCAAGATTCAAAGCCTGTGCTTGAGTAAGTGCAGAATAATTCTCATTGACATGACCCCATCTACACTGAACAAGTCCAATTTTTGAATTTGTAAAATGTGGTATCGCCTTTTTCAAGTACCAGTTTGGTGGTATGAAATCAGCGTCAAAAATTGCAACAAAATCACTTTTTGTATATTTCATTGCATGTTTTAATGCACCAGCTTTGTAGCCTGCACGTGTTCCTCGTCTGATATGTGATATATCAAATCCTAGGTTTTGGTATTTTAGAACAGATTGATGCATTAAATTTACTGTATCATCATCAGAGTCATCCAAAATCATGATTTTAATTTTTTCTTTTGGGTAGTCTTGGGCACATACTGCATCAACTAATCTTGTTGCAACATATTTTTCGTTATATATTGGAAGTTGTATTGTGATTGTTGGTTCGCCAATTTCTGAAACAGGATAAACCTCTTTCCTTCTACTTGATAAAAATGCCAGATAGTAAAAATTACAAGTATAGCCAATAATTAAAATTGCGCAGAAAATGAATATCTGAAATACAAATTGTGTAAAGGGATTACCTTCCATGACTCAACATGTAAAAACTCTTGTTGCTATTTATATTTGAAATGCAGTTTAGTCTTGTGCAAATATCTTGATTGCTTCGGGAGGGCAAACTCCCTCACATGCCAGACAAAATATACAGTCTGGTTCACCGCCCATTAGAGGTTTTTTGTCAGATGCTGGGTTTCCAGGGAAGTCTGCAAATGCATAAACACCTACAGGACACGCATCTATACAGGCACCGTCTGCAACACAAACATCATAATCAACTGAGACATATTCACCCCAAACACCTAATATTCCATTATCAGTTCCAACACGTCCCCATGTCTTAACTTGATGACCTGATGGTGCTTTGAATACTGCAGACTTTTTCATCTTTGCTTTATAATCAACATCAATTGGTCCTGGTTTTACCTCTCCTCCTTGCCATTCTTGTGCTGGTCCTCCATCACCGTCCAAAGCAATTGGTTCTTTTTTAACTGGAATTGGTTTTGCATCTGGGACAATCTGTGCTAAAGGAGTTAATTCTTCTAATCTTACAAATGCTTCATCCTCGGTAATTTTTTCTGTTTTCATTAATGCCTCAGCCATTTTGTCGGAAAGAATTGTGTTTCTAAGAACTGTGTCTGTAATCATCTTTGCAAAATGGTCTGCCTTCTTTCTGTAATCTTTAATCCATGGCGCATCACCAAATTTTTCAATTGGAAATATCTGATATATTATATCAACAACTTCGCCTGTTACAATCTCAACCGTAACACTAAGATCTATTTTTTCATATTCCTTAGAAAATTTATCAGCCATATTTTCTTCAATCCATGAATACGTTGCAAAAATTCTATCAGCATACATATCCATCTCAAATGTATTTTTTAACCCATCATGAACTGATTGTATTTCAAGTTCCTCATCCAATTTTATTGGTAATCTGTAAAGCCCGAGCTTGTAACCGTGTAATGGATAAACTCCTCTTTTAGCTGTTGGTGCCTCCATTGTGTAAACTCGATCTTTTAATAATAATGACATTTTCCTGCCTCTGGTATATCTATGCGTAATTGCCTTAAATATCTTATCCGTACTAGTTGAAAGCAAGTACATGATTTTTAAATGTGAAATATCTTGAAGAGAACTGCTTGAAACTAAACAAAGTTGCCATAGTAAGTAAATTTGGATCAAAAATTTCAGAGAATGCTGCAAAAACGGTAGCCAAAAAACTTCTATCGAAAAAAATTAGCGTGTATACGATTGCACCTGTTGAAGTGACTAATGCCAAACAAGTTGAATCATTAGACCAATTAAGCAAAATTAAACTTGACCTGGCAATTACACTTGGTGGTGATGGTACGACATTACGAGCATTTAGAAATTTGCGTAATGAAACACCTATACTAACAATAAATGTCGGAGGGAATAGAGGAATTTTATCTGAAATTACCCTAGATGGTATAGATGATGCCATAAACGCAATAAGCAAAAATAAGATTTGGCTTGATAAAAGAACTCGAGTGGTTGCATCATGTGATGGAGAAGAATTTGCGCCAGCATTAAATGAAATTTATGTTAACAGAAAAAATCTTACAAAAACTGCTGAATTTGAGATAAAATTTCAAAGTGATACAGTCAAACAAAAAATGGATGGAGTGATAATATCAACACCTAGTGGATCTACTGGTCATTCATTTTCAATTGGTGGACCACTACTACATGAGAGTCTTGATGTCTTGATAATCACACCCGTTGCACCAGTACATAGATTACCATCAATTGTAGTTCCTGATGAAAAAATTGAGATTAATTGTTCACATGACTGTAATATAGTAATGGATGCACAAATGATCAAATCAGCAGGAGTTGGGGAAAAAATAACAATAAAGAAATTCAAAAAGCAAGCAGTTTTTGTTAGACTAAAGAAAAAAGGTCTAAGACAGATGAATAAACTTGGGTTTTAGAGTACTTGATGCCACTGCATTTTATGCTGGCACTCCGTTTAGATCAGAAGATAGTTACTATGTAACAGCCTCAGTATATGATGAAATTAAGCATATTAAAAAAAACCACATTGCACTTGAAATCTTACTTAATTCTAAACGACTGATAATTCAAGATCCAGATAGCAAACATATAACAAAAGTTAGGAATACTGCAAAAAAAACTGGTGATATAGGCAGTTTATCGGATGAAGATATGTCATCTATAGCACTATCATTAGAGTTAGGTTCTGATTTGATTTCGGATGATTTTGCAGTATCAAATGTTGCAAAACATCTAGGTGTGGAAATCATACCAATAATGACTAGAGGAATTAAGACTGTTGGAAGGTGGATACATTATTGTTCTGCATGTGGAATAAGTCCTAAAGAATCTATTTGCCCAAACTGTGGAAATAAATTAAGGAAAAAACTAGTTCCAAAAAATTAGGAATCATGTAATGTCTTTTGGTTTAATTTTTTAGTATGTTTACTTTTTTCTTGTAGCATTTTCTTAATTTTCTTTGCACGAGATTCACCCAAACCTGGAATCTTTGCCAAATCTTTTGTAGATGACGATAAAGCTTTTAGTGGTGTCCCAAATTTTTCAAGCATTCTAATTGCAGTCTTTTCTCCAATTCCAGGTAAACTGCACAATACTATCAATTGTTGTTTTTGTGTATCATTTGATTTTTTGATTTTTTTGAGAAGTGGTCCTTTGATTGATTTTTTTCGTGAACTCAATGATACTAGTAATTTTGCAGTGTGTGCTGCATTTGGAGTTGGTATGACTGGAATTTTAAAATCAACTGCAATTGTAGATAATGCACCATAAAAAACTAGTGGATTTTCAGCTATTGATTCAATCTCGTCAACATTTCCTTCTAATAAAATAATTGGAAATTGAAAATTATCTTTTAGCCTATTACACTGATCAAATAATCTACCATCAAAAACTGAAGACATGAAATCACGAATGCTTTTTCTTTCTACAACAGTTTCATGTGATACAATATAATCGCCTATTGGTAATGTCTTAACTTCGACATTAACTCCTATCGCTTGTAATAATTTAGGTATGCCACTTTTTCTCTCTCTTTCATCAATTACTATACGAATATCCTCTATTCTCACATAAATTATAAGAACTAATTGTTAATATTTTGTTGTAATTCTAAGAACCAGTTGGTGGTGGAACGTTTCCAGATGATTGATTTTTCAACATATCTTGGATCTTTTTTTCCTGTTCTTGAAGACTAGTTTTTAATCGTTCTTCTTGCTTTGCTAGAACAGTTATTTTTGTCTTAGATAATTCCTTTTTTTCTTCTAATTCATCAATCAGTGTTTTTTTCTCAGATTTTATCAAAATTGTTCCAGCATATTTGAATACTTGCTCATCGTCATTTGCCTTTTGTAATTCTTCTAATGCACGTTCTGACTCTATACTTTCCATATCAACCTGCTGTTTTTGTGCTAATATTGATTGAAGATTTTGTTGTGTTTGCTGCATTTTAGTAATTTGCTCTTGTAACCAAGGCGGCATTTGTTGACCAGATGACATGACAGATTTTTGATTATTGTTCTATTATATCTTTACAGAGTTGATTACATCATACGATGTTTGTATTAATCTTAAAGTTGAGTTAATATTTGCTCTAAGTTGTGGTATTTGCTTCGATTCAATTTGAATTAAAATTTTTTTATTATGTGATATTTTAGTTTTTAGTGGATTTTCAGGATAAAATTTATTGTCTGTTGAAACTGAATCAAAAATCGCCTTAGTTGCTTGTCCAGCAGAAAATTCTATTTTGGTACTAAAATTTAACGTCATAAGCTGTACCAGCTATTTTGAATGTACATTTCTTACAAGACCAAATCCCAACAACCTCTCTTATAACAAAACCACCACATTCAGGACACTTCCTTTTACTTTTCATCAAATGATGTACTTGGGAATACTGCTTCCTAATTTTTATTCCATATCTAGCTCCCAAGCCCTTTAATCGTCCTTGTTTTTTTACCATTTAATTTGCACCAGAACTACTTTCCTTTATAATTTCTCGTATTTTTGAGCCGACTTTGACTGAGATTTCAGCGCATTTAACAAGCTCATCCTGCGTAAATCCACCACTGCCACCTTTTTGAAGCGCAACAACATTTCCATCCGAATTTGTGGTAATAGTAATACGTGAATCCATGATTGACCATTCATCTAAATTCGGATCAACAATTATGTATTCATCAATTTTTGCCATTGTGACCGATACAGGTAATGTTGTAATTGGTGGAGTAATAAATTCATTTTCAATTTTTACTGGTTTATCATCTTTCATTTCATATTTTGGAATTTTACAAGAGTTGATTGCTGCAGTTGTTGCATATGAACATGCATCAAAAAGATTTCCATCATGATCAGTTACTGCATTATCACAAAAAATTCCTATCACAGATTTATCTTTCTCTAGAA
>Ga0257111_1000787_pt1 | contig 13101 bp, 8 predicted proteins | sample LP_taG_6_FD_191567 | JGI IMG/M metagenome (GOLD analysis project Ga0257111, IMG submission 191567) | Marine microbial communities from Northeast Subartic Pacific Ocean, Canada - LP_J_2015_P26_500m | ecosystem: Environmental > Aquatic > Marine > Oceanic | place: Canada: Northeast Subartic Pacific... | reverse complement strand
TTTTTTCTGGTTTCATGACATTAATCAATCGTTGGGTGTATTCGGTCTGCAGGTTTTGACGAAAAGTGTTTACATCGCCACGCATATCATCCTTGTATATGGCTGCAGTAAGGTCTGACATAAATTTGTCCAGGCTGTATTTGTTTCCATAAAGACCGCTGTCAGTAAGGCGCTTTAACACGTTTTGGTGCAACAGTTGATTCAAAATATTTTTTTGCATCCCAATTACCTGGTCATGAATCTTCGGATCTTCGGTTTGTAACATATGGTTGAACCCTCTGCGCTGAGACTGTAAGCGCATGAGAATTGATTGCGAGAAATTGAAAGCCGTTGGTGAAAAAAGATACGTGTCTAAAGCATTAAGTGCTCTTTTTTGTTCGTCATATGGCACCACTCTGAATGGTGTGCTTGAATCGCGTTGTCCAACATATGCACGATCTACATATACACCGCCTATGTGACGAGATATAACCCTACAAGCTGTGCCGTGCTCCCTAAATAAAATAGCAAATGCGTCACGTAGTGCCTGGTAAGATGTCCCTCTATCAGAATATTTTACAACAAGATCATCCAATAAATATTTAGATAATTCAACTCTGTCGCTTGCATATGATATGGGATCACTGGACATATCATAAATCATGGCTTGTGGATCAATGCCTTTTCCTGGCGCACGCATGTCGTCTGCGTCATTACCAAACGCCAGGTTTGGAGAGGTGGACCGAGACAAAATTGTGTTAAGCCTGCTTTCTTCCAGTTCATTGTTTTCTAGCGCTGTGGAGTAACCAAATTCAATCGCCCAGATATCGTATGGGCCCGGTGTTGTTGTGTAATATTCACCTTGTTCAATTTCGGGGGGGGCAATATTAATTCCAGGATATTCCATTACGGAACTGGTCAACCCCATCTCTTCCGTAATGCCCTTTTTGTGTACATTTTCATTATTGTGTAGGTAACTGGATTTAAAATTATGATTCAGGCCCAAAGTGTGACCAACTTCGTGCAACACCAACCTGATCAGAGATTCATGCACGATTCGTTTTTTAACTTCTTCACTATAGCCAGAAATTGTTGTTGATGTAAAACCAAATTGATTGGCCTGGTATAAATACTCTCCTGCGAAACAGTGTTCTGTCCAGTCGCGTTTTTCATATACATCTTCATATAGCTTATCATACTTCACTCGGTTTGTGAAATAAACAAATTCTAGCATTACGTCTGCTCCCAATATCTGACCGGATCTCGGGTTTACAAAACTAGGGCCATAACCACCAAACGGAGGTTTTGGGGATGAGGTCCAGCGTAACACATTATAACGAATATCCCCCGCGTCCCACCCTGCAACATCAGGTTGAATTCTCACTTGAATTGCGTTTTTAAATCCTGCGGAACGAAATGCTCTGTTCCAACGCAAAACACCTTCCTTTACTGCTGAACGAAACTCCGTTGGAGTGGTGTTTTCTATCCAAAAAACAATTGGTTCTACTGGCTCAGAAATAGGTGCGGATGGTTCTTTCTTGATCAAATTCCAGCGATGAATAAGGTCGCGATAGGGGGTATTGCTTGTGGATGTCAAATCGGTGACTTGCGTCATGAAATACCCTACTCTAGGGTCGTCATATCGCGGATTATAATCGTTATCTGGCACCGCAATAAAACTGTGTTGAATCACTATGTGAACCGCACGAGGATCCGTTATTCCCGGCCCACCGCGATTCATTGGAGTGGGGTTATCATATACGTATTTTATTACTACGTCTGAATTAAGTGGGTAATTATTCAATGCTATATATTGACATTTCTTCTTGTTTAATGATCCTAGGGCGAAGCGGGTGCCCGGTTTTGCTTCGGGGTTAGGGGCCGGTTTGATCTGATATAAGCTCTCTGAAAGAAACATATCGTCGACATTAAGGAGCATCGCACCTGTTTCATCATCAGTCGCTGAAATCGCTAGGGTAGTTAAAACAGCGGCGTTTATATTCGCAGACTCAGCGCGACTTAATGGGTTTTCTGGATCGAAATAATAAGCTGTATTAATGGACACAAATTCTAGACGGTTAAAATATTTTCTGATTTCGAAAATTTTACTCGTCTTATATGCGCCACGAAAATGGCCAACATCTACAACACCATCTAGTGAATGAACAAAATGTATATATTCCTTATTAAGTTGATTTTTCTCTATTAGCATTTGCACAGATCCGTTAACCGTATCTTGAAAAAAGGTGAACAACCCTTCTATCTTACGTGAAGACCGTGTTAGTTCTAAGATTGTCTTTTTTGTATCTGTGGTATCTGTTTTAACTGCGGTGGTATCATTTTTTTCTTGGGCCGATAATGGTATTAAAACAAACGTCGCAATACAATACACAGTGAAAAACAAACCTTTAATAATATGTTTTAATGATGACATTAATTCTTCACTTTTTCTGTAAGTAGAGGTCTGTAATTGTCCCTGTAAACGCCTCTGCGGCCAAACCTACTGTTTCGCTTAGTGTGGGGTGTGGATGCACTGTAAGGCCAACATCCTCTGCGTCTGCCCCCATTTCAATTGCCAACATACCTTCAGAAATCATATCGCCTGCGCCAGGGCCAACAATTCCTACACCTAGCACCTGTTTAGTCTCCGGATCGAATAGAATTTTTGTTTTGCCCTGATTGGCGCCCATGGCAATGGCTTTCCCGCTGGCTGACCAGGGAAATTCTCCCTTTTCGTAAGGTATTTCGTTTTCTTTTGCATTTGTTTCTGTTAGGCCTGCCCATGCCACCTCCGGGTCTGTATAAACCACAGATGGAATGGCTCGTACATCGAAAGCTGCCGGATGACCTGATGCCACCTCCGCTGCAACTTTTCCTTCATGGGTCGCTTTATGGGCTAACATAGGATCTCCTACAATATCACCGATTGCAAAAATATTTTTTTCTGAAGTACGTTGGTACACATCCACCTGAATAAAGCCGCGATCATTCACTTTAACATCTGTGGCTTCAATATTCAATAAACCAGTATTCGGTTTTCGTCCTACAGATACCAATACTTTATTGAATACTTCTGTGCTAGACCCTTTTTCGTTTTTGATCGTGACAGTTAAGGTTCCGTCTTTGTTGGCTTCAACCTTTGTCACTTTTGATGAAAGCTGAATGGCTTCACACTGTTTTTTTAGTTTTCGCTGTAGTGGTTTTACCAGGTCCGAATCTGTACCCGGAAGAAGGTTGGGTAAATATTCTACGACAGATACTTTGGTCCCAAAAGCAGCGTACACCTGTCCAAGTTCAAGACCTATAGCGCCACCGCCAACAACTAATAATTTTTCAGGAATGTCTTCTAGGTCCAGGGCTGTGCGAGATGTTATTACAGAAGGATGATCCGTGGGTACTCCAGGAATCATGGCTGATGTAGAACCACCAGCAATAATACATTGGCCAAATGTAATAGTTACATCGTTTGTATCAGTTTGGACTTTTAATTCTGTGTTGGATACAAATGAAGCAAGTCCCTGGATGGTTTCCACTTTTCTTGCCTTGGCCATTTGGACAATGCCGCTATTCAGCTGGGAAACAATTTTATTTTTATGGTCTCGCACCTGATCAATGTCAATCTCCGGCTTACCATATTTGACACCCATTTTTTCTAATTTCGTTACCTCATCCATAACCTTGGAAATATGAAGCAACGCTTTAGATGGAATACAGCCACGATTGAGACAAACGCCGCCCAATTCCGGATCGCGATCAATAAGCAGAACCTGTTTCCCTAAGTCAGCGGCGCGGAAGGCCGCAGCATATCCGCCGGGACCGGCACCAATTACAACAAGCTCTGTCTGCCTTAATTCTCCCATTGGCCCTAATCTTTAAAATGATCTAAGTCTGATAATACATCGGCAAACCTTGACGTAAATGCAGCTGCGGCTGCACCATCAATCACCCTATGATCATAAGACAATGAAAACGGCATGATAAATTTTGCAACAAACTCTCTGGATACTTTATCGTAAACTTTTTTCCATGCACTACGAGAGACGCCCATGATGGCTACCTCAGGGGGGTTTACAATGGGTGAAAATCCTGTGCCGCCAATTCCGCCCAAGCTTGAGATTGTAAACGTTCCTCCTTTCAATTCATTGGGTTTGAGTTTTTTGTCTCTGGCGCGAGAGCTCAAATCCATGAGTTCATCCGAAAGTTCAAATACGGATTTTTGATCCACATCCCGGACTACCGGAACAGTAAGCCCTCTCGGTGTATCAACAGCGATCCCTAAATGATAATAATTTTTTAAGACTAAGTTCTCGTTGTTGTGGTCCAAGGAACTGTTGAACTCAGGCATTTCCTTTAAAACGATTGACAAGGCTTTCATCAAAAACGGCAAAAAGGTTACTTTGATTCCTTTTTTAGCACCTGCTTTTTTCACCTCTTTCCTAAGAGCATCCAAGTCAGTGATATCTGCTGCGTCAAACTGCGTAACGTGGGGAATTAATTGCCATGCCCGTTGAAGGCGCTCACCAGTGATTCGTTTTATTTTGGTAAGTTTTTGGACTTCAACATCACCCCATTGAGAAAAATCAATCACAGGCTGTGGCGCCGGAATTGATCCTGCAGACATGGCCATTTGCAATTTTATATAGCCGTTAAGGTCATCTTTAGTAACGCGCCTTTTAGGTCCCGACCCTTTTATAATTTGAAGATTGATCCCTAGTTCCCGGGCAAGACGCCGGACGCCGGGGGAAGCAAATACATTCTCAGTTGAGCTTGTATATTCTATGGCTGGATATAGGTTGACCTCCGGGGGTTTTTCTTTTTCAGGGGATGTTGCAATCTGTTCTGTTTCTTCGGAAAGAACGGACTTTTCCACTATAGCGTCAGTGGATTCTGAAATTTCAATCTTAATAAGGATTTGCCCTGTTTTCACTTCATCTCCAGCAGCAACAGCGATCTCTGTGACCGTTCCGTTAACTTCTGCAGGAATTTCCATAGAGGCCTTATCCGATTCTAAAACAAGGATGGTGTCTTCCGATGTAATGGTGTCACCGGGAGCAACGGCCACCTCGCTGACTTCAGCGCCTTCTATACCTTCGCCTAAATCCGGAAGGATTATATCTTTAATCATCTTTTTTCTTAAACCGTTATGGGGCTCGGTTTTTCCGGGTTTAAATTATATTTCTTCATTACTTCGTCCGCTTTGGACATATCCAGTTTTCCATCTAAAGCAAGGGCTCGAATGGCAGTGAGGACAATATAATAACGATCCACTTCAAAGAAATGGCGGAGATTTTCCCGGGTGTCACTGCGGCCAAACCCGTCCGTGCCTAAAGCATAGTACGGCCCGGGAACATAGGGTCCAATTTGCTCAGATACCATTTTTACATAATCAGAAGACACAACTGTAGGTACGCTATGCTTGCTCAACTTAATCTCTAGGTGGGATTGCCTGGGTTTCTTATCGGGATGAATCAGGTTCCATCGCTCTGTCTCTTCTGCGTCCCGCCGTAATTCGCTGAAACTGGTAACGTTCCATATGCCAGGCTTTATACCCCAGTCTTCTTTTAATAGTTCTGCAGCTGCAAGGGTTTCTCCCATTAGGGGGCCACTGCCAAGCAGTCGTATGGTTGGTTTGTCTGTAGCTTTGATTTTATAAAGCCCTTTGATGATATCTTCACTTACACCTTTTTTTATAGGTGGGTGTATATAATTTTCGTTTTCGACAGTTAAGTAATATATAACATCCTTCCCTTTTTCATACATATCTTTAAGGCCACGATGCACTACTGTAGCAATCTCATAGCCATAAGCTAAATCATAGGCTCTAATATTGGGGGTGGCGGCGGCGGCCAAATGGCTGTGTCCGTCTTGATGTTGTAAGCCCTCACCGTTGAGCGTTGTTCTTCCAGCGGTACCGCCCACCAAAAAACCCCTTGTACGCATATCGCCTGCAGCCCAAATAAAATCCCAAATTCTTTGAAAACCAAACATAGAATAATAAACATAAAAAGGTATCATGTTAATACCGTTCGTACTGTAGCTTGTGCCCGCCGCTACAAAAGATGATATTGCGCCGGCCTCATTGATGCCCTCCTCCAAAATTTGCCCATCGGAGGCTTCCTTATAATAAAGAAATTGATCAGAATCGACGGGATCATACACTTGGCCCCCGTGGGCATAAATACCGAGCTGTCTAAATAAAGGATCCATGCCAAATGTTCGTGCCTCATCTGGTATTATAGGAACAATGTTTTTCCCGATAATTTTATCTTTTGTTAGAATTGTAAGCATTCGAACGAAAGCCTTTGTAGTTGAGCTTTCCCGCTCGCCTGAGCCGTCCAACAGCTCTTGAAATAATGATATATCAGGGATTTTTATAGCGGGGCCTTGTCTGCGACGATAGGGTAAAAACCCGCCCAACTTCTTGCGCTGGTTTTTAATATATATTATTTCATCGCTTTTATCCTTCGGTTTATAAAATGGAGCTATAGATGCTTCAGAATCAGACAACGGTATGTCAAAACGATCGCGGAAAAATAATAATTCTTCGTCGTTAAGTTTTTTTTGTTGATGAGTGATGTTTCGTCCTTCTCCCGCCTCACCTAAACCATATCCTTTTATAGTTCTGGCAAGAATAACCGTGGGTTTTCCTTTTGTCTTAATCGCCTCTGAATACGCGGCAAACACTTTGATTGGGTCGTGCCCGCCAATTCGCATTTTCCCAAGATCTTCATCATTAATGTGTGCTACCATTTCTAATAACTCTGGATATTTACCATAAAAGTGTTCGCGAAGGTAGCTTCCGCCTTCGACAACGTACTTTAGTAAATCACCATCAACAACCTCTTCGGCACGACGCAAGAAAAAATCCCCGTTTTTATGTTCAAGTAATTGATCGAAATCTGAACCCCAAATAACTTTAATTACATTCCATCCGGCACCACGAAAAGCGCCCTCCAGCTCTTGGATTACCTTACTGTTTCCTCTAACTGGGCCATCCAGCCTTTGCAAATTACAGTTGACAACAAAAATTAGATTATCAAGCTTTTCTCTTGATGCCAGCGTTAAGCCGCCTAGCGCTTCTGGCTCATCCGTTTCACCATCACCGAGAAAAGCCCATACTTTGCGACCCGTGTTTTCCATTAGGCCGCGGTCAATTAAATAGTTCATGAACCTAGCTTGATAAACAGCCAATAATGGGCCCAACCCCATTGATACTGTAGCAAATTGCCAAAAATCTGGCATCAGCCAAGGGTGGGGATATGATGACAGGCCTCCATTTGACGAAAGTTCGCGGCGAAATGCGTCTATCTTTTCCTCATTAAATCTTCCTTCTAAATAGGATCGTGCATATATACCTGGAGATGCGTGTCCTTGAAAATAAACTAGATCACTACCTTGCGGGTGGTTTGGTCCTTTAAAAAAATGATTAAATCCTATTTCATATAAATTAGCTGCAGACGCATAGGTTGATATATGTCCGCCAATACCTGGGGATTTTTTATTTGCGTTTACCACCATTGCCATTGCGTTCCACCTAACAAGAGATTTTATTTTTCTTTCGGTATCCCGGTTTCCTGGAAAATCAGGCTCTTGTTCTGTAATAATAGTATTTACAAAAGGAGTTTTTGTGTTAAGGGGCGGGCGCACACCACGAGTAGAAGCGTAATCTACTAATTTTTCTAATAAATGCCCTGTACGCTCGAAACCGCGTTCTTCAATTTCATCTTCAAGAGACTCTATCCAGTCTTGGGTCCCTTGCGGGTCAACGTCTTCTCTATTTAGGTTCGACACAGACTGTAAATTAACGCCTCTGGGTTAATCTTATAATAAGGAAGATATTGTTTTTTGGTAGATTTCATATTTGAATATTTTTCCAATCTCCCCTTCGTACCTTCCAAACCATTATTCCTGCAAATAAACCCATATAAACAGGGAACAGCAACCAAAGCACTTTAAAACCCAATCCTAGAACGACCCCAAACACATAGCTCCCTAAAACAATAACACCCCAAGTTAGACATGACTCTACAACAGCAGGAAAAAGAGTATTGCCTGCGCCGGACAACGCAAACCAAAGAACAAAGCCTATAGCATCTAAAAACTGCACGGCTCCTATCATCCGCAAACCGAAAATTCCCAACCGAAGAATTTCTGGATCATCAGTAAAAATAAACAAATAATATTTTGGAAATAGAATAAAGCTTAATCCCATAACGCCCATAATATATTCCGCCAGACGAATTGACTCTTTAATGCTCGCTTCGGATTTTTTTATTTTATTTTCACCCATATATTTGCTTACAAGGGTTGAACAGGCTTGTCCCACCCCCAGTGCGGGCATAAATGACGCATGCATTATAGTAAATAAAAGCTCAGTCGTTGCCAACTCTATAAGCCCTATCATGCCAACTATTTTATAAAACATAGACCACCCAACGGCAATAAACATTTCCTGCAATCCTTGCGGTGCCGCCAATCTAAGTTGACGGTTCATCATTACACCATCTACTGATAACGATAAAACAGCAAACCTCGATTTGATCTGTTTTGAAAAAAGATATACACCGTAATGGACAAACATCCAAAGCGACGCAACAAGGGTTGCTATGGCAGCGCCCTTAACACCCATTGCTGGAAAAGTTGTCCACTGCCAAAGATGAGATAAAAAAGAAAGGGGTGGGGCGGTTTCAGAAAAAAATAATATTACCCCCTCAGATCCATAAATGAGTCCAGCGTTTAAATATACATTGATTACATTACTAGTAATGCTGACCCTCATGTGAATTTTTGTTTTTTCAACACCCGTGTAAAAACCTTGGAAAACGAAGCTATAGGCCGAGAAAAGAAGACCAAGGAAAACAATCGAAGAATACTCAACGGTAAGCGGCGTTGCTTTTATGTCATTAATAAAAAACGGGATGAAATTCTTCGCCAACAACCATCCGGCGACGGACATCGGAAGACCATAAACTGTCGCCATAAAAAGCCCGTTGTGGAGGGCGGTGCCGCATTGATCATATTTTTTTTGTCCCAATCGCCTGGACGCAACGGTCTGAACTCCCGTCCGGATACCAATAACCAGACTCAGGGCTCCCCAAAAAAGCATGGCGCCCATGCCGGTGGCCGCTAGGGCCGCAGCGCCAAGCCTGCCCACCATGGCAACATCAACCACGCTCATAAGAACCCGACTCAAGTTGGACAAAATTACTGGGAATGCCAGCGTGAACAACTCCTTGGAAACGGGTTTGTTCTGCGGCAATATATATTTCAGCATTATTAAGAAATATTTAGTGAGTTTAATTCCAAGACCTCAATGTTAACCTGCCGAAGGCTCTCTTTAGTTTTCGTGCACATGGGCGCAGAAGTGGCAACCCTAACGCGAATACCCGGATCCACAGACCAAATTGATTTCGCCTGTTCGGATATTCTGTAGCCGTCTTTCATTATAATCCTGCTTTTTCGATCGATTATGATAAAAATATCGTCCATTTTTTTATATAGGGTGGTTCGAGACGTCAAATTGTATTTTTTAGGGTCAATTCTTTTCATGGTCTTTTAGTAAAACAGCGTTGAAATTAACCCAATGAATATTTTGAATTGTTAATGAAAATCCGTTTTTCAGCGGAAGTTGAATCTTCTCTAGTTGCTGGGATGCCGGTTTTAGCGTTGGAATCGACAATTATAACACACGGTATGCCCCACCCAGACAATGTTGAGTTTGCCTTAGAATCTGAATCTGTTTGCAGACAACAGGGGGTGGTTCCAGCTACAATCGCCGTTATTAAGGGTGAGTGTTGTGTCGGGCTGGAAAAAGCGCAGATCGAATTCATAGCAAAAGATGCATCCTCTAAAAAAGTTTCTAGGCGAGAATTGGGCCTTGCCATTGCAAAAAAATGGAGCGGAGGAACCACCGTTTCTGCTACCATGCACATCGCCCACCAATCTGGGCTTTCCGTTATATCCACCGGCGGTATTGGAGGGGTGCACCGAGGCGCTGAAAAAACGTTTGACGTTTCTCAAGATTTGACTGCGCTTTCACAAATACCAATGGTTGTCGTCTCGGCTGGAGCAAAGGCTGTTCTTGACCTGCCCAAAACGCTAGAGGCCCTGGAAACCCTAGGAATTCCAGTGTTGGGCTTTGAGACGAATGAATTCCCGGCTTTTTATTCACGCAAATCCGGGCTTTGTGGCCTTTTGCGCATAGAAAGCCCCGGTGAAGCTGCTCGTGTGTATCGAAAAAACGTGGAAGCTGGACTGAGCGCGTCAACCTTGGTCGCTAACCCTGTTCCAAAAAAAGATGAAATCCCGAATAATGAAATAGAAAAGATCCTTGATGGAGCCATTAATGGTGCAATAGAAAATAAAATAAAAGGGAAGGACCTGACTCCATTTTTGCTCAAAGAAATTGTGAAAAAGACGGATGGAAGAAGCCTGGAAACCAATAAGGCTTTAGCTATAAACAACGTTTGTCTTGGGATAAAAATTTCAAAGGAGCTGTCTTAGGGCGGCTAGAAAGCGTTTGTTGTCTTTTGTAGAAAAAACTACATCCGCCCCACAAATAAAAAACTTCACAAAGGTGAGGCTTGGGGGGTGTGGTTTTAATTATTTAAGATGTTTTCTTTCGTGGGCTGGGTTGGACCATGATCATATTTGGTGGCCACCTCAATTCAATGAAAAAATTGTTTGAGCGAATTATCGCTATTTAATCCGAACCCTTTTATGTTATAACCAAAATAATGAAAAACGGGCGCCACAAGACCAATTGCTTCGCTCCAAATTGTTTTGCTATTTAGTACAGATTCTTTATAGCGCTTTGGTCCAACGGTGTGTACTACTTTTGTTTTTTTGTGTGGGTGTGTTTTATAAATATGCGTCATGTCTGGAAACTGGGGATAATTATCATAAGGGGTCATACCAATAAGATAGTTTTCACCTGATCTGTTCACGTGCCCACAAATGTTCACCGTGGGATGTTCGCCCTTTATACGATCTATAATTACAATGTCTCTATTCTTTGCGGACGACTTAATGGTATGAATGTTTTTTGGATTACAGTTTGGATATGAAAGCTTGTTGGGCCAAACAACCAACTTGTTGTTCATTATACCAAAAACATGGCCAGCCAGCTTTTTGGATATCCCAATATCCAGACCCCAAGCGCTGGGGCCCGCACATAAATAATATAATTCAGCGTTTTTATTGATCATTTTTTCCTGGGCCCAAATAATGCTGTGCCCAGCCTAACCATTGTGCTTCCCTGATATATTCCCAGCTCAAAATCGTTGCTCATTCCCATTGACAAAACTGTTAATTTTTTCTCTCGAACAACCTGCCTATTAATGTTTTCTTTGATTTTCCTAAGCAGCGCAAAGGCCTTGCTGGTGCTGTCCTTTTTTTGTGATGCGGGCCCAATGGTCATCAGTCCATTAACAATGATTTTATCTAGGGTTATGCATTCTAGTAAGTCTTGATCTTCCTGTGGATCAAAGCCAAATTTTGTTTTGTCACCACTAGTATTGATCTCTAATAATACAGATAACGGTTTTGTGGTGTGTTTTAACTTTTTGGCCAGTTGTTTGGCTAAGCGCAGGCTGTCTACAGAATCTATAGTATCGAAAATATGGATTGCTTTTTTAATTTTATTTGTTTGCAGGTGGCCAATCATTCTTCTGTTGTATACCCGCCCAGGCTCTACAGCTCTAAACTTTTTATCCGCTTCCTGCACGCGATTCTCGCCAATGTTAACAATACCATTACGAATGCACATTTCAACGGTTTCTTGGTTTCGTGATTTTGTCGCAGCGACAATGGTAACGCTGTCGTTACGGTCGCATTGTTTTAACGCCGAGTCAATTTTATCTTTAACCCGACTAATTCTATCAAGCAGGTTTATTCCTCATCGTTATTAATGTTTTTTTCTTCGTCTGCTTTGTTTTCAACAATATGGGTTTCTTTTCTTTTTTCCTCGTGATCGGTATCAGTTTTTTCATAATTATCCCCTGGTTCGTCTTCGTTAATAACGCGGGAAATTGAAGAAATTTTTGATCCAGCATCAAGCTTAACAAGCTTAACTCCTTGGGTGACGCGGCCTATTGTTCTTATTTTAGATACGGGCTGACGCATAAGCACGCCTTTATCTGTAATTACAATTAGGTCGTCAGCGTCCACCACCTCCATAATAGAAACCATTTTACCTGTCTTTTCAGTGACGCGCATTGTCATAACACCCTTACCCCCTCTTGTTTGGGTTCTGTACTGAATCACGTCAGTTCGTTTTCCCAACCCTTTTTCAGTTGCAACCAAAATTGTTCCTTCCCTTTTCACAACCAGCATACCAATAACGTAATCTTCTTTAGAGCCAAGCCTAATGCCTATTACTCCCATGGTTTTTCTTCCGGTGGGTCGTATGTTTTTTTCTGAAAACCGAATCGATTTTCCTTCGCGCGTACCTAGCAAGATATCGTTTTCACCACTAGTAATTCGTGCCTCAATTAGGGTGTCTCCCTCGCGGATGTCAATAGCAAATATCCCTCCTTTACGTGGTTTACTATAGGCGGATAGCGCGGTCTTTTTTACAAGTCCATTCCTGGTGGCCATAACAATATAGCGTTGATCGTCAAAGTCTTTTACGCTAACAAACGCCTCAACTTTTTCACCGGGTTCACAGCCAATGAGGTTGACAATTGCTCTTCCGCGCGTTGCGCGCCCTCCCTGGGGAATGTCATACACCTTTAACCAGTGGCATTTTCCACGATCTGTAAAAAACAGCATATAGTTGTGGGTGTTGGCGATAAAGAGGTGTTCAACAAAGTCCTCTTCTTTGCTGGTTGCTCCCTGAACGCCGCGACCACCGCGACGCTGGGTACGATATGTGTTCAGCGCAGTCCGCTTTATATGTCCCTCATGTGTAATTGTTAAAACAACCTCTTCGTCAGCAATCATATCCTCCATTGTAAAGTCGCTGTCAACCGGAATGATTTCTGTGCGACGCTCGTCTCCATACTTGTCTTTCATTTCTTGAAGTTCTAACTTGATGATAGACATTCTTTGAGTAAGGCTTTCAAGGATACCCCTAAGATTGGATATAAGCTTGATCATCTCTTTATATTCCTCTACAACCTT
>Ga0257111_1000786_pt1 | contig 13120 bp, 14 predicted proteins | sample LP_taG_6_FD_191567 | JGI IMG/M metagenome (GOLD analysis project Ga0257111, IMG submission 191567) | Marine microbial communities from Northeast Subartic Pacific Ocean, Canada - LP_J_2015_P26_500m | ecosystem: Environmental > Aquatic > Marine > Oceanic | place: Canada: Northeast Subartic Pacific... | reverse complement strand
AATGACCACCAGCCGCGGCGGTCTTTGCACCTAACGCTTAGCCGCTGTTCAATCTTTCTGGCTGCTATGTGCACTGGGAGGGAGGCAATGCGTCTTGGGTCACGGCGAGCGCTCCGGACCAACCGTCGAAATCCCTGACGAATTTCTTCCCTCAGCAACAGGCCGTACCCAACGTGTGCGTCAAAGTTGGTGTGGCAACGATTCGCCAGTCGAGGGCAGACAACGACTTCGTTTGCATCCCAAGTAGTCACCATGTCGAAAGTTAGGTCCCAGATTGCTGTGTACTGGGGAGGGCGACGACGACCAAACGGCCGATCCAAGCAGGTCATCTCCGCCGACGGTACCAACTGATCTTCGGATTCTCGGGCTGTCAGGGGCAACCCTGGCATCCACATAGGTTTGCGGAGGTGCCGGAGAACTGCCGCAAGGGTCTGATGAGAGCCGCTTGTCGATGGTGATCAACCGCTGATCTCTGTCACCATTTTGGCATTCAATCGTGAGGATCACATCGGACGGCGCCTCGACTCTGTCGTCACCTAGTCCTTTGAGGACATTCAGGTAATGGAAGTCGACGACGTGTCGATAGATGGTATGGCGAGCGTCGCGGGTGGGTACGCCGATCGGATGGATCTGAGGGTCGTCGTGAACGGGTTGGTGTTTCGATAGCGCGGTTCATGCGGTCGGTTCGATGGTTTCCGCCACTCCTGATGACCAGGCGGACGTTGCACCTCCTGCGACTCTGGTGCCGGTTCCTTTTCGTGCGGTCGTGACGGGGGTGACACCGGGTAGTTCTCCGAGCGGTCAGTTTCCGGGGGAGCCCCTCGAGTCGATGCGGGCGTCGAGGGTGGCGATCATGCCTTTGCGCCACTCGACGGTGCAGGGGCCCGTCAGGGATAGGCGTCGTGTCGGATCGCCCGCGCTACCCGGCTGGCCGCCAGGCAGTTCGTACCGGGCTAGCTTGGGCTCGACCCCTAGGTGGGCGCCGTACAGGGCCACCCACTCCTCGGCGGTCACCACGTCGTCCCCGCACCAGTTGACGATGGTGGCCGGTGCTGACGCGGCCTCCAGCAGGGCCTCGACCTGACGGGCCATGTCGTCCTCGTGGATGGGGCTGTAGGCGTTGGGCCCCGGTTCACGCAGCCACACTGGCTCGCCGGCCGCTACCCAGTCTCCGTGGTAGGCGGGCAGGCCACCGTTGGGTCCGTAACTGGCGTTGATGCGGGCGATGGTGGTGGGGAGGTCCAGCACCCGGGCCATGGTGCGGGCCACCGCCTCCTGTGACACCTTCGACACGCCGTAGGTAGGACTATGGGGCGCGGTGGCGTCGCCCAACGGGTCGGTCTCGACGTAGCGGTGCAGCGGGTCCTCGTTGGCCCGGTACACCGAGTTGGTCGAGGCGATGAGAGCGGCTTCGGCGCGCTGACAGTGGGCCATGAGTAGGCCGGTGGCCTCGGCGTTGGCCCGGATGGCCCGATCGTGGTCGTCGGCCTTTCCCTGCCAGGCCGCGAAGTGGACCAGATGGGTGAAGTCGTCGGGCAGACCGCTGAGGTCCCCGGACGCCAGGTCGGCTACATGGGTCCGAACCCCGATGGATTCGGCACGTTCCCGGCTGCCATCGGCCGAGAAGCGGGCCACGCCCCACACATCGTTGTCCTCGGCCAGGAAGCGGGCGATGGGATGCCCGATCTGGCCAGTCAGCCCGGTCACGAGGATCTTGCGGTCGCTCAGCATGTCGGGGAACCTACGTCGCGTCGTCCAGTCGGGTCACGCCGAGCGAGAACTCTCCGGCCGCTGCGTAGAACAGCCAGCGTCCGGCCGCATCTGGATCGTCGTCAACCGATACGTCGAGGACGTAGGGGTCGCGGAGGCCGTGCTGGGGCTGGAAGGACGGCCCCCGTGGCGTGGGCTCGACCGCCAGCCCGGCGCCCTCCCAGGCCTCCGTAGGCCTGAGGACCTCGACGGGTGGGGTCGGTCTCCAGTTCGTCCAGTCGTCGAGGAGGTCGACGGTGGTCCGGAGGATCTGTTCTGGTGCGGAGCGGGCCCGGGTGAACCAGATCAGCAGCCGGTGGCCCTCGACCATCAGACCGGAATGACGGATCTCGTCGTCGTCGAACAACGACGGCCCGACCTCGAACCCCGCGAGACCGTCGACCGAACGGCATAGGCCGGACGGCATGGATAGGCCGTACCAGTGTCCGCGCCACCGGAAGGCACGGTGGTACGACGGCGAGATCGCCCGCTCGGCATCCGTGGGGTGGAAGCGAAGGCCGTCGGTCGAGGTGGCGACGAGCGTGTGCTGGTCCATGGTCGGGTAGCGACCCCATGACGGGAGGTGGCCGGCCATCGCCTCGGTCAAGTGGCCGTGGAAGTACATCCGCAGCGTCTGTCCTTCGTGGTCCACATGGACGTCCGGTGAGGCGACGTGCCGTCGGGAGTCGGTCAGATCCATGGCCGTCCTAACGTCGTCGACGTGGAGGACGTCGGTCGACACGATCCGCCATGGACCGGTGGGGTGGTCTGCCGTGGCCAGGCGGATGGAGGCCCCCCAGTGGTGGGCGAAGTAGAGGAGGTAGCGACCGAGTGGCTCGGTGGCCGGGTGGGGGAGCCAGGGTGGCGTGCGAACCACCGACGGGCCCTGGACGTTGAAGTCGCCGTGTTCGGTGGGCAGGTCGGGATGGTCCCGGGGGACGATCACATACCGTTCGTGCATCGGTGGGGCTCCGGGAGCGGTGGATGGGGCAGGCTGTCAGTCGCCGGTTCTCTGTGCGCCGGGAACCGTAGGAGAGAGGTCGACAGGATGTTGGATCGGGATGGGGTGGCGGCGCTGCACGACCTGACGGGTCGGGTGGCCGTGGTGACGGGAGGAAGTCGGGGCATCGGGCTCGCCGTGGCCCATGCCTTCGCGGCCCAGGGTGCCCGGGTGGTGGTGTCCAGCCGGAAGGCCGAGGCTTGTGACGAGGCGGTGGCCTCCATCCGTGCCGCCGGGGGCGAGGCGATCGCCGTGCCCGCCCATGCCGGGGACCTTCATGACCTGGAGCGACTGGTCGCTGCCACGGTGGATGCCTTCGGAGGGATCGACGTGCTGGTCAACAACGCAGCCAATCCGCTGGCCCAGCCCATCGGATCGATCACTGCGGACGCCTACGCCAAGTCGTTCGACGTCAACGTCCGGGGGCCGCTGTTCCTGTTCCAAGCCTGCCTCCCCCACCTTTTGGAATCGGACCATGCCGCGGTGGTCAACGTGATCTCGGCGGCCGCCTTCCTGCACACCCCGGGGGGTTCGTTGTACGGGGCGGCCAAGGCGGCGCTGCTGCACTTCACGCGGTCGATGGCCGCCGAGTACGCCCTGTCGGGAATCAGGGTCAACGCGCTGGCCCCCGGGCCGACCGACACGACAATGGTCCGCAACACCGGCGAGGCAGGGGCGGCGTCCATGGCCCGCTCGACCCGGCTGGGCCGTCTGGCCGATGCCGACGAGATGGTGGGCGCCGTGCTCTACATGGCGTCCGACGCATCGAGCTTCATGACCGGGCAGTGCATAACCGTCGACGGCGGACTGGTGCCCGCCCGATGAGACCGGCCCGCTGAAGTTGGCCCGCTGAGGTTGGCCCGCTGAACACACCGCGGCCGACCCTCGGTAGGGTGGCGACCGAATCTGACGGACCGTCAGGAATGAGATGGTCCATGAGCCCCCGGAGTACCCATGTCACTGGACGGCGTCGCCCACCTCGCAGGAAAGAACGTCGCCGTGACCGGTGCCGGCAACGGGATCGGTCGGGCTATCGCCCTGGCCTGTGCCGCCGAGGGCGCAAATGTGGTGGTGGCCGACTACGGCGTCTCTATTGAGGGCAGCGACCCGTCCAGCGACGTTGCCGACGCCGTCGTGGCCGAGATCGCCGCGGCGGGTGGCACGGCCATCGCCGTGGCGGGCGACGTCTCCCGGATGGAGGTCGGCCAGCAGATCGTCGACACGGCGTTGGAGGCCTGGGGCAGCATCGACGGGGTGGCCTGCGTGGCCGGCATCGTGCGCGAGCGGATGCTGTTCAATATGAGCGAGGAGGAGTTCGACCACGTGGTCGGTGTCCATCTCAAGGGCCACTTCACGCTCTACAAGGCGGCCGCGGCGGTCATGCGAAAGCAGGAGACCGGCGGCAGCCTTGTCGGCTTCACGTCCGGAGCCTTCGTGGCATCGACGGCCCAGGCCAACTACTCGGCGGCCAAGGGCGGCATCGTCTCGCTGACTCGCAGTGCGGCCTTCGCCCTCCGGAAGTACGGCGTGAACGCGAACTGCATCGCCCCGGCGGCCATGACCCGCATGTCGGAGAACGTGCCGTTCAAGATCGAGGCCGGCGGCCCCGAAGCCATCGCCCCGCTGGCTGTTTGGCTCATGTCGGACGCAGCTCGTGACGTGACGGCCCAGATCTACACATGCACCGGCAAACGCATCGCCGTGTGGAATCAGCCCGCCGAGATCCGCCACATGTGGGCTGATGACGGTGCATCGTTCAGCGTCGACGAGATCGCCGAGAAGCTCCCCGCCACCATTGGCGACGAGGAGATGCCGATGTTCGCCGATCTGGAACGGCGTATGAAGGAGATGGCCCAAGCCAAGGAACGGGCCGAGAAACAGGCCCCAGAACAGGACGCTCCGGCCTCTCCGGCCTGACCGCGCCAGTCGCCGGATCTAGCCTCCTGTCATGGATGCTCCTGAGTACGTACCCGGCCATGGCCTGTTGGCCGATCGGATCGTCGTGGTCACCGCAGCGGCCGGCGCCGGTATCGGATTCGCCGTGGCGAAGAAGGCTGTAGAGGAGGGGGCGACAGTCGTCATCTCCGATGTCCACGAGCGGCGTCTGGCCGAGGCGGCCGATGCGTTGGCAGAACTGTCCGGTGACCGTCCGGTCACCAGCCTGTGTGACGTCCGTGACGAGAACCAGGTGCAGGGACTGTTGAACGCCGCCGTGGCCGCACACGGCCGCATTGACGTCATGGTCAACAACGCCGGCCTCGGCGGGGACACCCCGCTGGTCGAGATGCAAGATGACGAGTGGGACCGGGTCCTGGACATCACCCTCACCGGGGCGATGCGCTGCACCCGGGCCGCCATGCGGATCATGGGCGAACAGGGCCACGGGGTGATCGTGAACAACGCCTCGGTGCTGGGCTGGCGGGCCCAGGCGGGCCAGAGCCACTACGCGGCCGCCAAGGCCGGGGTGATGGCCCTCACCCGGTGCGCGGCCATCGAGGGCGTCGAGTCGGGTGTCCGGATCAACTGCGTGGCCCCCAGCTTCGCCACCCACCCGTTCTTGGCCCGGACGAGCAGCGAGGAACTGCTCGCCGAGCTGGCCGCCGGCGAGGCCTACGGGCGGGGCGCCGAGCCGTGGGAGGTGGCCAACGTGGTCGTCTTCCTGGCCAGCGACTACTCGTCATACATGACCGGCGAGGTCGTGTCGGTCTCCAGCCAGCGCGCCTGACTCAGACCAGGCGCCAGTCGGCCTTCCAGTCCGAGCCGGCACCACCGTCGTCTTCCGGATCGGTCTCGGCGACTACCCGACCGGCTCGGGACAGGGCGAGGAGATGGGCGTAGACCACGGCCGCCGCCGCCTTGTGGAGCTTCTCGTCCACGTCGGCGTAGAGCTCGGCGACGATCGACTCGATCCCCCGGGGTCCGGCGACGAGGGCATCGACGATTTGGCCCTCGCGCATCTCCCGATGGTCGATCAGCGCTGCCACGTAGCGGCCCGGGTCGGTGATGGCCGGTCCGTGGGTAGGTCGGTAGAGGGTCTCGGGGCGGTCCAGGAGCCGACGGAGGTTGGCCAGGTAGTCGTTCAGATCGCCGTCGGGCGCCGGGACGACGGTGGTCGACCAGCCCATGACGTGATCGCCGGTGAACAGGGTCGCTTCCTCCCGGAGGGCGAAGCACAGGTGGTTCGAGATGTGGCCCGGGGTGTGAAGCGCCTCGAAGGTGAACCCGTCGCCGGTGATGACGTCGCCGTCGGTGGTGACCACGTCGGGCACGAAGTCCCGGTCGCCTGCGCCTTCTCCATCCTCGGACTCGGGTTCCTCGCCGGCCTCGATGGCCTTTCGGACCCGTTCGTCGTGCGCGCGGATGGCTTCCGCCGGATGGGGGCCGAAGCCGTACGAGGTGGCCCCGGTGGCCGCCTGCACGGCGGCGGTGGCCGGGGAGTGGTCCGGGTGGGTGTGGGTGATGAGCAGGTGGGTGACCCGCTGGCCCTCGACGGCCTGCAGGAGGGCCGCCACATGGTCGTCGTCGGCCGGCCCCGGGTCGATGATGGCGACGTTCCCGTTCGGGTTCGCGTCCGGTGCGGGCCCGATGATGAACGTGCCCGACCCGTGGTAGGTGAACTTCGACGGGTTGCGGGCCACCACCCGTCGCACGAGCGGCGAGAGCTGCTCCACCTCCCCGTAGGGCGGGGTGTCCTCGTACCGGAACTCGGGGGGCATGGCGGCATCCTGCCCGATGGACGTCCCCGCCGCGAACTTCGGCCCCGGCCGGTGGCCCGGTTGACGTCCCGGAAACCGAGGTTCAGCGGGCGTGGTTCAGGAACCCGATCAGGTGGCGCACTCGGACTCGCCGATCTCGGCCACGTATGGACCAGTCTCGTCGTAGTCCACGTAGAACTCGGGACCCTCGTCGGGGGTGGGGAACTGGTCTAGATCCTTGAGTCCGGCCGCCACCTCGGCGACGCCGCCCGAGCGGTTCATCCAATCGATGAACTTCTCGCCGGCCTGTCGCTCGTCGGTGAATCGCCGGACGACCCGGACCGCGGCCTCGGCGGCGTTCTTGGCCGGGAGGCGCAAGGCCTTCTGGCCGAAGTGGATTTGTTCCTGGCCGACGTAGCCGCCGAGCAGCATCTGGTAGCCGGGAGCCGGCTGGCCGTGGGCCCGACGTTCGGCGCCGAAGAATCCGATGTCGGCCGTGTGGTGCTGGCCGCAACTGTTGGTGCAGCCCGAGATGTTCACTCGCACGCCGCCCACCTCGGCCAGACCGGCCTCGTCGAGTGCCGTTCCGATGGCGCTGGCCAGGCCACGGCTCTGGGTGACGGCCAGGTTGCAGGTGTCGGCGCCCGGGCAGGCCACGACGTCGCGGGACAACTCGGCCCCGGTCTTGGCCATGTCGGCGACCACCAGCCGCTCGTACAGGGCGGGGAGCTGCTCCTCGGCGAGGTCCCGCAGCACGAGGTTCTGGCGGTTGGTGACCCGCACGTCGACGTCGAACTCGCGGATCATGGAGGCCACGGCCCGGAACTGGGTTGATGTGACGTCACCCAGTTCGCACCATGCGTAGGCCGACACGGTGCCGTTGGCGGCGCCCCGGACCACGTTGGCCTCCACCCAGCGGTCGTAGTCGGACTTCGCCCCGAGGGTCACCGGGGTGCCCTGACCCATGGCCGTCGGGGTGACGCCCGCGGCCACGCCGGCCGGGTCGTCGCCCCACTCGGCGACCACCTCGGGGACGCCTCCCGGCCAGGTGGCCGAGGCGGGCAGGAGCTTGCGGATGGCCACCACGCGGCGACGCACCTCGTCGATCCCCAACTGGTCGACGACCCACTTGAGGCGGGCCCGGAGCTTGTTGTCACGGTTGCCGGTCTGCTCGAAGACCCGGAGGACCGACTCGATGGTGGCCAGCAGGTCCTCGCGGGGGGTGAAGTCCTCGAGGGCCAGGGCCGGGAATGGCGTGGTGCCGAGTCCGCCGGCGATGTACACCCGAAAACCCCGCTCGACGCTGCCGTCCTCGAAGGTCCGGCTGGCGGCGATGACCCCCACGTCGTTGAACATGGCCTGACCGCAGTCGGTGTCACAGCCCGAGAAGTTGATCTTGAACTTGCGGGGGAGTCGCTGGCCCAGCGGGTTGCGGACGAAGTGCCGGTAGGCGGCCTCGGCCCACGGAGTCACGTCGAGGACCTCCAGGGGGCAGGCGCCGGCCAGGTGGCAGCCCTGGACGTTACGGACGGTGTCGCCGCAGGCCTCCCGGGTGGTCAGGCCGACCTCGGCCATCTTGCGCATGACCTTGGGGATCTCGGTGAGTTCAACGAAGTGGAACTGGATGTTCTGGCGGGTGGTGATGTGACCCCAGCCGCGACTGTGGTCGTCAATGACGTCGGCCAGCAGGTCGAGTTGGTCGGCGGTCATGGCGCCGTACGGGACCTTCACCCGGACCATCTGGTTGGTGCCGCCCTGACGCTGGCCGTAGATGCCGTTGTTGAGGCGGAAGACGCGGAAGACGTCCTCTTCGACGCGACCGGCCTGGTAGCCGGCCAGTAGTTCCTCGAACTTGGCGATGTCGGCCGCCATCTCGGGGTCGATCTGTCGGGTGGGGGTCTCTTCGGTGAGGCTCATCGGGGCTCTTCTCTGGCAGGTCAGCGAGTCAGGTCATCGACGAGGCGGTGGAGGCCGGTCTCGTCGTTGATCGGGTCAGCGGTGTGGTTGCCCGTGCCGTGGCCGGTGGTCAGGTCGAGGCCGGCCACCGTGCCGATGACCAGCACGGCCGGGGCGTCGATCGACAGGTCCAGTTCGGGGTCGGCCAGGTCGGCGAGGCGGGTCCGGAGGGTGCGCTGGGCCACGGTGGTGGCCGACTGGACGGCGGCTACTGGGGTGGTGGGGTCCATGCCGGCGGCCAGTAGGCGGTCGGCAATGGTCGCGGCCCGTGACGCCCCCATGAGGACGACGAGCGTGGTTCCGAGACGAGCCAGAGCATCCCAGTCGAGATGGCGGTCGGCAGCCGGGTCCTCGTGGCCGGTGACCACCGTGAAGCCGCTGGCGTGGCCTCGCATGGTGACCGGGATTCCGGCGGCTGTCGGCCCGGCGATGGCCGAGGTGATGCCGGGCACCACCTCGACGTCGATGCCGACAGCCCGGAGGGCCTCGGCCTCCTCGCCGCCCCGACCGAAGACGAACGGGTCGCCGCCCTTGAGTCGGATCACGGTGTCGGCTCGTGCAGCGGCGTCGATCAGTACCTTGTGGATGCGGTCCTGTGCATCGGCTGGCGCGCCGGGTTGCTTGCCGACGTCGATGCGCTCTGCCCACGGGGCGATCAGGTCCATGATGCGGGCATCCACGAGGCGATCGTGGACCACCACATCGGCGGTTTCGAGCAGTCGGAGGGCCCGCACGGTGAGGAGGTCGGGGTCACCGGGGCCGGCGCCCACCAGGTGCACGGCCGAGGGCTGGTCGGTCATGCTGGCGACTCCATCAGGCCGAGGGCGGTCCGGAGATGGTGGCGGGCGCCGTCGAGGTCGCCGGACCGGACGAGGTCCAGCAGGTCGTCGTCGAGCGCCACTTCCCAGCGGGAGGACTCGGACGTTCCGGTGGCTGCCCGTAGTTCGGCGCGGGCCTCGGCGGCCAGGGAGACCACGGTGGCGTGTTCGGGGCCGACCGCGGTGTCGATGGTGCGACGCAGCCAGGCGGCGACGGCCGGGCTACGGCCGTTGGTCGACACCGTGACCTGAAGGTCGTCGCGGGTGGTCACCGCAGGAAGGGTGAACGAGCAGTGTTCGGGGTCGTCCGCGCTGTTCAGCCACACGTCGGCGGCCTCGGCGTCCCAGAAAACCTGGCCATCGACCGTCGGGTCGCCGGTGGCGGTGACAACCAGTCGGTACGAGGCCACCTCGCCCCGGCGGTAGGGCCGCTGGTGCCAGCGAACCCGGTGTTCGTCGGCGATCTCGTCGACGGCGTCGGGGGCCACCACGGTGATCTGTGCGCCGGCGGCCAGCAGGCCCCGGACCTTGCGGGCGGCCACCGGGCCGCCACCGACCACCAGGGCGCGGCGGCCGGTCAGGTCGAGATTGACCGGATACGGGCTCACCGGACTGGGGTTGGAGCGCGAGTTGGCGTTCAAGTTGGCGTTCACAGGTGCAGTCCGCATTCCGTCTTGCCGGAGGACGGGGGTGTCCGTAGCGGGGGGCATGTCGGTGAGGGGAAGGCTGGTGCGGGCATGGTGGTGGAGAGCATGAGAGCAGCTGGAAACCTGAGTGATCTGGTCGGGATTGATGATCAACCTACCGAGGCCGCGCGCTGGAAACAAGGTAAATCGGATCGGAATAGTCGGGATTAGAAGATCCTTGCCATTGCAGGGATCTTCATCGTGGTGATCGGCGAACGGATCACGCCGACCGTGGTGATCCGACCTCGGAAACTGATGCAGACTGGTTCCATGCGCCGCTCAATCGATGACTACCCCTTTGAAGCCTCGGACTATCCACCGGACTACGAGGACGACGAACTCACCCCCATCTCGTGGGCCGTGGGCATCAGTGACGACTACGCGGACGCCGAGCCACGGGTGATGTTGACCGTCGAGGAGGTCGGTCGTCCCGGACGGGGACTCGTCGGCCATCTGTCACCGGACATCGCCCGCCGTCTTCGGGCCGCCATCCGCGACGCCCTGACCGAGATCGGTGAGGAGCCGGGTCGCTAGGTAACCGGGTCGTCAGGCCTGGCTTCGGCGGATTCTGTCGGCCACGTGTTCCACGAAGAACCCGTCGTACCGGGCCTGGACGGCAGGGAGCAGCCAGTCGTCGCCGGTCACGGTGCCCCGACACGCCGCCGTCCCGCAGCCACACTCCAGGCGGTAGTCGTCGGTCCGGGCCGTGCCGTAGTCATGACACAGCTCCTCGTCGGCCGCGATGTCACGCATGGCCACGTAGACCACCTGGCCACGGAAGCCGACGTTGGCGTCACACGAGTGGTTGATCCGGATGGACGTCTCGTCCACCTCGGTGGCCGTACGGGGCGACAGGTAGAGGTCGTCGGTGATCTGCAGGCTCTGGTCCCCGATCTCGGCAGTGAGGCGAACCACCTCCGCGTGGTCGACGACGTGGCCGGCCTTCACGGCCACGATCTCCCCGGCGGCAATCGGTTCAAGGGCGAACACCCCGAGGCCGGCCACCGCTCCGTCGCGGACCTCAACCTTCGGGGAACGCCAACAGCGGACGGGAGCCACGGGTCCGGTCAGGTGCCCGCTGCGCCCAGGTAGGCCGGGCCCTCGCCCCCGCCGTGAACCTCAACGCAGGTGCCGGTGACCCACCGGGCCAATGGTGAGGCCAGAGCGAGGCACATGTCGGCCACATCGGCCGGCTGGCCCAGCCGACCGGCCGGGAGGTTGGCGGCCACCGCGGCCTGCCCCTCGTCGTCGCCGTAGAAGGCGGCGGCCTCGTCGGTGACGATCATCCCGACAGTGACGGCCACCACTCGGATGGCCGGTCCCCACTCGTGGGCCAGCGTCCGGGTCATGTTCTCGAGACCGGCCTTGGCCGCCCCGTAGGCCACGCCGAGTGGGTTGGGTCGCGTCCCACTCACCGACGAGATGTTGATGATCACTCCGCCGCCGTCCTGGGTGGACATCGTGGGGTGCACGGCCTGGCAGAACGTCATGGGCGCCGTGAGGTTCAGGGCGATGATCTTCTCGTTGAAGCGGGGCGACACGGTGGCCGAATCGGCCGGTGGCGCGCCACCGGCGTTGTTCACCAGCACGTCGACGCGTCCCGACCGCTCCACAGTCGCGGCCACCACAGAGGCCACCTGCTCAGAATCACGCACGTCTGCCACCACGAAAGCGGCCTCCCGGGATCCGTCTGTCGAGGTGACGGGCTCGTCAGGCGCGCTCCTCGCGCAGGTGACGACGTCAGCTCCGGCATCGAGGAACGTGGCGGCGATCACTCGACCCAGGCCCCGTGACCCGCCGGTGACCACCACCGACCGGCCGGTGAAGTCCAGCGGGTCTGACGACGGGGTCGGAGGGGTCGGCGAGGGGGCCACGAAACGCACGCTAACCGCCGGCCATCGTGACGGATCACACAATCTGACGGACCGTCAGGGTTTCCGTGGCGGTCCCGACTCGCCTACCGTTGGCCTGGTGACTCCTCCCAGCCAACGTTCTTATGCGCCCTCGACGCTTCCCGCCCCCGACGGGCGCCCGGACAAGCGGATGACCGAGGACGACGTCGTCGCCCGGCTGTCCAGCGGTATGACCATCGGTATCGGAGGCTGGGGTTCACGCCGCAAGCCCATGTCGCTGGTCCGGGCCATCGCCCGCAGCGAGCTGACCGACCTGACCATCGTCTGCTACGGCGGTCCCGAGGTGGGGATCCTCTCGGCACTCGGCAAGGTCCGGCGGGCCGTCTACGGCTTCGTGTCGCTCGACTCCATCCCGTTGGAGCCACACTTCCGCCAGGCCCGCCAGCAGGGGACCATCGAGGTCACGGAACTGGACGAGGGAGCCTTCTACCTCGGCCTCCTGGCGGCCGCCCATCGGGTGCCTTTTTATCCGACACGGGCTGGACTGGGCAGCGACATGATGCTGATGAACCCCGATCTGGCCACCGTCACCTCGCCCTACCCGGACGCCGACGGCGTCCACGAGGACCTGGTGGCCATTCCGGCCTTCCAGTTGGATGCCTCCCTGATCCACATGAACCGGGCCGATGCGGCCGGCAACGGCCAGTTCCTCGGTCCCGACCTCTACTTCGATGACCTGTTCGCCAAGGCGGCGACGTCCACCTACATGTCGTGCGAGAAGGTGATCGCAACCGGCGACCTGCTCGCCGAGGGATCCCTCCATACCCTCAAGATCCCCCGGCTCTTCGTGGACGGCGTCGTCGAGTCGCCCCGGGGGGCCCACTTCACCGAATGCCCACCCGACTACGGGCGCGACGAGGCGTTCCAGCGGGCGTACGCGGCCACCGCCAAGGATCCCGAGGCATGGCGGGCCTTCGTGGATCGCTGGTTGGAGGCGCCCAGCCACGCCGAGTACCTCGAGCGGCTCGATGCCGAGGGGGAGGGGGCCTGAGATGACCGACCTCCAGCCCGGCGCCAACCAGTCAGAAGAGGCGACCATCGACGAGATCTGTGCGGTGGCCATTGCCGAGGCCTTTCGTGGTGACGGCGAGATCCTCTGCAACCCGATCGGCACCACGCCGATCATCGGTGGGCGTCTGGCCAGAGCCACTTTCGAACCGGCCATGGTGATGACCGACACCGTGTCGGTGCTGGCCGCCAACCCGTTGCCGGTGGGCGACGACGACGCCGAACGCCTGGTCGAGGCCTGGATGCCCTACCGCGACATGTTCGACGTGGTCTGGTCAGGTCGCCGCCACATAGT